>Ga0126336_10000869_pt1 | contig 14177 bp, 9 predicted proteins | sample SidCmetagenome_FD_92530 | JGI IMG/M metagenome (GOLD analysis project Ga0126336, IMG submission 92530) | Coral microbial communities from El Islote,Puerto Morelos, Mexico - Siderastrea C C metagenome | ecosystem: Host-associated > Invertebrates > Cnidaria > Coral | place: El Islote,Puerto...
CTGTTTTGTATTTTGTTTTTTCCCCCTTTTTTTCCTTCTCCTCTTTTTTGTGGGGGGGGGTGTTGACGGGGGGGCCCCCCCCATGGGGGGGGGGGGGGGGGGGGGGGGGGGATAGTAATACTGCTAGTAATGCTTCATCCTACTGAAACCATAGTTAGGACAGCCATCAGGAGTGTATGGTGGGTAATCTGGTTAAATTCACAGAGTATATAAATTAATATTATAAGTTTGTGTAAGAAATGAACACCAACCTGGCACTTTATAAAGATTTACATGTATACTTTTATGTGATGTATACTTTTATGTTTTGCTGTGTAGTAGGAATTTTGGAGAGGGTGTTGGAACAAGTATTGCATTTTACACAGTAGTTTGACATTTTTTAAAGTTATGGGCAGCTTAGTGTATTTTGGTTTTTTCCTTTCAGAGCCCAACCTTTTTAAGGATTTCAACAAGTCAGTTTCCCCCGAGGAACTTGCAAATGACTTTCAGACTTTGAGGACAATTCTTAAAAGCAGTCCTCAGTTTGGAAACTATCTTATTGGCCCTGATGTTACAAGAATTTTGAATCACTCAGAAAGTGCACGCTACCTTGAAAGGTACATTTAATAAATGGTACCTGTATGTTTCTAGTTAACCCCTACCTTTTGCTTTTTTCCCAGAGCCAAATCTGTTCAAGGAACATGTTAATAAATCTGTTTCCCCAGAAGAGCTTGCTGAGGATTTTAAAACCTTAAGATCAATTCTTAGAAGCACTCCCCAGTTTGGAAACTTTCTTGTTGGTCCTGATGTTACCACAGTAGGAAATCACACAAGATCTGCAATGTTTATCGAGAGGTGAAGTCTCCATGAATCAACTACCAAATAATTATAACAAAAGTTGTTAATATTCCCTCCATATGATTGTATCATAAATAATAATTCCATGAAATCTTCATTGCTTTTTTTCACTTAGTTTTGTATCACGTGCCAAAGATGACATAGATGCAGTTACATGGCACCAGTGAGTATCATTAATCTAATATCTATGTTATATATGATTACAAAAAAAAACAACAACAACAACAATTGCAAACTGTGCATTCTACACTTTTAAAGAAGCAGAGATACCTACAGTATACATGTATTATTGTAGATGCCAGTTGGTGAGTCATTGGACTCTTACTCTGAATCGTGTGTGATTTAAGTTATGTAAGACCATTACTTGAAGAGTTGTGTGCTAAGGACACTAGTCGTGATTATCGATGTTACTCTACTAGTCCGAAAAGTATCCTCATAAATAATTAAAAGTAAATAAAAAATAATAAAACATAGCAATTTATAATGATACCAGTCCAGTATTACTGGGCAATTTGTAATCAATTTATTAAATTGTAAGTAGAATAGTGACTTACTTTTGCTCTGATAGGTATTATCTTAATGGAAGAACTTGCTCTGAGGAGGATTTTTACAATCCAGATGTCCTGGATTATTTCCTGCATGAGTTGAATGCAGCTAACAACATTTTGGCTAAAATTGATCCTGACATTCCCCGATGGCTGGGCGAGACAAGCAGTGCCTATGGGGGAGGGGCTCCTGGATTGTCAGACAGATATATTGCAGGCTTTTTGTAAGTTCCAGGTATTCTATAGTATGAACTTCTTGGCTAATTGGGAGGGCTGTGCAGGAAATATTCCATATCCAGAGAGCTGAGCATTTTTCAATCCACCATTCATGATGTACAAATTACAGTGTTTCTCAGTCATTAGTAGTTTTATCATCAACCACTGTTTTATGCTTTATTTGCCTGGAACATGATTAAAAGGTACATTTATAAGGTACGTGATTCAAAGGTACATTTATAAGGTACATGATTAAAAGGTGCATTTATAAGGTACATGATTAAAAGGTATACTCGCTACTACTAATGACGATCTAAGGTACTCAAGGGGTGTTGGTGCGCCTGTGTACTTTAATAATGAACAAGTGATAATGACATGGGTAGTGCCAATTAAAAAAGTTGCTGACTGAGGACTGAACCAATCCAGTTCTACACTTGCCAGATTTGTGTTTCTCTTCCTTGTTTGTGTTTAGTTGGATATACATTAGGAAAGGAAGCATAAAATAGTATGATAAATCTTAGTGTGCATCTTGCCTAATTAAGTTAGAAAAGTCACACCAGGAGTGACCAAGTGACCAAAAGGTAGATTTATCGTAGACTTAGTACACTGTTCTTCCAGTGTCTTTAATTACATAATTCCAAATGACAATTTATATGTCTTTTTTATCCATTTTATCAAAAAGACCCAACAGGGTGGGCATGGCAGCCTCAACCTGGCAGGCAGTCTGGCCTTTGAGTGATACAGATTATTGGATCAAAAATAATAATCATGAAATTTTGTTCTTTCCAGATGGAGAGGCTGAAAAATCATCGCTTTTTAAATAACATAGTAGATGCCCTTATACAACAACATAACAATAACAAAAAACTGCGTGAGGGAATTTTTTCTTTTAATTATTGCCTGGATAGTTTTTGTCCCTTGTTTTCAGATTCTTGAGCAAATTTTTTTTTTCATTTTTCCATACATGTACCTCGGTAGCCTAAATTTCAGCTGTCTCTTCTGGTTGTTGTATTCCCTAAACGTACACATTCTTTCTCAGGAGTAAGCTTAACCTGAAAAAAAAAAAAGACTGAAATCTGGGCTGCAAGAGAGGTAAATCCCCACTTTGAAATAGCAGTTTCCACCACTGTAAAGTTCTATAAATATGTTATGCATTTTTTAGGTGGCTGGACAAGCTAGGGCTTGCAGCACGACTTGGCCATGACGTTGTTATCCGACAGACATTTGTAGCTGGAAATTATGCTTTACTTGATGAAGACTGGAATCCAAACCCTGTATGTGCTATTGTTGGCAACTTAGCTTAAGATGTATTCATTGGTTCCTTATCCACATATGTACAACCAGAAATAGTAACTAGAGAAGGAAGAATTTTTTTCGTGGAAAGCCTTATTCGAAAAACTGCGCTTAAGTCTTCTGTTGGCTATAGTTGGGCACATACATGTATAACAGTAATGTGAATGTGTAGTAATTTGTCACCAGTCCTTCTGTGTGAGCTGTCCGTACATCCCTTCATCTGTTAGTAGGTCTTGTCTTCCTACGTACCCACCAGCCAGCGAACCAGCGTGAGAGTATATCATTCCATCATTGAGCCAGGGACAGTGAGTCAGCCAGTCAGCAAGTCAGTCATTCAGTGAGTCAGTAGCGTTAACAGTAACAGCATATCTTTGATGTGCCTTACTCTCGAGAGGGAGGTATTAGGCTAGTTACAATATAGGTTTTTGATAAACTAGTATTCGAATGAAACAAAAATAAGGTAAACTTTGTACATTACAAACATGTTGGTTAAGTCTGTGAGACAGTCAGTAGAACTATCTTTATTGTACCTCACTCTACTAAGGCAAATACTGGTGTAGATCCAATAAAGGTTATTGAAATGAGACCAAATAAACCAAAAATAAGATGAACTATGTCCGTTCTTGGTCAGTCAGTCCGTCCGTCCGTCTGTCTGTCCTTCCTTCCGTCCATCCGTCCGTCCGTCCGTCCGTCCGTCCGTCTGTCCGTCCGTCCGTCCATCAGTCAGTCAGTCAGTCAGTCAGTCAGTCAGTCAGTCAGTCAGTCAGTCAGTCACTGAGTCACTCTTATACGAAGCATTTCTTTCATTAATGCATATTTACTTTTGTTGTTGCTAGGACTACTGGCTTTCTTTGTTGTACAAGAGGCTCGTTGGAGTAAAAGTTCTAGAGGTGCACGGTGGAACAGAAGAAAAGCGCACAATACGCATTTATGCTCACTGTTCTAGCAAGTATGGGCAAAGTTGAGACTAATTTTAAATCGTTTTGAGGTAGTAGTGGACAGTCGCGCCTTTTTCAATGATCAGTTACAAAGGGCATTGCACTAAATTTTCTTATACAAAGCAGGAATTGCACGGTATTTACACACGTATATTGCTCTTTTCCGAGTCACGTTCGCTACTTCTGATGATAGGCAGTTACAAGTAAGTCTTCGGGAGTTGAATCAGTGAGCATTAAAACTAACTCCCCAGCTTTATCTAGTCAGGCCTTCAGAATTTTTTCTTGATCTTACTTATTCATCCAAACTACTTGCAGATCACTTATCTATCTTCATGATTGTTTCAGGAAATATCCGATGGGTTCTGTCACTCTTCTTGTCCTAAATGTTCACAAACATGATCCAGTGGTTTTAAAATTAACTGGGAGCCTTCGAGGGAAAGATGTCGAAGAATACCTACTTACAGCGGAGAACACCGATCTCACGTCGAAGTAAGTAAAATAGTGGGAGTGATTTGTTTCCATCTTCTCTTTACCATTTTAACTATGAAGAGACAGGTAATGTGAATTTCACTTTTAGAATAGAGGATTACTGTGTTCTGGGGTGGTTGATTGTATGCGTTTCATCTTGGAGCTCAATCTTGTGACCCCAAAAGATAAGAAGAACCAGTGGCAATTGCTTTGTAGTTAAATACAACACTGCATTACTCGTTTCGGTATTATGTAGCCAAACAAAACACTCCCTTCCGTATTAGTAGTTGAAATAACCCAAGCTTTTGTACTGTGGGAAGCCAACATAAAATTAGAAAAGCCCGCCGATTACATGATCATATGGCAAACGTTCGAAACGTTTCTTAATATTAATCATGTCTCCGATCAAAAGCAAAGTTTTCATCGGCTCTTCTGTTTTTGACTGTAAATTAAAAAAAAATAGAAGAAAAAAATAAGCAGACAAGAAAAGAAGTCAAAGCAAATTAAATAAAATCGTGATTTCTTGATAACAGGACTGTCAGGCTCAATGGGAAAACTCTCAAACTTGTGGATGACCGCACCCTGCCAGACCTCATCCCCGTGAGTGTACCAGGAGACCAGCCTCTTATTCTACCTCCGCTGACCTTCGGACTGTACGTCATCCCAGGGGCCTCAGCCGGTGCTTGCCGTTAGTAGTCTTTGCTCATCCGTTTCCTGGACGTTGTGATACATTAATAGTAACGAAGTATACATCTTTTTTCGCTGTAGTGAAAACAAAAATTTCAATAAGTTACGTAAACGCTGGTTCACAGTTGCATGTACGACGCAAACATTGTCATAAGGGCAAGCAACGGCGAAAGATAGGTTCGGGTAAGTCGGCGCAAAGGAAGAATAAACGCAAGCAATTTCTTTGTACTTGCGCTAATGCTGGCTTGCGTGACAGACGCTTAAGGACGGTGCCTCCTTTTGTTACTGCGCATACGTTCTGCGCATCTCGGGATATTTAAGTTTCTAAAGGAATTTGCCCACTAATACAACAATATTTTTCCGCGGCTTATTACCGCGTGGAAAAAGCAGATCTTGGCAAGGGCTATCAGAATCCATCAAGAAAATTGGGGGTAACCACGCATTTTTCAGGTATAATTGAGCTTAAATTTGGATAGAAATTGCCATACATTTTTTGTATTTTAGCGCTTTTTTGGAATTATGGTAGCTTAATTTTCTCCGAAAAATGCGTGGTTACCCACATTTTTCTTTTTGGATTCCAATAACCCCTGCTAAGGTCAACTTTTCCCTCATAGTCATACCCTTTGCAAAAATACACCTGTATTAGGAGGCACCGTCCTTAAACGGGAGGGCCAGGGAGAATTAGAAAGTGCGATACAGGCGCGCAGAACACTGACGATGGAAGGGAAAAGAGTTTATTCGTGTCGCGCTCCGCTCTCGCGATGAGCCCCGTTACTTTCCTTTTTCGGCGTCTGCCGCGCAGGCTACGCTTATGCAAGGTTAAGTGCCAGCACAAGATCAAGCGAACAATTCTCTTCATGCAACGGCGATCAAAGATAAAGGCGTTGTGCATGCGTATATTATCTTGTGCTTGCGTTAATGCTTGTTTCTATGTCGGTGTAAATTAGCCTTAAGAATGCAAAAGTAATGAGTAAGCTAGGGCCACTACAATGCCCCCTTTTAATTTACACTGTACATTGTTCTATACACCCGCGAGACAATTGTTTTTTGGGGAATTTCACAACAATTACATCGCTAGAATAGAAGTAGTTTTGTTGCTATAAAAGTAGCAAAAACGTGATTAACTAATGAAGAGCCTTCAGATCGGACACAACACTTAGAGCAACCGAACCAGGTGCACTTCGCCAGTTATAAATCGCTGAAAATGAAAATTCCATTTTGGAAAGCAGGCAATACATTTTCAAAAGGGAGAGTTAAATTTCCAAAAATAAAGAATAACGGAAACCAATTCAATTTTCATTTAAAAATATATATTTCGCAAGCATACAAGCTACAGAAGCAAATTTAAACGGTTTGCTTCGCATCAGGGCAACGATTCTTGTTGTGAAGCTTATTACTATCATAATATCCATGCATTCCTTGCTTACTTGCAGACAAAACCAGATATATGAATTTATTAGATATTGTAGATTAAGCTAAAATAAAATATTTTGGTAGCAGTGTTTTGTTTTTTCCCTGGCTTAAACAAAGTGCAACTTTCATTGCTGCAAACGAAGCGATAAAAACAACGCTCAAGAATTTACTTCTCAAGTTATTCAATTGAGAGTCTAAATCTATTGAGAGCGCACAACGATGGGTAAGTTGCCTGAGAGCTGAGGGTAAACCTATCTTTTGCGTGTAAAAATCAGGAAACATTTTTACGAGAATCGACAACAATGTATAAGAAATAGATGGCAAAGATATCATGAGTATAAACTTGTTGGATGCGCCCAAGAAGCATAAAAAATACATAAATTATTAAGTACAAAAATTGTAAAGTACTGAGAATTAATGAAGGTTCGGGTCCGCCCGCAAATAGCAGAGGCTAATCGAGGTGGGCGGGGCTACAATGATACAGCAGTCGCGACTACACAAAGATATTTAAATAATAAATTAATACAACTACAATACAATGACAATTAAATAAGGATACTTAATAACTATATTCATTAATTGGCAACTTTTAGGAATTTGTGTTCAAGAATTACTCGAATTACGGAAAACAAAATTAATAGAGGAGAGGAAGGAAGGATACGAAAAATAGGAAAATTGATCAGTTATACATACTTTGCAGTTTTCTGCGGTAGAATAGGCGCTTCAACATAATCCTCCTCAGCCTCCAGTATCGAAGGCAACATACTTTGAATTTGCTTTTTAAAAGCGTTCTTGGGGAGTTGACGAAATTCATCGTGGAGGGAGTTCCAAAGCGGCAGGAGTGCATGAGGGAGTTCCGAAGCGGCAAGAGTGCTGAGAAACGAGGAGCAAAAGTTGTCAAAAGAATACACTTACTGAGTGCGTGCAAAAGTCAGCAGTGATGTATGACATATATGAAGGGGGGAAATGACTGAGAGTACAAGCTCATTTCAGTGCGCATAAGAGTCGACGAGAACGTAAAGGAGACGGTGGAAGAAAAGAGATCCAGGATGTAAATTTACTGAGTGTGAACAAGAATCGACAAGAATTTATGAGAGATAAGGGACAAAATACTTTGCGTATAAACTCACTGAGTGCACATAAAATTCGAAAAAAATGTATTAGAAATAAGAGAGAAAAATCAAGAAGATAAACTTATTGAGTGAGCACAAGATTTGGCGACAATGCATAAGAGTCGAGTGGGGGGAAAAGAGAGAGATCCACCGTATTGAGCCGGCAAAAATGTATGGGAGATGAACTATCAGCAGGAGCGGTTGAGAGATAAGGACGGAGAGGGGGTTGGGGGAGAGGTAACGTGATATGATGGACAACGTTATATACAGCGATAATAATGAAATTAATAAATTGTGTTATATACGTCAGATTATAAATGGAGAAAAGATTGTGCACAATCGACAGTATAAACTCACTGAGTGCGCACAAGAGTCTAGAAGAGTGCATGAAAGAGAATGTGCAAAAATTTGTAGAGCATCTACTCAATGAGAGAGCACAACAGTCGACACCGCCGGAGGCGTGCATGGTAGAAGGCATCCTCGGAGACCCAGGGGCAGATAGTCGGGGCGGGAGGCAGATAAAACAGGCGAAATCGGTGCGAGCTGAAGCCTGGTGCGAGCGAAAGTTTACAAGACGGGCGGGAACAGCCCCTGGGAGGATACCTTTAACGGACTAGTTCAAGAGTCCATTTGCGTTCTTGCTTCTGATTGAGCACAAATTTTGAGGCATTGTATTTTTTGTGCCCAATCAGCGATCCGCTTATTTCCCCGTTCCTTTCGTGACGTCTTATACAGAGCGTAATGTAATTTAATGTATTAATTTTTGTATTTAATAATTTAAGTATTTTTGTGAATTTTGTTGTGAATAAATTGTGAATTGTGAAATTGTGGAAAGTGTAACTTTGTTAAATCTTGTACCCAGATCTCGTGCACTCGTGCGTACTGAAAAAAACTTTCTGTCTCGCTCAGTCGATAAGCCTATGGGACCCACAAAGCCGAGAAATCGAGAAATTTGGCAAGGGTACTCAAGGAAAAATGAAACAAAGAGTATGAAAGTTAGATCGAGGTACTGTGAAAAGTTCACACCTTAGGTGTGACCTTTTAAAAGCATGCGATTAGGACTTACGTGCGATCCACAACTTGTCTTTGCGTATGCTCCAAACTGCACGCTTCTAAGAGTTCACACCTAAGGTGTGAACTTTTCACAATACCTCAATCTGATTTTCGGCTTGTTTTCTTTTTCCTTGATTACCCTCGCCAATTTCCTCGATTTCTCGACTTTTTGGGTTCGCATATTACTAAAACGAGCGACACGAAAAGTTGATGTCAGGACGCACGAGTGCATGAGATCTGGGTACAATATTTAGCAAAGTTACACTCTCTATAAGACGCGACGAAAGGAACGGGGATATAAGCTGATCGCTGATTAGGCACAAAAATACAATGCCTCAAAATTTGTGCTCAATCAGAAGCAAGAACGCAAATGGGCTCTTGAACTAGTCCGTTGAAGGTATCCTCCCAGGGGCTGTTCCCGCCTGTCTTGTAAACTTTCGCTCGCACCAGGCTTCAACTTGCACCGATTTCGCCCGTTTTATCTGCCTCCCACCCCGACTACCAGCCCCTGGGTCTCCGAGGATGGGTAGAAGGGGCAAAAGAGCTCAAGACTGACATACTCATTGAGTCGACACAAAAGTCTAGAAGAGTTCATTAGAGAGAATGTACAGTCATTGGTTGTGCACTGGAGACGGCAAGGCTGCATGATCATGATACATAAGGAGCTAAATAGACCGACGGTGTTAGCCTTATAGTGGCGAAGCCACGAGAGCGTGGCACTCGCGTCTCGCATCTCGCGCATAAAACCCAAACGAGAGCCTGCTCGCAGGCTACGACGGTGTCGACTTATTGAGTGCGCATAAGGGTCGACAACTGAGGATGTTTACGAAACTGACGGGGCCGATAAGATCGCTCGAGAGTCACACGAGTCGTCAAATATTCGTGTGATATGTGACGTGGGAGAAGAGAGATGGATGGTACAAATATACTGAGTATAACAGAGGAGTCGACAAAAATGGATGAGAGATATGGAGAAAGAGAGATCGAGATTGTAAAATGTAAATGTAAAACACAATGGTCGGCAGGCAGGGGCGTTCCTGCCTTTACGCGAAATACGTAAGAGCGTACTAGAATTTCCTGCCTTAATATGGTTTTTCTTTATTTGACGGTGTATGATATAGAACAAACGGAAACCAAATTTATATAGTGAGGTGATAAGAGTAAAGTTGTGCAATTTCAACATCGGTATTTTCTTCAAGACTGTCACAGAACAATGCCCCTGGAGGTGTTGTGTTATCTCGTTCAGTATGTCTTTGAAATATGTTCTAATCAGTTGCGAGACTATGACTAATTGTTGGTGAAAATTCAATTGAAACCGATTAGAAGGCCAAAGCCAAAAAAATTTCCGCTACCAGGATAAGTATCAACAACCTTTTGTATCTGTCATGACAGTTAATAATATTTCCAGAAAAAAATCTTCAACAAGGAAACACGATGAAAGCAGTTTAAGTGCAGTACTGAGGAGGAATTCGGTGTTCGTTTCAAATCTCCTGGTCACAGGTGACAAAAATGCAAAGGAAAATAAAATTCGAATTTTCCTTGCATACCTGTAAGATTTTTTATCAGTCTATGTCCATTCTCTTCACTTTCATCCTTTACCATCATTCTCGACTATATTTATCACTCTCCTTAGTCGGACTACTTTGCACCCAAGTGTAACAACAGAGTTTTTACTATTCTTTTTACAAAGCCTGTGTCACGCCAGCGTGGTCAATTAGTGCCTTGCGCAGTGTCAAGCCTTACGTGCACTCAGCTAGGAGAACTGAGCAGCTCTCTTGTTTGACGCTTATGCATGCTCATAGAGACACGCTGATTGATACCGAGAGTGTAGTACGGGAATTTGGCGCTAAGAAGAACAGAAGGTAAGCGTTTGAATTGTGATTTCGTCGTATGAGCAATTGTCTCGAGTCACCTGGAAAGTAAGAGAACATCAACACTATTACGTTAAGGAAAAGACTGCCGTAAACAAAACATCAGGAAATATCGTTATCACCATGCCAAAGTCGTGCGTGCTTGCATTCACAACCAGGCCAAGATTACTGGAAAGCGCAATTGCCCTAAGTTGGCATGTGCGTACGAGAATACGACTGAAATAAAAAATGTATTTCTGACCGTAATCATTATGTTTGTCTCCCCTAGGCTAAGTTTCAACCTGACTTTGTGCGTATTGCCAAAAACTGTCTAGGAACGCCCCTGGCAGGAATTTATGAGATACAAGGAAAAAGAAACCCTTAAAATAAACTAATTGGGATGCACACATGAGTTGCCAACAGTGGATGACAGATACGGGGTGGAAAAAAAAAACAAAAAAAACAAAAACAAAAAAACAAGTGTATACACTTATTGAGTGTGCGCGAAAGACGGCAAGAATGTATGAGTATAGAACTAGACAAGGGGTAAGGGAGATCGATATTTATATTAGGTCGTAAATAATTCTTCCGAAAACAGCAACAGAAGGAATAATCGAGATTGGTTGTTAGGCCTTGGCGGGGAAAAGACTCAGAATAATTTAGGACAGGCACTGGTTAGACCACACCAGGACCGCGCTCGCTCTTTGTTTAGAAGATGAACCAATCAAAAACTCATCCAGTTTGCCAGGACGCCGAATGGATTGCAAGCTGCTCGGTTTAGCGCGGGAAAACAGGGAGCGCGGGGCGTCGTGGGAAGGATGTAAAGTGCACCTATCCCAAAATGCCACGCGCGCCATCATATGATAACGAGGCAAGCCTGAGGACGAGGCCTTGATGGCTGTTCTCTACAACGCCTGGCGAAAAACGTGAAAATCATGTGTTTTGCTCGAGATAATCCAAGCTGGAAATTTAACACCATGAACCTTCGAGTTTCAATCACAAACAGTCATTGTCGCAACCAGTTACTTGTTGAAAAGCAACTACAGCTGTTTGCCTTGTTTAGCCTGTGTCTGGTCGTTCAGCATGGCACAATACGGCTACACATTTACAACACACCTTTATGTTGTGTTTGTAGCGTTACTCTGTGGAAATTTGCCTTCAGTAAAAGCTCAAGACGCCGTGTTTTCCAGGGGCAAGTACGTGGAACAAGATGTTTCTATCAACTTGAACCGTGCTGTATTTACTGTAAGCGAGAAGTTTCTGTCTGTTGCAATCGCTTCGGGCATCATGAAGAACCATTGGCGAAGAGTGAATTTTACCTCCGAGAAGTTCTTCACCCTCGCGAGAGCTCTCTCTCCGGCATTTCTTCGCATCGGTGGAGCGCGTGAAGATTTTCTAATCTACGATGACTCGCAGGGGCTGCAGAAGTTCAAGAATTTTACAAATTTTACCATCAGTCATCACGATTTGGACAAGATTCACTTGCTGTCTTCCAAAGCAGGCTGGGATGTTATGTTTGGCTTAAATGTGCTTCTTCGGGGAAGAGATGGGTCTTGGAATGCAAGCAACGCCATACAAATCATGCAATATGTTGCTGAACATGGCTATCATTTTGGATGGGAGCTTGGAAATGGTAAAACTTATTAAAAGTTAATTTATTTGTTTATTTGTTAGAACAATTCCACCTGCATTTAACATTTGAAGGTTTTCTCAATTTTGCATTTTGGCTCAGAAAAAAAACGATGGCCATATTTCTACTAGAAAATGTTAAGCTGTCATAGATGTTCAAGTCATCTCAGATGTCTCGTATAAATAGGGGAAACGACTTAAATGTTTTTTTTTTTTTTTGTTAAAGGGGCATAGTCATGCTATTTTAGTTCACTTTAAAAATCAAAAATATGTCCTCACATCAATGAACGCCTACAAATAATGGTCTAGTTTTGTTATCAAAGACTACATTACTTCACTGAAACTATTTTCTGTCGTCTGTTTCTACGGATGGCATGGATGGAAATGGATTGCAACTTAAAAAAAATTAGGCTAAACTTTTCAACTTCTTTCAGCATGTTGACATTAAATTAATATTAAATGGTCATGGTTTGTTTTCTCTTAATGAAATTAAGTTAATATGTTCCTTTAAACATTCAAACACAATTTTGGGCACGGATAAAGTTAGCTACCGATAATTTTAGCACAGTTTTCACTAAAAATTTGCGAAATCCTCGTGACTGTGCCCCTTTGAGGATGGTACCTCCTACCCTGGTGAAAATCTTTGAAGGATCTTCAAGGATCCTAAAAGGAGAAGGTCACTCCAGAAACGGTGTATTTTTTGAAGTCGCCAATAAAAAGATAACACTAAGTTGAGTTACTGGCCATGGTTTTAGCTTCTAAAGTGCATCCGATCCCACTGAGATTCCTCTCCAAAGAGGGCCAAAATTCAACACTGCATGCCTCCATTTTGAATCATACTTGGCAGCCTTGCCGCTTATCCGTGATGTCAAATGAGACCAGGGGTCGGGTAACGTGGGCTCTGGAATTGAGATTGCTCCGGGGGGGTCTTCTCCGCCTCGTCAACATAAACATGGCAGCGCTTGAACCTTACCGTTTTGAGCCAGAATGTGTCCGCGATGTAGCTGACGATGAAAACAGTGAAGATAATGAATTGAATGAGTGGTTGGAGAGCACATTCTGGTGTTCTTGCCGTAAATGTGTAGTAATGTCAACGATTTTAGAACCTGTAGTTTTCAAAAAGTAGGCACATTTCACAACTTTACGGAAAGTTGCCTGGAGGCATGTTCTGCACGAGGTATTTTTTCAGCTCTTATTTCAAGTAGAAGACACAGAATTTGCAAAACAATAAACACAAAGACTCAAACCAATGAACAGGGGAAAACAATGCCCTACCATACAATAGAGAATACAATACACTAATAAAAAAAATATTGTTTTGCAAATTCTGAGTCTTCTACTCGAAGTAAGACCCTTTTTTCTGTTAATTTTATAAAGAATTTGCTTTTCTTACAAAGTTCATTAGCCTCCACTGCAGGTAAAGAAATGTGACGGGTGAAGGGAAAATGAACCAGCGAAGCAAACCCTTAGGCTAGGACGATAGAGATAACCACATGTGGCCACTGGAAAATATTTTAGCACAGAATGATTTCTTTCACGGATATAGGATTTACGTGACTTTATTTTACTGCAGATGAGAAAACGTGACTTAAAAAAATACTGCTTATTTCTACTTTTAGCATACCTCCTTTCGCTCTTGTTCAGCTTCGCTGATGTCCCGTAGTTTAACAGGTGCCTTCCGTTTGAATATTGTTGGAACAGAGCCAGTTTTCAGAGATCTTACATGGGTATTTCCACCGAGAAGCTGAAAACGGTACTCCAGTTCGAAACAGTCTCGAGTGAAATGCTTGCTACATACGTACACACAATTATTTAGGCTTCGGCAGGCCAAACCTCTTGTCACGGCAAATCTGGTCAAGCCACTGCTTAGCCACTGGCGGTTTCTTCACAGGTAAGATGTGAAAACTAACTCCTCTCACTCTATCTTTTTCGGACCTGTTATTGCAACCCGGAACTGAACACGCTGGCATCTTTTCTTCGCAACATAAAAACGAAACACATGCAGGCAATTTGTAACAGTACCAACCACCTATAAGCTATGTTATACCAGCTGGGTTTTAAATTTCCCGCCAGTTTCAAGTTGTTTATGTTGTCAAGGACAAGAAGAACACCCCCCCCCCCCCCCCCCCCCCCCCC
>Ga0126336_10000870_pt1 | contig 14175 bp, 16 predicted proteins | sample SidCmetagenome_FD_92530 | JGI IMG/M metagenome (GOLD analysis project Ga0126336, IMG submission 92530) | Coral microbial communities from El Islote,Puerto Morelos, Mexico - Siderastrea C C metagenome | ecosystem: Host-associated > Invertebrates > Cnidaria > Coral | place: El Islote,Puerto...
GAACAATTCTTGCATTTGTTCAGTGGTTATGGGATTTTTATGTACTACGGTACCAATTTTTCCCTCTCTCATCATGTTTTTGCAAATGGCATTTAGGGTTTGGGTGGCCCTTGCAAATTCAGAATCTCCAACAATTGACCATGGCTTGTTGTGAGGAGGCTGCTTTAAATGTTGGTCAATGGCCCCGCGAATTGCTCGTAATGAAGAAACTTTAAACTCACTTCCATTTTTTTGCCTAACAGAAGCATAAAAAACTTGTAAACATCTATTAAGCTCTTCTTTCGTTTGCTCCTCGATAGGGGTGGTGAATTCTTGCTGGCTTGCGAACCATTCTTAACTTTGTTTACAAAAACTGTCAGTAAAGTGCAACTTTGAATGTTATAAAATTAGAAAATTGCCGACTTTGAAAAGTGTAAGTAAAGAATAAATTCATTTAACTCTTGTTTCGACTCCTTTCTTACCGTGGAAAATCTTCATCCCATATTTCATGGCAGTTTTGGTTTTTTCGGGAACCGACTCGACTAGTAGCTTTTCTAAATCCTCGTCACATACAGTGTGAAAACGGGAAGAAGCGGCTGCCATTTTGTTGAGGACAGGCTGCTCACTCTACTCACTATCTACAACAGAATAGATAGTGAGTAGCGTAGCCAATCAGAGAAGAGCATTAGTGATAGAATGCTAGTAGATTTATACTAAAGAGGAATATGTGTCTAGTTGCCTTGGAATATTGTTTTGTTGCATTTTAAATAAAGGACTATATTTGTCTTTTGAGAAAAAAAACAAGATATTACTTAATTCCCAAATGTGCTTTCTACCTGAAAACCGCACTGCATACCATGCTTTCACTCTAAGGACGCTAATAGATAAATAGTCCACTACCATAAAGAGGCAGTCTTACTTGTGTTTCATAGATTTTCGTAAAGCTTTCTACTCTGTTTGGCACGAGAATTGTTTTATAAACTGCTCAAAATCAACATAGGAGGACATTTCTGGAATCTGATTCCATAAGAATTGGAGAAAACAAAACTCAGTCTTTCTCATACTCAAGAGGTGTATGTAAAGGATGTATTTTAAGCCCCCTCTTATATTTAACCTCTATATAAACAATTTGCTGTAATTATTCGGAAACACGCTGTCTGATCCATTTGTTCTTCCAAATGGAACGAAAATAAATTCACTGTTGTATGCAGATGATTTAATTATCCTACCAAGGTTCAAAACAGGATTACAAAACTGTTTAAACATGCTCTCTTCATTGGTTTACCAAATTGGGTTTTTTGTTGTTTTTATTGGTATCCTACATAGAAATACCATCATTGGTATGGTGGCACACAGTTTACCAAACTGAGTTTTTGTTGTGATTTTATTAATATCCTATATGGAAGTACCAACATTGCTATAGTGAAAATTAGTAATACCAAATTGGGTTCTTGTTGTGATTTTACCGGTATCCTATCCTGAGAAAAGCCAACATTGGGATATCAGACATTTAATTTACCAAGCTGTTTTCTTATTGTAGGTCATTGCACTATCACTGGTATTCTAGCAAAAAGTACCAATCTTGGTGTAATGACAAATAGTTTGCCAAATTGGGTTATGGCTGTTGCCTTTATACGTTTGTGAAAACCCAACATTGGAATAATTATTGATTTACTGAAATGTTTGTTTATCAAAATTTCATGTATGGAAGGATACTAGAATATTAGAGCAGTCAAGCAGCTTCAACCCTTTCTATCTCAACAAAGTTTTATTGATCATAGCTTTAACAGTGCATGTACATAATTAGTTGTGAAATAGCTCTTTCTATAGTTCCCCGCACCATATTGGATTAGTAACCACGCAAACAATAGCGAGGCTGCTGGTGACCTGCAAAATAGAAATACAGTAGATACAGCTGATCAGGGAAGGCTTTCCATGTTAAATCACCTCGAAAATGGTGCTAGTTCACAAGGATAAGCAGATTTCGACACTAGAAGATATCCAGAAGTTAAAAGTCGAGGATTTAAAGGAAATTTTGCGTTCTTTTTCAGAGACGACGGGCGGAACGAAAGCGGACTTAGTGTTAAAAGTCTATGCAATACTCATGCGAAACGTGTTACGACCGGCCGAGAATCGACAACAAAATGCCGATAATAGTACTCAGATTCACCAGGATACAACAGAAAAGAGAAGTGACTTCAAGTACGATGAAACTATGAGACGAATATCTGCTCTCGGATGGTCTACTGATTTGCATCAGCTTCCCAAACTAAATTTTATCCAACTTTACGATTACCTGGTTGTGTCAACTTGCAAGTACCGCCACCTCGTGCTCAAAGGAACAAATTATAAGAAACTGAAATCCTATCAATTTTTCTTTGAAGAGAACATTAAAAGGCTTGTTATACCATCGATGAAAAAGACGCCTAACAGAGTAGTTGTCGAGTTCACACCCCAGTGTGAGGTATCACGTGAATTGTACCTGTCTGGCTGATCTTGGTTCACAGGGTAAGGGAAAGTGTAGCCATATTGGAGGTGTGTTGTTTGCTGTGGAAGATTTCACACGACGAGGTCTGCAAAAACATCCTGAACCTCTATCTTGCACATCACGTCTTTCGGTATGGGTTGTCCCATGCAATCAGAGTGTTGCAGGCAAGCCCCTTGACCAAATCCCAATAAGGAAGATAAGATTTGGGTAGAATAACATCTGCACAAAGCCAAAGGTGATAAAGTTTGACCCAAGACCGCCACAACAGCGGAAAATAACCAAAAGATTCAAAGCTTTTAGCGAGAACGTTCAAAACTGTCAAGCTTCGAGCTCATTTTTTCTTTTTCATGACATTAAATTAAACTGTTCTGAGGTGTTTACCCCCCAAGTGACAGAAGAGCAAGAGGAAAGCGTGGCCTTCACTGACAGCTATGAGAGATAGCTACTAGTCGTTTTAAAAGCATGATTGATGAGCATGTTTCCAGTCTAACCATTACTCGAGAGGAAATCCTAGAAACTGAGAGGCTGACAAGAGAGCAATCCAGAAACGATTTATGGTTTGAAAAAAAGAAAAACTGTACTGAAGGCCTCAAATTTTGGAAATGCCGCTAAAACAAAAGTTGAACCATCAAAGAAATTAAAAGCAATACTCCGTAGTAACTTTACAACTGAAGCTTTGCAGTATGGAATCGGAAGTGAACAGAAAGCTGGTGAGTTATTCATAAGGGAAATGAGTAAGGATGGGGTAACTGTGGCAGTGGAGGAACCTGGATTATCACTGTCTAAGGACAAACCATACTTTGGAGCCAGCTTAGACAGAATACTAACTATAACTGACACTAATGAAAAATGGGATATGGAAATAAAATCCCCTTTCAGCAAAGCTGGCATGACTGTTGATGAAGCTTGTAAAACAAAGAACTTTTTTGGGAGAAACTGGCTGATGGGTCTGTAAAACTTAAAGGAACCATGATTACTATTGTCGAGTTAAAGGTCAGCTTTACTGTTCCATTATGCTCCTTAAAGGAATTTTTTGTAGTGTACTTTGGAGAGAACATGCCACTGTTTATTGAAAAGATCCACTTTGAAAATAGCAGCTGGTTTGATGACGTATTACCAAAGATTGATTATTTTTATCGTAGGCCCCGCTTCTTATCCTGAGATGCTGACCAGACGAGTTCAGAGAGGAAATAGTAGTTTTTAGTGTACACGCGAAGAGCCACTCTGTGGTTTCTGTATTAAATTCATTATTATTATTATTATTATCTACATGGTGGCTGGCTGCCATATGGACAATATTCATGCTCAAGAAATGGTTTAAAATTACGTCTTCAGAGGGAAAAATAAGGCAAAGAATAGATAAATCAAGGGAAAAACTTTTCATTAAAAAAATTCTTGCCTCTTAGCATGCACAATACAAAAAGTACATGTAATTTTTATTTTTAGAGAAATAAAGTGAACAATTTTTATACCACAATAAATTATTATAGTGAATCTCAGGGGTTATATATTAATGTACAAGAGCTACTAATTAGAGTCTGATTACATGAACCAGGCTGAACCAGATAGTCAGGCTCCTCCCGCAATTGTAAATACAGCAGAAATCTTTACATCACAACCACTGGAAAAAATTCTTCCTATTTAGCTAGCGAGAAGATAGTGAACTAAATCACTGAATTTAACAAAAGTGTAATCAAGCTATGAACTGTCATTGTTAGAGTTATTTTAGAACTGAAAAGAAAACCACAGACGGTTGCAATTTGTGTAGCATAGAGGCTTAAGGTTAATCGGGACCTTCGCAAGTGTCCTCCCATGTCCTCTGGGAAGTAATTTGTAAGCACGCCATATTAAAGGAAAGCACGGCAAACTATATATCGTTGGAAAGCTCAATAATTGAAGATTTTGGAAAAAAAAGATGAAGTGCCAATTTTTTTAAATTCCACAAAAGAAAATTGCAAAAATGACCGCGAAAATGGCCATGCATCATTCAATCAAACAAATGAAATAATAGGGTACCAAAATTTGGCAGATTTCTGTGAAATGTGGCCTGAACATTCCTTAGATGTTGTGAAACAAAAGTGTGTTGAGGATTTTAAAAATTTGTAATATTTTACCCATGGCAATCTTCAATGCAATGCCCGTCAGGTATTCTTTGCTGCACAGATTAATTAAAAAATAACCAGTCAGAATATCGAAAAATGCTGACATACTTTTGATGATTGATCCTTTATGGTCAACACTATGCAGTTATTTTGCCAATGTGTTTCGATTTGATACCCTGTTAATTCAATTGAATGACACATGGTCATTTTCGTGGTTGCTTGCGATTTTCTTTTGCGGAATTCAAGAAATGGGCAATTTATAATTTTTTCCTGAAATCTACATTTATTAAGCTTTCCAATGATATACAGTTTGCCATGTTTTCCTTTAAAATGGCGTGCAGACGAATTTTTTCCCCGAGGACACCTGTGAAGGTCTGGAGTAACCTTATTGTATTAGGTAAAGTACCATCTAAAATGTGGTAGGTCTTAATGCAGCCAATTGCACGCTCCACATGAATGCGGACTGAAGCAATGTTCATCGTCTCTTCAGTTTCAGTTGCTGTCATTTTTCACGGCTGGCCAAAAATGGTGGCATATTCACAGTAACACCAGCGGGCACAAGGGTGGAAATGTCAAATCCGCAATCAACCATCACATTATCAACTGCTTGTAACAAATCTAAAATGCCGCTCTCCCTTGTAATTTGCTTGTCAGACACGCGTCCCCCCCCCCCCAGAGATCTGACAAAAAGTCACCTGGCCATTTGTGGTTACCAAATCTGTGTGCGAGGTCTTGGACAAAGAGACCAGCCTTGAGTCTCATAAGTACCGGTAAGAACTCATCCAGATAAGAGAGAGAGAGCTTCCTTGAAGGTCCAGGTTTACACTTTTTGTCACCAACTTGATAAGGCTGGCTTTCCTTGACTAAATTTTTGCCCTTCCAGTATTGCATTTTGGAAAGCTTTGGTTTGATGTAATTGTAAAAGCTGATTAAAGCCTCACAACTTGGGAAGCCGGTGTAAAATAACACAGCAGCACTGTCATCTTTTATTTTGTCAAGGGAAAATTGACATCCCAATAGGACTGCATTTTCTTTTTCTGCTTCACTTGGCTTCTCCTGGCAGTCAGCTAGCTGGGTTTCAAGTAATGCAATTTTTCTTTCCAGCTAAGGGACAACATTAGGACCTGTTCGAGTGGGCTCGCACTCCACTTCAGCATGTTGATCGCACTGCAAAAACAAACCAGCAGCATCAGCTGATGCATCATCAGAGGGTAATGGTGAGGAAGCTCCAACTGATAGTGTTGGTGCAGCCACTCCAACTGTCTCTGGAGATGACTCGTCAGTTGCTTGCCGCATTTTTTTTTCCTGGTGCCTTTCTTTGTCTGGTTTCTGCAGTCCAGCTAAATAGAGATGGCTCTGCACCTTAGATTTAAAAAAAAAGAAACGTTATTTAAAGGTGGCAGTAATCTTTTGACATTTATTTGTTAATCTACAATTTCAAGGAACTAGTTATTTAAAAAGAAATTAAATTAAATACCGGGTAGTTCATGTGTCACTTTTGTATAATCCAGCAATATCTACATCAAATTTAGGAGCTGTTCATCAAATTTAGGAACTAGTTATTTAAAAAGGAATGAAATTAAATACCGGGTAGTTCATGTGTCACTTTTGTATAATCCAGCAATATCTACATCAAATGTAGGAGATGTTCATATTTTAGCAGCAGTGAACAACACTACATTGTAGGAAACTCTTCACTCACAAATAAATAATAATAATAAAACATTCAGTTATGACAACACAATTTTGCAATATTTGTAGCCCTCATTTCCAATGTCTGTGAGCTGGGATAATTTAAACAGAGTCTGGTTGATTAAGACCGCCTATTGTAGGATTTTGTAGTTTGTGATAGCCAAAATCAGAAAGGCACACTGCACTGTTGCCATGTAAACATAACAAAGGCGTAACAAAAGCTGAACAATATCACAAACCTTTCCTTAAATCCCAGCGACCAGAAAGTTTTTTCAAGATATCTTCGGCTCAAAAATGTTCATGGCAAAAGACAGTGGAGCTGGAAACTACAAATCCATCTTGTCCGTGCTGCCGCTTGACGAGACGTTCTAGCTGTGAGTGGCGAATTTTGGCGATTTTGAAGGTTCAGCACTCGGTGTTTTACCAATATTCACCAAAATTCACAGTTTACGGCTACAAGGTCAACAAATCAGAACAATTGAGGTAAGTTAAAGTTTATTTGGAAGAAAAGTATCAACATTACCCCCGATATTTTGCTTTAAATACGAAGCTCGTAATATTTCCATACAAATCGTTCAAATTTCAAACAGATTGTCTGAGCCCCCTGTGGGAAAACGCAAAGAAATGGTAACTCATACGAATACCATTTGCATCATAGGCGCTATTATTACAGCCAAAAGCGGCACAATACTTTCCTCTCCTTTTCACAGGAGCGGGAGAAATTTCCTCGGTGCTTAAACTTTTATCCATTTCACTAGACTCCAGAACCTGACAGAACACTTGCGAAATCGACCAAAACGTCTTTGTGACGATCAAGTTGGGTCGCTATCATGTATGCTGGGTTACTAATGCAATATGGTGCCAGGAACTGTAAAAAGGGCCATAGCCAAGGGAAATAATGGAACACTCAGGGAGGCTTCAATCCACATCCGATTCAGCAATTTGAACAAAGATGGCCAGATCGGTGTGCCTACACTAGTATAGCTCTCATTGCTACAGCTACATCTGTGAGATTTTGCCTTCCAAGCGTCTTTTAAACTGTAATTTCTTCCCTTTTCAAACAGTTTATATTTGCCCCCTCACTGACTGTTACAGAGCCCTTTTCTATAAAGGCTTTAGCCAGTATGTTGGCTAATGCATACTTCCCCAGGCCCCGTACTTTTACATTTAATGCCTTGGCATTAAAGTCCATCTGAGGAAGATGATAAATCATTCCCATTTTGTTCAGGTCTTTCAGCATCTGTACAGCAATCGACAGTGGAAGTATATGCATGTAAAATTAAGACAATTATGGCAAGACAGCTTAAATGCAGCATAAGAACTATTTTCTCTAAGGGGAGTGAGCCCTAGTTCCAACAGGAGAAAGAAATCTTAAAGAGAACTTTAACATGACCAAAAGCAAACCCCTGGAAGTTTAGGGTCAGAATATTGGCCAGTTATTGTTACGTAAGCGATTTACTGTGGTAAATTGTGCTGAAAATAACTGATTGAATCAGATTAAATTTAGTTAAACATTTAAGAATAAAAATTAGTGATAAAACACAATGTTTCGATGATACCTTAACATCGGTTTCAAGTAAGAAAATAATTGACTTAATATATACAGTGTGAGGTGACAAAACTGTCGGATACGTAATTTTCTTTGTCTAGGTGACACCTTTCGTCTACTCTAAAATTGGAAAAAATGGATGCTAACAATGCAGCCCTTGACTCGAAGCTCGACCAGCTGGCAACGACTATTGAAGCTAAGGTAGCTACTAAAATCGAAGAATTGGAAAGAAAATTCCAGAATGCACAGAATGAGGTAAAGAAGCTCAAGGATGATGTGGACCACAGCATAACTCACGTAGAAGATGTTTTGAAGTATGACATCAACTGTGTGTGGGACTATGCGGTAAAAAAATGAACAGCACTGTTGTAAGAATAATCTGCGGGTTCTTGGCCTAGAAGAAGAAGATAGGGAGAATCTGGAGGAGAAATTTCTAACTTTTGTTCGTGATCATCTCAAAGAAATCACATCTGAAGAAATAGAAATTATCCACGGGATTGGGCCAAAAAAAGGTGGCGGAGGAGGAGATCAAGGGTCATGACATGAAGGTAAACTGAGACCTGTATTTGTTACATTCCAATCCAACAAAGGCAAAATGAAGATCCCTCTAAAAAGAAAGTTGTTAAGGGGTAAACACCTGGTTATCTCCGAGGACATGGCAGACGATATTGCCAATAGGTTGAAGGAGCTTAAAAGAAAGACATCTGTAGAAAGCTCATGGTTTTCAAACGGAAAAATCAAGTACAAACGGCATGAATATCCACGGTTCAAGGAAATAAGAAGCTGGGGAGACCTCGCAAACACTGAATAATGACAATAAGAGACAGGAATAAGGTTACTTGTTTGATAATCAATAATGTTACAGATATGTTGGCAAAAATACATCCAGTCTTAATGACTTTTTGCCATTTTCACAACTGAACAACAATGAATTTCAGACCTATATCTATCAGCAATCTGATATTAATATGAATGACGGTGAAATTGAAAGATTAAGAAATCTGTCTTTTAACCTCTTTTCACGTAGCAGTCACGGAAAAACATGTTTAACACTAACTCCTGATTTAGACCCTGATCAAAATTATTACAATCAAATTATGGCCCATATTGAAGGTTGTGATTATCACAATGAAGATACTTTTCATTGCATGATGAAGGATTCTAAAAATAACAAATTTTCAATTTTACATCTTAACATTCGTAGCATTCTTAATAAGTTTGATGATTGAAACGCATATTTGAATTCTTTGGAATATAAATTCTCAATAATCGGGCTTTCTGAAACCAGGCTCAATCCCGACAATACGAATGAGTTTGCGAACTGACCTTGCTATTAACAGGGAGGGCGAAATAGAATCATATTTCATCGAATTTAACAACTAAGACAAGTAACACGTTAATCGGAATGATTTACAGACCACCAAATAATAAGCTAGTAGATCTGTTCAAGCAATACCTATCTGAGTTACTTCAAGAACTAGCCTTACAGAAAAAGATGTTATTTGATGGAGGATTTTAACTTGATTTATTAAAAATTGGAGAAAATCATAACATAAAGAATTTCATACACCAAATGTTTTCATCTTTCTTTTACCCACTAATTTCAAAACCAACAAGAATTACAAACACTAGTGCAACTTTAACTTGATTTATTAACAATTGGAGAAAATCATAACATGAAGAATTTCATATACCAAATGTTTTCATCTTTCTTTTACCCACTAATTTCAAAACGAACAAGAATTACAAACTCTAGTGCAACTTTAAACAATTTTGATGAGAGATATAAATGTGGTGCCCTCCTTACAGATCTTTCTGATCACCTACCTGTCTTTCAAATAACATCTTCCTTACAAAAAGTAAATTGTGTGTGTGATAATACAAAATATAGGCTAATCAATAAAAAACAGTAGATCAATTGTGCCAGGACTTAGAAATTGAAGATAGGAATGACATTTGCAATGAAATAGATTCCCAATTAGCTTATGACAATTTTTATAATAAATTGTTTAAACTATATGACAAAAACATGCCATTAGTTAAAACCAAGAATAAAAGAAAAAAATAATAGTCAAAAAACACCATGGATAACTAAGGGTATTCTTAAATCAAGAAAAACGAAAAATAAGCTATAGAAGAAATTTATCAAAAGTCCAACTCAAAAAAATGAATTAACTTATAAAATAAGGTGAAATAAATTCAATAAACTAAAGAATGCTGGTAAAAAAAATATTATTACAATAAAGAGTTTAATGAACTTAAAGGCAATCTAAGATATTCGTGGAAATGAAGCCATAAACAAAGGCGCATTTAAAATGGAATTACCAGTCAATTTAATGAAAATGACACAATAACCGATCGAAATGAAAGACCTATTTATTTGGCTCTAAGCTGATCCCGGCTATAAGCTGAGACCCTAAACTTCTAACTTGTAAACTCAGCTGGATCATCACGAAAATTTAAGGCAAAACACTCGGTTATAAGCCAAGACCCCTATTTCAGTCTAAATGTTCGTAAAAGACAGAATTTTCGCAAACACACCGATCGAAAGTAGTTTAATCACAATGAACGGCTAAAAGAAAACTATGTAACCAGTAACGCTACTTAGCAAAATGCAAAAAACATGTCATGAATAATAAGAAGCATCGAAAAGTATAAGAAAGCAAGACTGACCTCTCAGAAAACACACGCACTTGCAAAACGTTAACCGATAATTTATTAATATTAATTTCAGCCATTGAACTGAAAACAACAAATCAGTTAAGATGCATTTAATGTGATCCTACCAAATCAATGAAAGTTAGTGCACGGTATTAAGTAAACAATCTGAGTTCCGAAACCTTTCTCAAACAATCATTCAAAGTCAATCATTCGCAATCGTTCAAAGTCAATCTGTGATCATGCCCAAAGCTCCTCATACGTTGTACAATCTCGCCTTCAAACTGAAAATTGTCGCAGAGGCAGAAGCCATCGAAAACAACTCCGAGATTGCCAGGGAATACGGAATCAGCGAGTCCATGGTCCGTCGCTGGAGAAAAGACCAAGCAAACCTCTTTAATGGAGAACTGAAGCTGTCAGCAAGACGATGGGTTGCTTTACGCCAAAGTATCCCGAACTTGATCAAAGGATGTTGGAGTGGTTTACAGAGCTGAAAAGTCAAAGTGAGTGCTTTTTGTCGTGCGTTTTTAAAACGAACGAAATCCTCGTTTCGCATGACTTGTATCATACGACAAGTTTGTTTACGTAGCCATGGGAACAGATGATTCTCATTGGTCAGTTTGACAAAGGCATCAAAACGTTGCTCGTTTCTTGCATCCTTGCATCTTTTAATAAAATTTTTCCTTTCGTTTCAAACAGGAATTGCTGTTAGTGGATTAATGTTGCGGTTAAAGGCGAAAGAATTCTGTGTTGATCCTGAGTTCAAAGCGTCCCTCGGTTGGTACCAGAAGTGAAAACGGCTGCATTCCATCAGCCTTCGCAGGAAAACCACCCTCGCGCAGCGTCTCCCCAACAATCTCGAAGAACAAACAGTCAAGTTTCATCGGTTCGTCATCGCAGCCACTCAGCACTACGGAAATCCCTTGACCAGGATTTACAATATGGATGAAACACCTATGAGGTTCGAACTCCCATCCAGCTGTACACTTGAATTCAACGGCAGCAGAACCGTTCCTGTTAAATCTTGTGGTGCTGAGAAAAGGAGCTTTACAGTGACTCTCGCAGTCATCGCTGACAGAAGAAACTACAACCTGCAGTTACATTCAAAGGCGTGCGAACTCCCAGAGACCTTGTTGTTCCAGACTCCATACGAGTGACATTCCACAAAAAATGATGGATGGATGAACCTGGTAAGCATTTGTGATTTTATAATTTAACAGTTTATACCATTTACGTGAGTTTCGCTCGCATCACTTTGCCCAGAATGACAAAAACCTTCAAGTATCAGTGTTAGGACGAAGAATGGTGCATCTTTTAGTTTTCATAGCTTAGCAACAACAAAGAAACACTCTGAGCATATCCAAACAAATTACGGGTCATTGTTTAAGAGTTGAATTCGCACGTGTTTCATTCTTTTTCGAGTTCTAATCGATTTTTACCTTTCCTTTGATTGAAGGTGTAAAAGAATGGATTCGTACATGTCTACCGAGAAGTTCTACAAATGAGCAGTCGTTGTTGGTTTGGGATTCCTTCCGTGCCCACCTGACAGACTCGGTGAAAGCAGATTTGCAGCGACGAAGGGTCGACGTAGCAGTTATTCCTGGCGGGCTGACTCCAGTACTACAGCCATTAGACAAGTGCCTTAACAAGCCGTTTAAGGACAACATAAGAAAGCAGTACCTGTTGTGGATGTTAACGGGCCCCTTCGAGTTTACTCCTGCTGCAAGAAGAAAGCTCCATCAAAAAATCTGGTACTTCATTGGGTGAAGCAGGTATATGGTGCAATATTCCGGAGGAGATGGTGAGGCGATCATTTAGAGTTTGTGGTATCTCCAACGCGCTCAACGACACAGAAGATGACCCCATCTACGAAGAAGAAACGCCTGAATTCGCTGATGAAGAGGACGAAGAGATGGATGATGAATTCGACACCGACAGTGAAGACGACGAGCAGTAAGCCGAACAGATTAATTCAACAAGAAACAAAACGGCTCGTTTAGGAGCCACTACAAAATAAAAAAGTTTATGACCAATATGTAGTAGCTTGAGTTTATTTCTTTAATTTCACTCGGCTTATAAGCGAATACATGTACATGCCCATTTGTCATTGTTGTAATAAGTTGAAAAAGTTTTGTTCGCAAAAGATCTCGGCTGGAAGCCGAACCCCCATCTAGAGCTCAGATTTTACCAAATGTTAGCGTGAATTTGTGTAAAAAGTGCTCGGGTTATAGCCAAATAAATACGGTAAGCAATAAATTCAATGAATATAACATTGGACCAAAGTTGGCTGAAAAAATCCAAGGAAATAAAAACAATTTTACAACATTCACAGGAGAGAGGTCTGTAAACTCTATCTTGTTAGATGCAGTCAGAGAGAAAGAAGTAGGAAATGAAATTAATAATCTGAACGGAAATAAATCTTGTGGTCATGATGAAATACCACCCGAACTAGTTAAGAAAACCTCTATATTTTACTGTAAAACCACTGACATACATATATAATCAGTCTCTCCTCACTAGAGTTATTCCAAATGACCTTAAAATAGCAATTGTAACTCCAGAGTTCAAGGCAAATAATAAGGAATAATTTTCAAATTATAGACCAATTTCTGTCCTTCCATGTTTTAGTAAAATTCTAGAAAAAAATACGTACAAAAGAGTACTTATGTATTTGGATAAACACAATGTGTTGTTTCAAAGTCAATATGGTTTTCGTAAAAAACACTCAACCAACTTAGCAACTACAGAGCTTATGACAAAGATATTGCATGCAATAGATAACAATGAATACAAAATTGGAGTATTTCTCGACCTAGCAAAGGCATTTGATACAATAAACCACGAAATGTTGCTTATAAAACTTGAACATTATGGAATCAGAGGGATTGCTTTTGAGTGGTTTAAAAATTACTTAACAAACAGAAAAGAGACAGTAAAATATAAACAAGAAAACTCTGAAAGTTTGACAACAGATGTGGCGTGCCTCAGTGGTCCATCCTGGGGCATCTTCTTTGTCTTATATATATGACTGACATTTTTAGGTGCTCAGAGAGCTTATCAATTATTTAATTTGCTGATGATACAAATCTGTTTCTCAGTGACAAAAATTTAGATGCCCTCTAAAAAACCATGGACCATGAGCTAAGAAAAATTGCATCTTGGCTTTCTGCAAATAAGCTTTCCCTAAATGTTAAGAAAACAGACTTTATAATCCTTAAGTCTAGAGGGAAAAAACCGAATCAAAATGTCTCAGTTAAGATCAATGGACAGCCTACTGAGCAAGTTAAGAATACTAAATTTCTGGGCCTATATATAGATGATGAGCTCACATGGAAATATTACATAGACCAAGTCGTAAACAAATGACAGGAATAATAGCTAAGGCAAGACAAGATGGTGTACCCTTACTTATCATATTGCAATATCATTTGGTCAAGCACTTACTTATCCGACAAGGCTTAAGTCGATATTTATGATGCAAAAAATGATAGAATTACGACATTTGCAAAATACAATGAGGAATCCAGGCCACTATTCCTCTCATTAAAGATTCTTAATATGTACGAGTTAAATATATACCAAATGGCGCTTTTCATGTAATCATATTTTAATGATAATCTTCCAAGTTATTTTACCAATTACTTCAAAATAATTAACAACATACATTGAAATAATACGCGATCTGCCTCAAACATATATATTGACCA
>Ga0126336_10000871_pt1 | contig 14170 bp, 9 predicted proteins | sample SidCmetagenome_FD_92530 | JGI IMG/M metagenome (GOLD analysis project Ga0126336, IMG submission 92530) | Coral microbial communities from El Islote,Puerto Morelos, Mexico - Siderastrea C C metagenome | ecosystem: Host-associated > Invertebrates > Cnidaria > Coral | place: El Islote,Puerto...
ACATGGACTATTGCAAGAATTTGGATCCCAAAACCTTCAACAACACTCATGATTACATATTAGAACTGGTTCGACGAGGTCTACAAGCTGGTTATGATCTCGAGGACGTGACCGAGCACTACAAAGAATTGATTCAAGATGAAGCCACCGCCATCATGAAAAATACCGAACACAACGAACTCAAAAATCAAATCCAAAGAGATTTGGACAATCTAGCCGTCATTGACAGAAACAACACCATTGTCTTTCCTTTGGAACTAGCAGGACGCACCTACAAGGCTGATGAACGAGACAAGTATTTGGAAGAAATTTTACAAAAGAGACTTGAACGACGACACAAAGTCAACAAACTGCGTGAAAGTGTTCTCCAACATAACTTGGACGACATTACAGAACATGTCAAAACCATTCTTGACCACGACAAAAAAGAAGAAGAAGCCTTTACCAGCCAATTCAAATAGAGCGCGTGCACAACATAGATCATCGTTGTTCTTCATCTCCCTGAAGCAAGCCAAATACTACGAGCACATTCTTGATCTCCATGAATCAGCAAGCAATCCGCGATCTCCTCTTTTGGACATGTGGTTCACGTGGCATGTAATGCCGAAGCAGGACCTGACTTCTTGAGTGTGTTGAAGACTGTAGTGACACATCCAGCACACTTGGCCAAACTTCGTAGACGTGCAACACTTGGTAGCCTAATTCCACCGCTTTCTCCAATTCGGGCGACGCCCCATCCTCTGTTGTCAGACTGGTGGTAAATTTGATCTGATCTTTCTTGGAAATACCAAACAGCGCTGATAATTGCCCTCGTACACCAATTCTCTGGCATCCTTTTAGTTTGGGCGTATCAAAATCAACATACCATAGGTTTCGTTCTTCCACCAAAAAAAAGGCCTCACGGGATAAGAGTTCTGCTTTGTAATAATGAATCTCCATGACTTCATCGTTCACAAGGATGGCATTAGTTACTTCTGCTTCACTGACGGCTTTACCTTTGAATAGATTTCGGAATTGTTCACAGCATCAACATACCAGTTTGACCGCATTAGTTCTTGTGGATGGACAATTGCATGTGCTTCTTCCAAAGTTGGTAGAAAAATCATTTGTTATCCTGGTGACTTTGTTCTTCTCCCAATATGTTACACGGCGCTGCATTGACACAAAGGAAATGTCTTGTTATTCCATTTCTGCACTCACCTCGTCGAACGCCACCTTATTGCTGTTGTTTCCATTTGTTCATGAAACGCGTTTAATTCGTCGTCCGAGTCTGGTGTTTCCCACGGATATGGTGAGGACCTCGGCCTCGAAACAGCACACCTCGGTGACTTCCGTCTTCCAGTACACACCATGTAGACTGGTTTCATTTGATGGGGAACTTTCCTCCTTCATGTCTTCTCCGATGTCGTCAATTGTGATGTTCGTGTTCTTGAAGAGAGGGAGAGATTGGATGTTCCCACTAAGGATGTAGAGACTGTCATCCCTAGATACAAGTATTCCAACGAGGACGGAGACGATCGTACATTTAGGGTAAAGCCACGAACTTTACATTCTTCTCGATTGCCTCGATAAATGGAACCACATCCAGATTGTTATACCAAACCAAGAAATCGCTCATCGTCTTCATTTCCTCCTTCTCACCGATTTCTTGACAGTAAAAAATCCAGGGCAACGGTGTTGAGCCAAGTCATTTCTTCGAATTTAGAGTTGACTCTTAACCACCTCCGCGACTTCCGTCTTGACCAGATCTCAACTTGTCTTGTGACGCTGTCCACTCTCCAGTAGATGGCCTTGATTAATTCTGGGGTACACCACGTACCGAGGAGAGCGAGCTGGCATCATAATGACTGTGATGGTGATATAGATAAATTTGTTGTGGCGCCAGAACCACTTGGAAAAAAGAACTGAGTTGTTGATCTTGTTATTAAACATGTTGAAAAAGAAACTCTCTGTCTCGTTTTTTGGCTCTTATAACCCTAAAACCACTCAGCGGTTTCCCTCCAAACCACGTGACCTCATTACGTCACCACTTCCGGTCACGTGACTACACACCCAACCTCAAAGTGACCTTTGATCCCTTCTCTCATTGGTCCATTCTCTTGACCGTGATCACATGATAAAAAGGAATGGCACTAGTCCCTCATTGGTCCAAAAAGTTAGGGGGGTGGGTCTTTTTCATTCAATGACCCAAAGTGATGGGCCATACTACTTTTAAACTACCGGTTGAATGTGGTTTCCTTGGGATGTTTTGACGTACTGCATGATTTGAGCGCCTTTTTCATAAAACAGTTGATAGTCTTCCCGAAGGTGACAACCAAACATCAGCTCGCTTTCTCGCATTTTTTCTTCCCTTTTGTGTAAACACTGCCAAAAAACGGTCAGTTTGAGTAGAAAAATAAATAAGACATCACTAGGATTAAGCACAGGCTGATAATTGTAGCAGAATGAATTAAAAACTTTAAAGAAATACTCGCGTTGAATCCCGTTGTTGACCAACGCGAGAACAGGCCTCTTCACGTTGAAAACGGCAAACGTGAAAAATTGCGGGAAACACGTGATCACGTGATATTTTTGCCTTTCGCGTTTGCCGTAAACGTGAGGCTTAAGGAGTTTCAATCCATTTTTTTTGGGACCATACCTCACTTTTTGAGTCGGCTCTTAGACCGTCTTCTCCTTGTCAGATCAACGTGAAAATTGCAGTACTTGTTGGTTTTGGATTGAACTTTAGCGTGGTTTACATTTTGTGAAAATGGATATTTCTGTGACAACGACAAACAAAAATCATCGAAAACAGTAAAATTGAAATTTTGCGCGATCCAGATTTCACTTTGAAAAACAAATACCAACATCTTAAACTGTGAAAATATACAAGAACAAAATATTTCTGTATGTTTGTTTTAAAGTAAATCGCAAAAACATTTCCATCTTAGTTTTTGCATAGTAATAGTAAATGCACCCCAAAATAATCAATGCTTTGATGAAATGGCTAGAAATATTGTTAAAAAAGTGTCTTTTACTTCTACTATTTAGCCTGAGAAAACAGCCGACGTTCCGCGAGGTCGCCACTTGAGCACTCAAACGACGCTGGTCTGAGTAACGAGCGCAGAAATTCCATACTGGTGACGCGTTACTACCCAGATCTAGGTAGTGCTTCTGATTGGTTGAAACGAATATTCCCTTGCGTTTCAACCAATCAGAAGCACTACTTAGATCTGGGTGGTGGTGCGTCATCAGTATGGAATTTCTGCGCTCGTTACTCAGACGTCGTTTTGCCAGGGCTCAAGCGACCTAGCGGAACGTTGGCTGTTTTCTCAGGCTACTTACTATTTTACGCGTAGAAAGTTTTGTTGAGACTGGTGTTCGCGTTCTCGAAAACGAATTGTTTTCGTAAGATCATTCGCGTAATAATTTTGTGGTAATTTTTGAATTTGAGAGCTTTTGCGAAAATCTTAAGAACGGCTCGATAGATTTTTTTTAAAACATTAAACACGCCTGCTTGACGATGTGACCAGTTTTAGTTTTGAGTCTTATTAACATTGATTCACTGGAACACTTTTAGATTCAACGTTAAAGAGGACGTATGAACCGACGGAAAAGCTTGCGTTACATATTCACAGTTGGCAAGCAAAAGCTAATACATTCAAAGTAATGCGCAATGCACTCCTCCAAGATTTTAACTTTTCGTTGAGATCTACAGTGCAACAAAGAACAAAGAAACCAGCTAAAAATCACGGAGGAATGCAATTCGCATTACTTTGAATATATTAGCAGTTACTTTGCCAACTGTGAATTTGTAACGCAAACTTTTCCGTTAAAAGTTGGGATGAGAATTTTTTTCGAACCAAAGAACAACTTTTATTAAATAAGAGACACCAAGCTTTTCTAAATAAAAAGATTTATCAAGATAAACCGCTCTTTGCTTCTGAAAACCAAACGCGTTCAATTTTTGCTTGTAGTACAGGTAAGCTTATTAACACGCAAGCGAAGAACCGCGATACATTTTGAACGGCATTTATTGACCGAAATGCACGTTGTTCAAAAATTACGCGAAAGTCATAATATGAAGAACCGGTCAATAAAAAAAAATATTTCAATACAAATTTGCAATCAAAAATGTAATTACTTTACCATGGATTCCCTACAAAGTCAACAGCTTGAGTGATGTCTGGCAACAGCACAGGCAGCCCAAGCTAACGTTGAGAGCTGCGTATAAATTAGACCGTTTTTTCCACGCTATGCTTAATAATGACATCGGCAACATTTAAGAGTTTGTATGGAAATGCTACAAAACGTCTCAAATTGCCGCAAATCAGAAAGAAGTCGAAATAAAAATAATTTGCCTCATTTCATTGTTGCATTGGTCCTTATTTGGGGGCTTACTGGGCTGGTTTGAAGCTTTCTGGGCGAGAAATGGAGGTTTTTATTTTTCATGTTTGCTAAATGTTAAGAATTAATTAAAGGCAGGAAACAGTTTTACACTGCACCTCACTTGAAGCTCGATAAATTCCATCACAATAAACGAATCGCCCTACAACTTCAAAGGTGTATTCTTGGGTCTTTCTTCTTCCTCCGTTCTTTCTCATGGGTTCCAGATCCTAGTTTATTTCGACTTCTTTCTGATTTGTGGCAATTTGAGACGTTTGGTAGCATTTCCATACAAACTCTTAAAGGAGAAGGTCACTCCAGAAACGGTGTATTTTTTGAAATCGCCAATAAAAAGATAACACTAAGTAGAGTTACTGACCCTGGTTTTAGCTTCTAAAGCGCATCCGATCCCACTGAAATTCCTCTCCAAAGAGGGCCAAAATTCAACACTCCGCGCCGCCATTTTGAATCGTACTTAGCAGCTTGGCCGCTTGTCCGTGACGTCATATCGTCCAACGAGACCAGCGGTCGATAATCAGATTGAGGTACTGTGAAAAGTTCTCACCTTAGGTGTGAACTTTTAGAAGCGTGCAGTTTGGAGCAAACGCAAAGAAAAGTTGAGAATCGCACGTAAATCCTAACTACATGCTTCCTTAAAGTTCACTCCTAAGGTGTGAACTTTTCACAATACCTCGATCCGATTTTCAAAGGATGCAGTGGGATCGGATGCACTTTAGAAGCTAAAACTGCGGTTAGTAACTCAATTTAGTGTTATCTCTTTATTGGCGGTTTCAAAAAATACACAGTTTCTGGAGTGACCTTCTCCTTTAAATGTTGCCGATGTCATTATTATGCATAGCGTGGAAAAAACAGTCTAATTTATGCGCAGCTCTCAACTTTAGCTTGGGCTGCCTGTGGCAACGGCAGATTTCTCTTTAAAACATCGGTCAGTCCTCAAAGAATAACTTGTTTGCTTTTAGTTCTCTGAATTCCACTGTTTAAGCTGTGGAGCGTTTCTTAGGGCTTCTTCTTCCGATTTATAGTTCTCAAAAGATGAGTCGTCTTTCCAATGACGGGATATTTCTGATAGTTACATCGCCTCGAAATTCACGCGTGAAACGGTGCAATGCCTTTTGAAATCTTCTCTGACAATGGCAAATAAAATCTCTTCTTTCTTAGGACCGTATCCCGTTGGCAAAACTGCTAAAACATCTCTTCCTTTTAGAAGAGCTCTAACTGCCGTTTCTCTCTCTGGTAAGACAACTCGCAACCTGCCACTGCTGCAACCAAGTTCAAATCTTCCAACAGCACATCCTCGTCAAATTACGTCAATTCACGTGGGACTTACTATCTAGAATTAACCAGTCAGAATTTTGCGTCCGCTGGCGGCCGTAGAAATGAAAAAAAAATAGGGGGGCTTTGTAGCAGGCATTCCCTCGTCCCTAGCCACCAGTCTCTCATTTTCTTCCCCGTTCTCGCTTCCTTTTCTCCTTCCCCGTTTACGCCTGCTACGCAGGCTACTTAGAATATGGAGTTCTGATCCCGCTCTCCACGGAAACATAATATATAAAGATCTTAGAATATTAGTATATGGCTGTGTAAGGCATACCTATTCCTTAGATAAGGAACTTATTTGCTTTTCGGTTTTATAGTGTATTATTTTGAATACTAGTACCCCAATTAGCTTTGTGACCTTCTCTCCAAGGCGCCTGTGTGTGTGTCCCCATTACTTAATACTGACTACCAAAGCATGCAAATCATGGAGCATGTATCCCTAACCTTTGTTTCTGGATAATGAGCATCCAAAATGACTGCTGATAGGTGCATTGCCTGTTTGGGATAGCCCTTATTTGTTATTAATTTTGTGATTCTTAAGTACACAGGTGTTATTTTTAATTAAATCATCTGAAACATAATTCGACAGTACAAAAATTACAGAAAAATGTATGGGAGAAATCAAGTTTTCGTAAAACTGATCATGGACTTCTATACACTCCAAATTTAGTGCATTGTTTCTTTGAATTCATAAGTTACACTTTTCAAAGAGAAAGTGTCAAATATATTAATTCAGGAAGAATTAGCTGGTTTTGAAATTCCATTAAATCCTTTGAATTTCCCGCCATCCTGCCCTGATTACCCATGATGCAACTAAGAGCGTGAACCGGTATATTCACGTATGTCTTCGGGCACTATTTCCTCCATTGGTAAGTTAATTGCACCGAGCTGAGACTCCAATTCCGATGTGCAAGTAACTTCACTTTGTTCATCCATCGTTTTAACGTACTAAACCGATCAATTGAACAAAACATAGCGGAGAAACTGTGACAAAAGCGCACGATAACAAGAAGAATCAAGGAAATGGCAGAAAGGTGGGTGCTACCGCTGTACAATATGACCATGGGAGATAAATTGGGCCCAGGCTTCAGGCCCAGGCTGATCTCCACCGCGGTCAAACGTCTGAGGCGGTTTTTCGTTTTAATTCGTAACATTTATTCACGATGCAGTCGAAACATGAGCAAGGATATATAAATTAGTGGGTGACTGTAAATATATTTTCATTTCTCTCAAATAAACGTGAGTCTCTTTGCTATTTAAATGTTCCGCCCCTAAACAAAAGTCCGTTTCCCCTTTTCAAAACTTAGAACTTTTTTAGTAAAGTTCGAAACATTTTAGTAATTAAACAGGATAGTGGTATAGTATCAAACTTTAAATAGTGAAAATAATTCCCTTATCTTTGAAGTACTTTTCTTATTTTTCTCGTTTGACCGCGGTGAAAGGCTGATCAAAGAATGAAATCGTTTCCAGGCCTTTAGAAGATAACCAGGTGTCCCAACTGGCCCAACTGGCCCAATTGCAATTCGCCCAAGTGACTCAACTGGCCCAACTGGCCCAGCTGGCACAACTCGCCCAAGTGACCCAACTGGCCCAAGTGACCCAACTGGCCCAAGTGACCCTACTGGCCCAAGTGTCCCAACTGGCCCAAGTGACCCAACTGGCCCAAGTGACCCTACTGGCCCAAGTGACCCAACTGCCATCTTTTTCGGTACGGTGGATTGACCCAAATGAATCATATACAGGGTGTCCCAAAAGTTCGAGCCCCTAATTTTCCGGGTTATATTTTTTTCTTTGTTCGTTCATTTAAAACCGTTTTCTACAGAAATAGTTCTTAAACTCATTTAGTGTCATTTTCTTATTGTCTGTGGCCTTGAAATGGCATCACATTACCGTAATTACAATTTTCCAGCCGAAACGTGCGATCTGGAATCGCACGCGCTTCCCTTTTTCCTGCCAATTTTCGCAGACTTGGTGCTTAAACGATCGTCTTGTTTGAACGCTAATTTCGGAAAGATGAATCCTCTTAAAGCGAGCTGTAAAAAGTTAGTTTATTTACGAGCACAGACGTCTGCACTTAGATCTTCTGGGCTTTCGGTGAAAGAAACTTCAAAGCTTCTAGGAAAAAGTGAGCTTTGGGTGAAAAAGTGGTCGTAGCGAGGTCATGATTTCGGCGAAAAGAGACGAAGTGGAAGACCTAAGGTCAGGGCCGTAGCCAGTATGAGGCAAACCGAGGCACTTGCCTAAGTCATTTTTTTTCATTTTCTCAGTCATTTTTTCTTTCGTTTAACACCCTAAATATCGAGGAAGAGAATTTAACCATGAACATTGCCTCAGTCATAATTTTTTTCTGGCTACGGCCCTGAAGGTTTCAGTGTTGAACAACGCGGTTAGGAATCTCATTCAGAAAGCAAAGTACAAACGAGGAAAATCCACCAGGCAACTATCACAAGATTTAGCAAGTAAAGGTTTGTCAGGATCAAAAAATTCGGTCTGGAAATTTATGAAAAACAAAGGTTGGAAACCTTTTAAGCAACAAAAGAAGCCATTGCTGACTGAAAAACAACAAGGAGATCGGCTTAGATTTGCAAAAATTACAGAAATCTGTCTCCCGAAGAATGAGATGATTTTCTTTTCACTGACGAATGTCCGAAATATTTGTTTAAACTACCGAATCTCAAAAATGACGTCGTCTGGGGATCCCAAGAAAGACAAGTTCCTCCTGCCTATCAAGTCAAGAAAAGTTCCAAATGGATTATCTGGGGCGGAATGACAGGCCGTGGACTGACTGAGCTTCACTTTATTCTACCAGGACAAGCTCTGACAGCTGATTATTATATAACCAACGTATGAGAGAAGGAAGTTAAGCCTCTTCTTAGCCGTAAGTTGATAAAAGAAGCAACTATCAAGAGAAAACTTTTCAGCTCTAGCCGTAATATGACTTTTGTTCAAGACGGAGCACCACCACATACAGCAAAGGCAACGCAATCATGGTGTTCAAAGAATTTGCCCAATTTTATTGCGAAAGAAGAATGGCCCGCAAATTCCCCGGGCATAAATCCCATTGAGAATCTTTGGAGTATAATAGATGAGGAAGCATATAAAGATCCTATCCCGAAGAGAATGAAAGAACTGAAAAGGAGGCTTAAAGAAGCTTGCATGGAAAAATGTGCCTCTTACAACACTACAAGAATTATCTCACTCGATGCCTCAACGGCTAAAAAATGTGATCAAAAACAAGGGAGGTCACGCAGGCTACTGAAATTGTGAAGAAAAAATAATAGTGTAATTATCAGAAAAAATCCTTGAACTTTGAGTAGTATAACCTTGTTGTGATCCAAAATTAACTTAGTTAAAATCAGGGGCACGAACTTTTGGGGCACCCCTTAAATTATCGACACCAAAAATTTACACTAGGTTATTTATTATTCTCTGTTAATATTAGATCAGTCACTTCTAGTTACGTCTTCCAATTTATTCTTTGATGTCAGCTGTGGTTATTGCACCGGGGATTAACCTGATGTGAAAGATATGTATTTGCTGAGAGCGATTTTTATTTGATGTGAACATAGGGGGCCCAGACAATCTGTTCGATTCGAAATTTGAAGGATTTGAATGGGAATAGTACGAGGTTCGTATTTAAAGCAAAATATTGGAGATATAATGTTCGTATTTTTCTTCAAAATAAAAGTACCTTTCCTCAATTGTTTATTTTGACGTCCTTGCAGCTGTAAATGGCGAATATTGGCGATTTTCTGGATTTTGAAGGTTGTGTTTGCCTTCAGCGTTTACCTGAGAGCAATAAGAGACCTCTCAGGTAAACACTGAACACAAAACCTTCAAAATCGCCAATATTCACCATTTACAGCTGCAAGGACGTCAAAGTACGACAATTGAGGAAAGTTTACGTTTATTTTAAAGAAAAATATCAACATTATCCCCGATATTTTGCTTTAAATACGAACCTTGTAACGTTCCCATACAAATCCTTCAAATTTCGAATCGCCAACGATTGTCTGGGCCCCCTGTGATGTGAACGACTTCTAAATTTGCAATTTGCTGTGGTGGATTTGTAATTTGCTGTGGTGGTTTAAATTTGATGTGAGCATTTTATTTTGATGTGACAGTTGTGGGCCACTGTAGGCAATCAGCCAACAACAAGTGAATGAAGAAACTTTCAAATAACAAAGAAAATACGGGAAGAAAACTCGACCAAACCTACTTCCATCTGTCCTTGGCTCTCAGTTGTGCTCAGGTTGTTTTTCGAGCAAACTATATGCTGGAAGCTGAACATCAACGAGTTGCGTAGGAAATTACGAGCTTTAGTCGGGCTTTACAAACGCCTGAGCGAGGGTGGACTTTTGAAAAAAGTTATTTAGAATACATAGATCTCTCCTGCAAGAACAAGATCGACTTTTTTGAGGAATCAAGGTACTTAAGGTTAACAATACTATTTTTTTTCTCTGAGAACAACTAACGTAAGCGGTGAGTTACAAGTTTCACGCTTAATTCTGATCAAAACTTAAGCTTATGTAAACCGGTTAACGATAAAACTAATTGCGAGTTGTTTTGAAGTTGATTTTTTCCACTATAAAGAGAACTGTTACTGAGGGAGCAATTGGTAGGAAATCTTTCGCTTCTACTTTTCACTGTCTTTACAAGTTAATTTAAAAGTCGTTTTAGCTCCTTTTTCAGCATGTTTTGACTTACTAGTTACGATATAAGCTTACAGGCTCTCAGGTAGACTTTCTCAAAGTCCGTTTCCGGCTTTTCCGGATTTTGGTTAACGTCGCTCGCTCTCGCTCGTTTCGCGAGCGTTCCTCGCGCCTTCGGCGCTCTCTCGCGGTCGACTTGTTGGCAAGTCTAGTTCTCAGGTTGAAATTATAAATGCTTTTAGCTTCGCAGTTTTTAAGTGAATGCCTTTAGAGAGTTTCTGTAAACTAAAAAGTTTTTAATCTAGCTTTTGACTCGTTTTTATGTATCGCGTCTAAGAGATTAGCCTACTATTTCTTCAAAGTATAAAGCTACTGCCGCAAAACGGATTCAAGGCCTTTCAAATTTTACGTCCGTACAGCAAAAGCTAGCAAAATACAGCCCGCAAAATTGACCAATCGCAGCGCACGTAGCTATGAAATAAGACACGTCAATAAGAAAAATGTTTAAGAAGACACTTTGTGCATAGCTATTGATCACCCTTGCCTTTTTTATTTATTTATTTATTTATTTTATTTGTTTATTATTATTATTATTTTTTTTGTTAATCTAGTTTCTTTTCACAGAGAACTTTCTCATTTCCATTTCCACCCGAGGTCTTCTCAGCATTCAAAATGGCGGGGAGGAGAAACCAGACGCGTGACATGTCACATAACTAACGTAAAAAGGAAATAAGGAAAACGTGATTGGTCAATTGCTACTGAGGTGTCACTCCTTTGTCTTTTATTCACGCCTTCCCTAGCCTTCCCTTCATTTCGCGGTCTTGTTTAGTGACTACAGTAGTTTGCGGCGGTTCTCGAGGAAAAATGGCTGAGAGTGGAACAAACCAAAGAATAGTAGTTTTGGGGGTCGATAGCAGTGAGCACAGCGAGAGAGCTTTTGATTGTAAGTGAGCGAACTAAATAAGCAGTCTACTGAAATAAGTTAAGCTCAAGTTTCTTTTCTCGCCGGCTCCTTTATTGCAATTTATAAACTTAAGTTTAACTCCTGAATTAAGGTGTTGCGACTGTGCAGGCCCAATACAAGCTTTATTTCAAATTCAATTTACTTCTCTAATTCATTTGACAAAATATAAATTTGAAAATTTTCGTCCAGTTTATGTGAGGAGAAATCTTCAGATTCTGATCAGCTGAGTCTCAGCTGATTACATCACTAGTGATGCGTGCACAGACTAACTAGAGGAAAAAAATTGCTTTCAGCTTTATTTTTCTATGCGGTAAGACATTTTTCTGAAAATAACGTGAAGCTGACTAGAGAAACTACTGTGATTTTCGTGCCAGTATCCTCGTTCGATCATCCTCACAGCAGGGGAAACTAGAATAATATTTTCAACAAAGACGTTGCACTATTAGCTTATATGATGGAATGAAAGAACTAGATTGAAATACAAGGTAAAAATATTCACATTTTATGTAATGAAAGTACGTAAAATCATATCAAAATCATGTCGAGTAACTGATTACACGATTTTTTTAAGTGGCAACGAATTAAAATTTCACGTAAATAAACAATAAGCCTTTACTTCTTTTGTCTAATATGATTTAAATGTAGTTTTTGTCATGTGACTGGTAAGTTGTTTGTGATTGCATGGTGGTTTCCTTTGCATTTTAATTGTGGAATGAAATATTAAAATGAAATCTAACTTACTTCTTTGATGTGTTTTCTCTGTCATTTTAATACATTTTCCAGGGTTTTACAAGAATATCTGTGACAAAGAAAAAGACTCTGTTATGATCATCCATGCTCAGGAATATCCGACCATTCCAGCCGCTCCCTACCCCTGTAAGTATTTTATCATCATCATAATCATCATCATCAACTTTATTCAAGTGTCAAAACTACTAGCAAATTACAAGTAATTCACTAATTGGGGATACTGTAACAAAATACTCTAAAAGCAATACTATATTAATACTTTATTATAGAAATACTATATTCATTAAAAAAAACTTACTTTTACGTAAGATGAATAATTTACAAAATAGAAAAAGTTACATTTACAAAATAGCAAAGCTACATTTGAGCCCAGCCGTTTTTATTATGTAATTTGCCCAGGCAAATAAAGTCACAAAATGTGGGAATCTGTGACATCCTAGTTTATTTTACTTTCATTTTATGGTAATCAAAATAATATCGCCCAACATTAACCATTTTGCCTATCTTTATTGAATCTTTAGATGGTTATGCATATTATGAAGAATGGCAGAAATTGGTGGAAGACAGTGACAAACGAGTCAAGGAGTTGTTAGAAACTGTTGGGGCCAAATGTAAACAACTCGGGGTTTGTGAAAATCTTTGTTGGAATTTCTTCAGACAGAATTAAGTATTTAATGTACAATACAGTCAACTCTCTCTAAAGCCGACACTCTCGGGAACAGCTCTAGGTGTCCACCTTAGAGAGGTGTCTGCCTTAGAAAGAATTTAGTTACAGACAAACCAGTGAAATTCGGCCATACATGTTCAGCCATATCTGTCTGCCTTAGAAGGGTGTCCGCCTTACAGTGGTGCCCGCTTAGAGATGGAGAGTTAACTGTAGTTTATCTGGACCAAAGCCAAAGAGATTAGTATACACAAAACTATTTCTTGGTTTTAATAATCAGCATTAAAAAAAAACACTAAACCACACGACAACAACAAAGCGTGAAGTTTGGGACTAGGACAGCCTTTAATTTTTGGATAACTAAGTTAATGATCAATAACAAACTTTTACGAAATAATTATGTCAATAGACAACTAATACGACACTCCAACAAAGTTCTGCAGGAAAACTAAATTAGTACAAACCAAAAATTCAAAATATACAGTGAGTAAACAGAAAAGGGCCCGTCAGGATAAATAACAGGGTTCATTTTATCGACAGGAGAAGGGGTTGTGGCGATGATTTCTCAGGGCTGGATTTTGCCTTGATTGTTGGCATTCTTTTGGGGAGCTCAGGGGAGCTGAGGGGCCCTCCCAGGTTTAAGTTAAAGAAAAATCAAATTTATTAGCAAGTAAAACAGTACAATTAGGAGTATTAAGTTCTCTAATAGCCAGTACAAGCAGAGGTGGAAATACATAACCATTTTGCTCACAAAAAACATGTGCCCAATGTAAAATTTATTAATTTGCAAAATGATAATTATTGTTAACCGTTATTAAAATGATAATCATTGTGCCGTCTACAGTTAGGATATATAAGGGTAAATTTTGGTCATCTTATGTCCGATGAGTGACTGTTAGTAATTTTTAAGTTGTTAAAGAAAAGCAAAAGTTTTAGGGCAACTTTGTTTTTAATTGCTTTTGTAGTTGAAGTTCAAGTTGTTCAAGGAAGAAAGCAACAGACCTGGAGAGGTGATCTGTAAACTTGCAGAAGACGAGAAAGCACAGCTTATTGTTATGGGCTCACGTGGTATGGGAGCATTGCGCCGCACATTTCTCGGCAGCGTCAGTGATTACTGTGTGCACCATGCCCACATTCCAGTGGTAATTGTCCCACCACCAAATCAGCATGGAGAGCATCCTCATTCAAGTTAAAAATAACTGGGATTGTTCAGTCACCCTTGCTGTAGGTCACCAAGCGTGTCTTGTAATAGAATTATTTTATTGTGATTTGGTGAAGGTTGCAGATTACTGCAGGGTAATGAAAAGAATTTCTTACTAACAGAAAGCTTGTATGCTATGTGGGCTACTATTTAAAATTAACAATGATATTTATCTTTTAATAAAGTTTGTTGTCATTGTTGTTGTTGTTGTCATCTGTCTCCCTTTACCTGCAAATTAT
>Ga0126336_10000872_pt1 | contig 14169 bp, 3 predicted proteins | sample SidCmetagenome_FD_92530 | JGI IMG/M metagenome (GOLD analysis project Ga0126336, IMG submission 92530) | Coral microbial communities from El Islote,Puerto Morelos, Mexico - Siderastrea C C metagenome | ecosystem: Host-associated > Invertebrates > Cnidaria > Coral | place: El Islote,Puerto...
AAGAATGGATGTCCATTGAAAGATAGCTAGCCTTTATTACTGGATTCTCTCCCAGCAGTGAGATTCATAACAAAGCATTTGTGTCATCCTTGTAAACAATACCACTCTCCTAATGAAAGTCATAGCCTGGGAATACAGTGGCCTCTTGTCGCTCCCAGCTGGTAGGGGCATTCATGCAAATGCCCTTAGCAGGCAAGATGCTTGGTAATTACAGAGGCCAAACTGCATTGTACAGTCAAACCCTACTTTGCGGGCATTCGCTCAATATGGAAACCTCTTTATAACAGACAGTTTTATCTGTCCTGGTGGTATTAAAGCCCATACATTTTTAGCCAAAATTGACTTCTGTCATGGACAGTTTGTCCTGTTCTGAAGGTGCCCATATCAGCCAGTTCAACTGTGCAGTGTTTAAATGAGATATTTCATGTGGGATTCTTTAAAAATGGACTCTCAAGATGGATGGTCCCTTAGGCCTGGTCCACACCAAGCGACATAACAACGTAAAGAAACGATAACATTTTTTCCTTAAAAGTCATTATGTTTATGTCATTATGCTCATATGTTAAAGTTGTAACGTTGTGTTGTTCACAGCCGGGTTAACAGCTGTACATAAAACGTTAATATATGTTGTGTTTAGCATTTGCGTGACCCCGCAGTTATGACAGTCGTTATATATGTCACTAGTGTGAGTCAGGCATACAATTCAAATGACTTTTGTCTCTCGCTACTAAATGCTACACTAGAAACCTCATTAATGTATAAAATAATTTTAAAACAACACCAAAACACACAAGAAATAAACAAAAAATAAAGAAAAAAAGATTTAAAGAGCACATTCACTCTCACAATTTATTGTTATAAATCCATTTAAGGCTCTCTTGAGGTTTGGATTTTTTTTATTCTGTTGCTTAGAGCAGGACTTAACAAGAGATGATAATATGGTAGACTAAAGTCCTGAACAAGCTCAGTATTTTGGTTTAAAGCAAATATAACTATTTGATCCTTGTAGGCCTGGGTCTATTTCAGGGGCAGACAAGACTGGAGCCACATTTTTGTTGTTGTTGTTGTTAAACCTAAAGATGAAAGGAAAAAAATGACTTAATTGGGTTTAAGCCACCTCGTGATTTGGCAGTTGTCACAAAGAAAACAACATGTAAGTTCATACACTGGCAATGTTCAAATCTCAGCAGCTGCGTTTGCATAAGAACATGAATCACATATCACATATAGTCACTATTTCCCACTCAAGAGAAACCTTTTTGCCTAAAAACGTCAAAGAGATTTAGAAAATGCAGTATTTTGAAGCCTCAGAATTCTAAAGTCTTCCTAGGGACGCTCTAGAAGTGATGTTGTGCTACAGAACTGTCCTAACTTACTCTTGTTTATCTCTAAAATCACCAAACGTCGATCGCAAATAACAGAAAAACCGTAAGAGGTCCGATGGGGTCCTACCCTCTAAAATTAAAGAATAACTATTCCTACATTAGCTGGTACGATTTTCTAAGGTAAATCCGACACTATATTGAAACAAGAAACGAACGCGTTGGTTGACTACAGAACGTGGACAACAGCTGCCATATTGGACATTAGCTTGCGAGGAAGTCTAATAATGACGAATTCTATGAAGATATTTTAAAATATAAAGCGTTATATAGTAAAAGTAAAAACCTACCTTTCATTTAAACTCCTCTATTGAGAAACAAACGAGCTACCTCTTGCAGAAAAGCGCACTCAAAACCATAAAATGTTGCGTGGAGAAATTTTCTCAGAAAAGACTAACGAATGAATACAGTGTTCTGATTGGTTGATCACAGCTACCAGAATGCCGTTCGTGCCGTGTCCAACCTCCTCTGGTAATGACCCTTAAGATGCAAAATTTAGAGTTATCAGTATATTGGAAAACGTCTCGTCCAACTTTCAGTTAAGTCGCTCGAAAAATGAATGCGAATGAACTTCAATTGTTTACTTCTCAGGCAGGAAAGGTATTCCTCTGCTTTTTTTATTAGTTTGTTTTTTTTCCTTCGTAACTGCATATAAGTAGGGTTTTTAAAAATTAATGAAGATATGTTGAAAGGATAGGTCTACCAAAAAATTACCATCTATGACATGGTCGCTAATTCGCTACCTTTATAATGCAACTGATTTATTTTGTCCTGTGTTAGGTTTGAAAAGAACCCATTATGTTATCTCGACCTCTGCAGAGCGATAATTGGCTTTAGGTCGGTGAAAAATCATAACTCACGTATAAGAAACTCAAGACCTGACGACAAGTTTCAAGTTTCTGTTACGTAATATTATTTAGCGAAAGTGACAAACTTATCAGAGATCAAGAAAGTACATTGGAAATTAAAATTAGAAATACTTTTTATTGTCAACCAGGTAATTGCGCAGAAGATACCACCATTGACATAAAGGGTACATGTAAACAAAATGGCTGAAAGGAAACTAGAGATTGAAGAGTTACACAAACAACTTCTTAGCAAAGCCAAAGAAATGAGAGATAGAACTGTGGAAGGGCGCGTCTATGAGAAGCTTGGAGACGCCTATAGTAATCTCGGTGAATTTCAACAAGCCATAGGGTATTACATGCAGCATCTCAGAATTGCGGGAGAAGAAGGCGACAATTCTGGTGAAGCGCGTAGCTGTGGCAAACTAGGTGATGCTTTCGAGAGTCTCAATAATTTTCAGGAAGCCGTAAAGTACTACAGCCGTCAGCGGGACATTGTCATAGTCCTGCGAGATCACGCTAGAGAAGGAGTTGTCTGTGGCAATCTTGGCAATGCATATGGGCGTCTCGGAAAGTTCAAAGAAGCCATCGAGTACCACGAGAAACAACTTAGCATTGCTAAAGAAGTGGATGATCGGGCTGCCGAAGGCGATGCATATTGCAATCTTGGCAGAGCTAATCGTTGCGTTGGAAATTTTCTAAAAGCCATACAATATCACGAGCTGGAACTTAGCGTTACCAAACAGTTGGAGGACAAACCTGGGGAAGGAACAGCCTATGGAAATCTTGGCAATGCCTTTGAAAGTCTTGGTCACTTCAAGAAAGCCCTGGAGTACCATAATCTACATCTCAGCATTGCCCAACAAATGGGAGATACTGTAGAAAAAGGACAGGCCTATAGCGATCTTGGTAGAGCTTACAGTGGACTCGGTGATTTTAAGAGAGCCTTCGAATACCAGGAAAACTATCTTAGCATTTGTAAGGAAATGGGCGATAGAGCTGGAGAAGGAACTGCTTACTGCAATCTCGGTATTGTACATCAGCGTTTCGGTCATTTTAACAAAGCCTTGGAGTATCACTATCTCGACCTTTCTATTGCCAAAGAACTGGGCGACAGAGCTGGAGAAGGCAGTTCCTATGGTAACCTCGGTAATACTTATCATAGCATCGGAGATTTTAAGCGAGCCATAGAGTACCACAAAAATCACCTAAGAATTGCCCAAGAAGTTGGCGATATAGCTGGAGAAGGAGCTGCTTTCTGTAATCTTGGCAGAGCATATCTCTGGGTCGGTAATTTTGAGGAAGCCGTCTCACACCTCCAGAAAGATCTAAAAATTGCCAAAAAGTTGGGAGCAAGGGCAGGGGAAGGAACTTCCTATGAAAATCTTGGCAATGCCTATTATAATCGTAGTGACTTTGAAGCAGCCATAGAATACCATACGATGGCTCTTGAGATTGCCAAAGAAGTTGGCGACAAGGCTGCTGAGGGCCGCTGTTATGGAAGAATTGGAAAAAATTATTCTGCTTTATCACGTTTTAAGAAAGCTATCGAGTGTCATGAGAAACATCTCAGCATTTCCAAACAAGTGGGGGATAAAGTCGAAGAAGGAAAGTCCTACGGCAACCTTGGCAAGGCTTATTACTCCCTCAAAGTCTTCGACAAAGCTGTAGAGTACCACAAGGAACACATACGCATCTCCAGAGAAGTAGGAGACCGGGCTGGAGAAGGGGGTGGTTCTTATTTGCTAGGTCGTATTTTGGAATCCAAAGGTTCTTTAGAAGAAGCTGTGGATTATTTTAGATCTAGTCTAAAAATTTACAACGATTTGAAAGCTCTCCTTCAATCTGAAGATGCATGGAAAATAAATTTTCGCAATTTCTATTACGATGCACACACCGCTCTCTGGAGTACTTTGCTAAAGCTTGAAAGGGTCAGTGAGGCTTTATGCGTTGCCGAACAAGGGCGAGCAGAGGCTTTGGTGGATCTCATGAAATTACGATACGGATTTGAATTATCTGTGTCTAAAATAGACAAACCTAAGGACGTGACATCTAAAATGCTAAATGATATTTGCACACCAACAGTTTTCGTAGCATTTGAAAGTAACACAATCAATTTGTGGGTACTTTGCAAGAGAAACGAGGTCCATTACAGAGCAAGGGAAATAGATGAGGACATTTTACAACGTTTGAGGAAAAATGCTCAAAGTGTAATCCGCTCATTGGAAGAGGACAATGCTTTGCAACTTTTGTATGACATTGTTATTGATCCCATCGCAGACTTGCTTCAAGGTGATGAATTAATCATTGTTCCAGATGGTCTTTTATGTATGGCACCTTACGCCGCCTTCATAGATCACGATTCAAGGTACCTAAGTGAATATACCAGGATCCGTATTAGTCCCTCCCTTTCAAGTTTAAAACTGATAAAAATGTGTCCTGAAGGATTCCACAAAAAGAGTGGGGCGCTGCTTGTGGGAGATCCATGTACAGAGAAACTCAGGAACAAGAGGGGTAGACTAACGTTCGCACAGCTGCCAGGCGCCAGGAAGGAGGTAGAAATAATAGGAGAGCTTCTTAGGACCAACCCTCTCATTGGTTCAGATGCAACCAAACATGAAGTGCTGAAACGAATGTCATCGGTTGCTTTGATACACATTGCAGCTCATGGGCGAAGGGAGACTGGGGAAATTGTTTTGGCACCAAACCCCACGCGTGAATCAGAATTTCCAAAAGAGAAAGACTATATTTTAAGGATGGCTGATGTGCAAGCTGTTAAGCTGCGAGCAAGGCTTGTTGTGCTTAGTTGCTCCAATAGTGGTGCGGGCAGCATTATGCCTGAGGGAGCAGTCGGCATTGCACGGTCCTTTCTTGGTGCTGGTGCTCGTTCTGTTCTGGTTGCATTTCGGGCAATAAGTGACGAGGCCACCATTGAGTTCATGAGAAGCTTCTACCAGCATTTGAAAGGTGGAAAAAGTGCAAGCGTGGCTCTTCAGATGGCAATGAAATGTCTTCGAGATTCTAAGAGGTTTGGTGATGTGAAGTACTGGGCTCCGTTTGTACTAATTGGTGATGATGTCACCATAGAATTTGGAGGAGAAGAAGAAGAAGAAGAAGAAGAAGAAGAAGAAGAAGAAGAAGAAGAAGAAGAAGAAGAAGAAGAAGAAGGAGAAGGAGAAGGAGACGGAGACGGAGACGGAGACGGAGACGGAGAAGGAGCGAGCGCAGTCACAGATTATGAAGCAGATGGAGACGCAGAAACCGAAGCAGAAGCGAACACAAGGGTAAACGGAGAAGCGAAAGGAGCAGAAAAAACAGACAAGAAAGAGTAGCATGTACAGACACAAAACATTGTAAGTACAACATGTTTAGCCATATAATATCACACGGCAGTCAATGCAAAAGACGAAAAACACGTCTATTTTCAGTGTCGTGAACTCGTATCAGTTCAAAGCGTTTGCAGATAAACTTTTAAGCAATAACGAAAAAAAAATATCGTTTGTCCCACGATGTAGTTACTTTGGTTGTAGATGCCAATGGACTACATCTCAAATCTACATCTCAACTACATCAACTTTATTGCTGGTTTGTACGTGACGTCATAACATTCTAAAATCAAAACTCGCTAGACCTGCGAAATTCTTATCGTCACCAGGTGTAGGAACACCTAAAAATATAACTTTTCACAAGTTTCCAGCTCGATATCATCCTTTGCCTTTAAAATACAGCATCTTGAATTTTCGAAATTGCCGCCCTGACGTGACATCAAAATGGCGCCCTGACAAAGCTGTTTCGTTTGAAAAACGGTCTTTTCCCAGGATTCTTGGCAGTTTGTATAGTTCAAGTATTAAGAGAGGTGTTTATGTTTATGTATACTAGTCCAAGAGGTGCAAAGTATTTGCTGTCATAGCAAGTGTTTTAGAATCACATGACCGTAGGCGGTTATAATATATGCTAATGTAGTTCAGATAGATCCATGAGTAAAACCCACTAGCGAAACGTAATAATTGACTCCGCGATGGACCATCAACATATCCAGAGGGCAGTGGTAATTTTCACAGTATCTTCATTTCACAGAAACTGGAGATAAGATCCGGTCTAATGAATCCGTGGTAGGGTCTAAGAGCGGTCTCTCATAAGGGTTATGCTGTAGAACCAGTTAGAAACTTGAGAACGGTAGGTAAGGTAAAGTCGCACGCAGACGGCGATCGGCCCAAATAGTTGGCGATTTACTCTGGTTTCTGTAACAAGAAACACCTGGTAGTTTTACTACTCCTCCCTTGATAAGATGCCGGTCAATCGCAGGCTGAGTTATCCCCAGAATTTTTTCGCCTTTACACATCTGGTTAGACAGGGACAAGGTACGCAGAATCTCGTGAATGTTATGTTAGTTGCCAAAACATCTGGTTTTTAATTCAGAAACATCATTCAACGACGACGACATCGTGGTGGGCGACCAAATGAACTTGTCCTTGCACAGGACCTGTAAAAGCAAAACTCCATGACATCGGATGTAGAGACCAGCCTTTAAAAAAGCCGACACGCCCGACTCCGCAGCGAAAGAGCACAAGGAATGCGCTTGACTACCAATAAGCCTGATAACATAAAAGTCTTGGTCACAACGTAGCCTCATAAAGTAAACGTTCTTTTTTGCAAAAGCAGAACTGACCAGGAAAAGAAACAACTTTAAAGTAGCATCTTATCACCCTCGTATTCTCGTATTCTCGGTCCGTACTGTATATTGAGGGATCCTCGGTTTTTCTCCCGCTTGTTTCCCCCCCCCCCAGATTTTCGTTAGTGTTGATTACAAGAGAGAATGTTTGCTGCTCATTCTCCGTCTTTGTGGCCGTTCGAAGACTGTTGGACTCATACATAGTCATTTCTTGTTGCGAACTTCAACATTAATCTGTTCGACATGTTATCACATGATATCCACTCGCTGAATAATGAATATTGACGTATCGAACTCCTCGTTGTCGTCGCAACATTCTGGTAGTTTATCAGCTTTGTCGTAATTATATTTCTGTTTTCCTTTTGCTTTTCTGATAGCTCCCCTAAAATCTTTGTCGCATACGAAGGGAAATCGCTCGACTATATCAATTGTTTATAGAATTGCCGCTTTTTCCGCGCATATGTCATGTTGTTGCCAATTTTGATTTGAGTGCGACTACCAGATTGAGCACGAGTACGACTTTTCAACTTCAATTTGGAGGCTTTACGTTATCACCTATAACACATCACATACCAATCTCACTCCTGGAGCTTCCTTGCAAACTCGTAAACAACACGACGGATTAAGGGCCCAAAAAACGTCACTGGTTTGAAATTCGAAAAGTCGCACTCCTACTCAATCTCGTACACAAAGTCCAATCTAAAGGTCGCTATTAATCTGCCCGAGTTCAGTGCATTGCAAATTTGTGGGTGCTTTCCATTATGCCAAACAGACCGGTCAGAGACCAGTTGAATTAACCAAGGGAAAATGGGGCGACATTGCTCGATAGAAACAAAATTTCAAACCAGACAGAAGAGTTCCATTTACGTTTCGACCAAAATTTCGATTCTTTCTCTGTAAAGTGGGGCTGGAAACGAGAATCTTTGAAAATGGAAAGGCAACAGTTGCAGTCGGATTGGACGACCCGTCAAAGAGGGACCTCTGGAGATGGACCACTTTTCCCGGAAAATTTCCACCTGGACCGAAGCGTTCCATTTATTTTTCGACCGAAATTTCCAGAAATTTTGGCATAATGGCAAGCAGCCAGTGATTAATCTTCCTGCCCTCAGCCAATCAGAATAGAGTAATTTTTTCAGTCATATGATAAGCACTGTCTCTTTAACATTCAGCTGTAAACCGGTCATTTTAGGATACTAAAATGATATTGAAATTGACATTGAAGAGTAATAATACTCTTATACTTTTATATACTTTCTTTTGTTATTGTTACCAATTTTAGGTAATTCTATTATATTTTAGTAGTTAAAAGGCCCGCCGTAGCTGGCTACTCGCTGTTGCGGTTCCCCTGCCACATTATATTACTAACTCTACTTTAAGTAGTTTATAGTTTTATGTGCTGTTATTTTTGCAATGGCGAAGCTAATAAAATTTAAAAACAAATACATAAAACATGATATTGTTTTTAATCTCTTTTTCCGATGTGTCTGTTACATAGTATTTTTTAAATTGCACTAGACTGATAAAGGGAAAAATGAATGGTCTGTGTTTAAAATGGTCATGTAGTAACCTCATACTGTTTTTAGATTTGCTACAAAAAACGAGCCTTCCGAATACCAGTAGGATGCTGTAACCACTGAGCTATTGAAGTCTGGTATAGACTTCACGCGTGCGCAGTTCCCGCCATAATTTTACATAAGAAAACACAGAGAAGTGTCGAAAGTTTCACTTTAAACCCAAAACTTAGCGCCTTTACTGAAAACTTAAGCTTTTTGCTTTGAGCATGTGTTTAGAATGAAGTAACTGGCATCCACAAGTTTTATCGGCGCGAAATGTGGTGTATCGGGACATTTTATGTACCGTTTTCATACGAACTTTGCGCTCGTAAAAGTCTGAACTGATTCAAACTTCAAGGTTCTGAAAAACCGGACGTCACGTAGCTTTTTGCGTTTGACCGTTGTGAAGGTATAGACTCGTGGGATCCAACCTGACTGAATTTCCTGGGTTTGCTTCCATCAGGCCTCAGGACTTTTTCTTCGCCAGCCCAAGCTTGTCACAAACTGAATAAATTCTTCACATACGTTTCATGGTTGCATTTAGCTCACGTGGACATGAAATATTGTTTATGAGTTTTGTGCTACGTTTTTTTTAAACCTTTCCCTGCCATACAGAGCTTGCGCCCGCAGTGCTAGCGGCAGAGAATATTGAGTTTTCCTTCGTCATCATCCGACATCACAACATTGGGTACATTTCGATGTGGATTACATGATTTCATTTGCTAATCGTCTAGCTTCTTATTCAAGAGAGCAGGCAAGGAACGGGTTTGCAATAACTTAAATAAAGGAATGAGCCATACAAACTTTTTTTTTTATCTTCCTTATTCCTAGCTAACTAGATCTAACTTTACCTTAGTGATTACTGCCACACAGCGTACGAAGTGGCACTGAGTGAATGGAGCATCTCGCCAGAGCTGCGCCGGTAGCAGCTTGAAAATCAGTTTTTATTTGCAACATGTTTTATCTTGTTTATGCTTGCGACCCTTTGAACTTCGTTTTGTTATTGTCTTAATATGTTTTCTCCGAAGAGAAAAGTGGCCAAAATGACCTGCCCTCTCCTGTGAACACAGGTTTTCTTCAAAGGGAAATTTAAGCCGGCATTTTGTTTATTTTTCCCGAACACCAGCTAGCGGGTAGACACCGGATCGCCGACTTGTACAATTTGTAGACGATCGCAGCGAAAACAGGATGCCACCAGGTCCACCAGAACTTTAATTATCCGAAACAAAACACTAGCTTGCAAGACACAACTCAACTGTTGTCATGGCGGTGAAGCTTTTCTCGAGTTTGGACAGGGAGTGGTTTCTACTTTTGGCTTTAACCAAAATCAACTCAGCTCTATTCTAAGAAGACATTGGAGCAAACAGTTGGAGCACAACACTGGCCTTAATCCAATTCTTCCAAGGTATTGGGTAAACATTTAATCAATCAACGAACAAGACAATAACAACATCAATAATTTTATTTAAATGCAAGGAGCAAAATGTAATCAGTTATACAAAAGTAGAAATGCTATCTCTAGCTCTGTTTTGTTTCCATTTCCTAGCATACTTACAAAATGAGTGTCTGCCCTGGGTATTCATTTTAACCAGAACACGGAGGCTCATCGAGACTGGTCATCTACTTGTACATCTATAGATAAAACTTGATTCAACCTTGATTATACCAGCCTGCCACGAAAATGTTGCCCAGTAGCCATTATGCATGTTCATATCACAAAGGCAGCAAAGATAAAAACTGCCAAAATGGTTTTTTCAAAAATTTAAGGCAAAAGAACCTTTGGGTGAACTTTTAGCTTGTAATATGCCTAAGGACTTTAACCTAGGGGCCAGTAGTGAAAATAATTGAAAAAGAGGAAAAACGAAATTGAAAGGAATTAGCAAAATAGTCTGAAGTTTGTGCATGGTGACCATTATGTAGTGGCTTACCCAAAAGTCGAGAAACACCGAGTTTCTCTTAAACCAACTAAGGACACAGGTGCACTGGCAAATCCCAGAAACAAAAATAATGGAAACAAAAATAATGGTCATATATGACTAAGAGGACGAACTCAGCTGACCTGCTTTTTGCACTGGAGAAAATAGCATGCAACTAAAAATTGTTGAGCCCCAAAATTTGTTGAGTTTGATGCTCAAAAACGGTAGGTAAAGGCAGAATATAAATGCATTAATTAATCTGTGGTAACTGGCCTTTTTTGAAGAAAGAGAAGAAGGCAATCACATTTTGCTCTTGTAATGGATACATGAAAAAAAAAAACAACAAACAAATAAACAAGCAAGCATAAGGGCAATCGCAGGTAAAAATACAAGCGTATTCCCACCCGAAAGAAGCACAAACACAATATGACATACATGTATGTAGGTGTGTGGGCTTACAATGTGTAATCCAAAAGGTTTTTTACTGTGTTTGTGGCTCACATGGGTGGTAAAAATGCAAACACACTGAAGTGCAACCCCCCCCCCCATTTAACAAAAAGGACCGATCTAAAGATTTCAATTTTATATGTTTGCGGGTGTGCTTGCATCATGCCCAACCTGTGCTTGTGTGTACACTAGTTAACCATAAAGAGCAAGATAATAAATTTAAAAAAATACAGTTTATCAAATCACAAATGAATACAGCAATATTAGTGGTTTTCACTTCAGTGTTGTAAAACCAAACTATTGCTGGGTGTTACAATTTTTTCTCCTTTTTTGTTTTCAAATTGCCTGTACGCTGATATGTTTGTTTTCACAAAGTCTGATGGAAAAAAATTAGCTTAGAAATTTACACGAAATTGAGCGTCCTATATCACTGGAGAGAAATTGGCCATAATCAGAAGAACGACTACTGCTAATGTTGAAATCCCTAAAATCCCATCTCCAGTACGTTTTAAATGTGGATCTGGTGAATGACAGAGAGAAGATGTCCGTGTAGCGAAAGAAAAATTTTCAGATAGATCACAAACGCCTGTTTTTAAACGTAGACGCTATGCCGCAGCTGATGGAGTCAGGATTCTCGTTACATTCAGGGCTGTCCTCGGTCTTCGCTTCAATTCTGCCACAGACACTTCAGCCGCTCATGTGAGTCGTTGAATCGTCCACTTGCTCAAGTGCAACAGCTCGAGGAAAGCCAGAGCACATAGCGAAATAACGAAGACCACTTGAGTACAGGAAGGCCAGTTATACCGTTTTCATTACAATTTCTACCGGACAAAATCAACTTCTCGGTAAAGAAGAAACAATTTGAAAGGCAACCAAACCTTTCAAAGGCTCTGAACGTTGGAATGAAGCCTCCTCTCAGTTTTGACGACCTGACCTGAGCTGTATTTTGATCGAAGGTCTGCAAAGGATCCGCAAAGGAAAATGCCAGATCCGACCGTTGGAGAGGGCTGTCCAGAAAGCGGTTCTCGTACTGTTAAATGAGACGAAGGAGAAAGGAAACGAAGTTCGCTATCTGGTTAAAATGTAGTTTGGGTTAGAAGAAAGGTTTAATGACCTTCTTCGGAGTCGCATTAAGTCAGACGCTGAAATTATCATCAACCACATCGAATGAGGAAAGTTAACTCGTGGGTTTCCTCGAGCAGTTAAAGGTGGACTTCAGTTAATAGAGTTCCAATAAATGTAAAACTAACTAGAATCCCTGGTGTGCTTGGCATGACTGGTAAATAACGAAAAAGTATGTAATTTACACCACACAGTATCCCGCATCGTTGAAATCGAACACAAACACGCCCTGTTGACTGAACAGGGGATATCCTTGTTCCCGGGATTCTCTCTCCTTATGACGTATGAAACTCAGTTTGTCCCTCGTACTGAACTCTGGTCAGTCAATTTTAATTTCAGTGACGTATAGGCCGTATGCCAGGTCTTTCTGGTAAAGATGCCCGTCGTTTTCAAAGTGAAAAATTTCGTCATTGCTTATTTAGCCGCAGTTAGTTATTATATATAAGGTCAAATGATCCAAAATTTTGACATTTTGCTTTTAGTCCAATTTTAGTGCAATGTGTGGATTATTATATGTAACCACAGGCGGCCCAAGCTCAAGATGAGAGAAGACGATCGAGTTGCGAAACATGACCGGCGTGATGTGTTACAAGGCTCTCGATTTACAGACTTTGTATGGGAAATTCACTTTCGTTATCAAAATGCTAAATAAAGTTATGAATGTGGAAATGAACTTCACTTAACTCGACATGGGGTCGTTTTTGTGTCTTGTGTGTAATTTGGGCGCAATTCGTGGCCGGTTTAGGCGAGTTTTTGGTTCGGTGTTGTTCGCGGTGTTGTTTCTCCACATAAAACAAAGGAAGGTGGGTGACTGCAGACGACCGAGTCCCACAAATCGCTTTCGTATCACAAAGCAATGCAGAGAATCGCCATATAGAATCGAGTCGCCACCATATTCATAAAGCCCCATAATTTCCACATCCTATTCAGTGATCGCACGGTAATTCTGGTCTGAGCAAGTTCGAAAAACATTCTACTATCGGCGATCTTCCCTTGCGCTAGGCTTTTGGCATGGACATGGCCGGAATACAGTCGTTACAGGCTGCACGAGTTCAAATTACAAATTGCACTTTCAAATTGCACTTTCACTGGTTAATTCAAACCACCGGTAACGAACCGGTCATGCGCGTGCAGAAAGTTCAGATTACATTCTGCACTTTCATTGGTCAATTTAAACCACCAGTCACGCGCGTGCCAACATGACAACAGACTGTCTACCAGCCGTGTCCATGCAAAAAGCCTAGCGTACGCGTACGGGAAGATCGTCGATAGCTGAATGTTTTTCGAATATTCTCTGACCAGATTTACCGTACGACCACTGTGAAGGCTGAATAGGATGTCAAAATTACGGGGCTTTATGAATATGATGTTTTTCTGGCGATTCTCTGCTCTGTTAGAAGTTTTCTGGCAGATGCTCGAAGCATCAGACAAAATTGACTTAAAACCTTCCTAACGTGCGTGTTCTTGAGGTCGTGATTTCATCTCCGCGAGTAACGCGTTTCTTGTGATAAATATTTTTTTCCAACATATGTTTTTTTCTAACTCTTTGAACAAAAAGAGGATGAATCGTAGGTCAAAAATATTTGGAAAAAAAGATAGGTCCCCATGCTTGTTTAAGAGCAAATAACTATTCTTTTCTCTCCCCTGTATTGCGTAATGCAATTCAGGGGAATGACCTTAAGTGAAGTTCATTTCCACATCCATAACCAGTTATTTTAGCATTTTGATAACGAAAGTGAATTTCCCATGCGAAGTCTATAATCCAAGTCCTTATAACACAAAAATGACCGGCGGGTCATGTTTCGCAACTCGATCGTCTTCTCTCATCTTGAACTTGGGCCGCCTGTGATGTAATCGTATCTATAACAAAATGCTCCATTGTGATTGGTTCTCCGCGCGCCTTTTTGATTCGTAATTGGAGGGTGGTCAGGCGGGTTTCCAATTACATCTGTCAATCAGGTGCAGTGAAATCCGGGTTCTTTTTATAGCTGGTTCTCCTCTGCTTGCAAAACTGACAATTAAATGTATATCTCCGAAGGGCACGTAGATTATCTAATCTCGCATTTTGTTATTGACACGATCAATTGGTAACTGGACTTCGTGTCGTACAATTCAGAGGGTAATCGCTACGCGCTAGGCTGATTTAAAATTACTCGCCCGATTACTCCCTGAATTGTACTCCACGCAGTCCAATTACCATTACTTATAGGGCTACATGCTGTTCAATATGGG
>Ga0126336_10000873_pt1 | contig 14164 bp, 8 predicted proteins | sample SidCmetagenome_FD_92530 | JGI IMG/M metagenome (GOLD analysis project Ga0126336, IMG submission 92530) | Coral microbial communities from El Islote,Puerto Morelos, Mexico - Siderastrea C C metagenome | ecosystem: Host-associated > Invertebrates > Cnidaria > Coral | place: El Islote,Puerto...
AGAGCAGAGCAGAGCAGAGCAGAGCAGAGCAGAGCAGAGCAGAGCAGAGCAGAGCAGAGCAGAGTCGAGTCGAGTCAAGTGGGCTTTAAGGGAGGTAGTAACAAATATATCTAAATATGTATTTTTTAAAAAGTTGTAACCTGTGCAGGTTTCTCCGTCAGCGTTTAAGGTGTAGCCTGGATTGCAAAGACACTCGTGCCCTAGCAACGTGTTCACGCAAATTTGCTGGCAGGGTCCCAATCCTGCGTTACTGGAGCACTCATCGGTATCTGTTAAAATAGCCGAGGGAAAATGTTAGGTATTTAATTCTCATTCTCTATTATTGCATTTGTGGTTTTCTGATTGGCAACCTCGCGTGGGTTATCAGCGACTAAATATGCCTCTTGCCTTATCAGGAAATTGAACGGCATGTTAAGTGCCGATGCGTTCAAACGTTTTCGCGGCGAAGCGGGATTTTTCTTTCAAAAATAGTTTCACAAAATTTGGCAACAACTGTCTAAGATGAGATTGAATTGAATTGAATTGAATTTAACAGTTATTAAACTCTTGTTAGTTGGATATGAGTCACATAGAGCCGATTCAATGCTACACGTATATCCAACTCCTGCTCGTAGAAAAATTGTTAAATAATCAGTAATATTTTTGTCATATCCAGGCTTAGTCATGTGATCCATCCATGTTGTTATTTAGTTGGAGAGATTTAAGATAATAGGGTACAAAGATTTGGCGTAAGAGGAAAGATTGGGAACCAGCTGCTTTAGGAGACTGAAATTAAAACGAGATCACGAACTTCATTTTAACTCAAGTGGGCCCTTTTAACTAACTATTTAAGGAATGAAAAATAAATCATTTTGCAAAACTGAAAAAAAAAAAAAGAAAACAGCATTGTAATTATAGTCGTTATCCAAACTTGCGACTCTGCACATATTCATTCCCACTATAAGTAAACTTGTGTGCATCAAACCTTTGCGAATGTGGATAACTGAAACGGCTGTAAGCAAAAGTGGATGAGACCTAAGACACCCTTGTTGATCAGATCGTGCTACTTGTTCTATAGTCGGGAATTTACCTTCGCATGATCTGGCGTCAGAAGCAAGCGTGTATCCTGATGCACATGTACAGCGATAGCTACCGACACTGTTGTGACAGCTTTGCTGACAGTTGCCGTTGTCAGTTGCACATTCATCAATGTCTGAAAAGAGAGCACAATATTTTAGTTTTAATAAATATGCAATGTTTCTTTATGCTATACTTCTTGAGCTGCTCAGCATGTGAAATAGCCAAAGGAAATTTTCCAAAGTGGAGCTCTAATGTGTTTTTGCAAAATATAAGTAAAAGCTGAGTTCCTTTTCGTCACTTGCGTTCATAACTGCAGCAACTGTTGACGCAATTTTGCTTAAAGTGGTACACTGTATTCAGGGTTACATGTTTTCAATTTTTTCTTAGTTTGTGATATTTTGGAGATTTTAAAATACCGGTTGACATTTAAATAAACAAATACCACTACAACCAAGGCTATTACCTATTGTAATCTAATACGTTGTTTACCTGTGCAGGTTTTCCCGTCTGCGTTCAGTGAATATCCTGCGTTACACTTGCATATGAAACTGCCATAAGTATTGACGCAGTTTTGTCCACAGCCTGAAGACCCCTCTGTACATTCGTCAACATCTGAAAAAGAAGAAAATGTTGTACTGCATTTATCACTTCTAGTAACACCTCTAGTTGATTGTCTAATTCAGTTCAATGATCTATAGATTATTGGATGTTTCTCTGCATCGATTTTAGTTTACTAATAGTTTCCCAAGGGATAAAATATCTGTTTGAAAGGGCCTTAATTATCTGGAAAGTACTGAGAGTTTTTCTTCAAAAATAAACGATTTTCGCCTCCAAGGGATGAGAATAGCCCCAGTGGAACAAAAAAACGCCAACTATTGTTCTCCCAAGGGCGACAACACCTCGCCAAAGAATAAATATCAGAAGCGACCGACTCCCATGTGTTCGTGCTACAACATTTTCAAAACCTGGATTGTTTTAAGATAAGTCTTCCCCACGATTTTAAATCGGATCATCGGTGGTTATGATAGGTGGACTTCGGTTCCACGTCGGAAGCCTCCCGAGGCCTTTGGTTCATTCTCGGAAACTTTCTGAAGACACAAAAAATAACCCAAAGGAAGAAAACATATTTTCAAAGACAGGCGCAGTTTGGGCGTTGTACGCTCCGCCTGATGGGCTCCTAACAGACCCACGTCCTTACCGATACATTGCGGGACTGCAGCGTCCCACTTTCCGTTGACACAGTTCAGCGTTGCCGTTCCACTCGCCTTGAATCCAGCATTACAAGTGATTTTCATCACTCCACCATGTGATCGGCTACCACTGTGCTGACCGTTTGCTATCTTGCCAGTACAAGGACACATCACAGCTGTCGAGGTCACATACAAAAACTGTTTGGTGCTTACAGTAAATTGCTTGGCTAAAACTACCTGCGGCTTGCGAGTCTTCTGAGCTTTTGCAGTGAAAATTTGAATGTTGTTTAGTGTATCCACACTATTGAAACATTTTCTTAGAAAGTGCTGTTTCGGTCAAAAAGTAAAGGAATATCCTCTTTTTTTCAGTGAAATAAATTATCAGAACATGAGCTATAGGAAACATGGCGTTCGTTCTTACCGAAAGTTGTTTGAAGGAAACAGCGCTGAAAGATGTCGAAACCTCAATAAAGTTATCACCTTACCGTCTGTTCTACTGTCCTGTGTCTTTGATTTCTACGTCATTTTCTGCAAATACCCCTGTTTCTCTTCGGTGAATTCGATCGTAGTTGCTTAACCGCCTGCCATTTTGAAAAAAACACTCATTCTCAGCTCTACGCAGCTTACTAGAAAACCTTCTGGGTGGGAAGCGCTTGAGCCGTTACTAGGAGATTTTTGCCACTGGCCAATCGTAGGGCCGAAAAGACAATCGCTATTGTTTTTCAAATTCGTATTTACATGGTAAGAGCAAAATACGTTTTCCATTCCCCTGACAGAACCTAATTTCAATTGTAAATTTTTATCCGTTGCGCGACTGCCTTCCATATTTTGAAGTCCGTCGTGCAATCTTCTTACGAGGTTGTAACCATATCCTGGAAAAGATTGCTTACCCAGTCTCTCTTATGGATGTCGGTGAGCTGCGGAGAACTGGGAATGAGTGGGTTTTCAAAATAGCGAGCGGTTAAGCAACTGCGATCGATTTCATCGAAGAATCAGAGAAAAAAGGGATATTTGCAAAAGGAGATGTAGAAATCAAAGACACAGGACAATTTTAATGAAGTTTCCCTTGAAACAACTTTCAGTGAAACCTCGATCTCTATGTTTCCTATAGTTCATGATCAGAACTAAAAGAATTACATAGGTATAAAGTATCAACATTTACTCAATCACACAGGCCTTTTTTGGTCTCCTAAGCTTTGCGCAATTGATATGGACAGGAGGGGATTACCCCTACCCTCCATAACTTAGAAAGTATTCAGGCCATGAAAACGAGAACTAGAGGCTATGCATTGCTTGTAAATTTTCCTTTTTTTAGGTCGGCATCATGATCTCATGATTTTGATTTTCATACGGCGGCTATTTTGGATTTCTCTATTTTTTCAAAACTTTCACCCATATTGGCCAAAACGTAATTAAACCCAATGAAAGAAGAATAAAAGGGTCTAAAAATTAAACGCTTCAACAAGTTAGCTAAAATTGTTTACGAAAAATTCAACACCTATTTGCCAGTATCGAGTTGTGAACCCAACTCCCACATCTGGATAGGGTTAAACGAGAACTAAAAATGGATTGAAAGCCGTGTAAAATATTAATCTCATTTTCCATACCTGTTTCACAATGCTGTCCCTCGTACCCTTCATTGCATTGGCACTTGTATCCAACTGGCAGCGTTTGACATGTACCATGGGCTCCACATGGGGTGCTGGAACAAGCGGAGTTTGCTGTAAATAATGAAAACAGTTAATTTTACTTGTGTATCAGCTGAGACTGTTAAATGTATAGGTTTACTTATATTTCTTCTTCTAGTGCAAAAGTTTACAGTATAATAAATTGCTAGCGCTTTGAGACAGCAATACTGCATTATATCGACGGCTATACTAGTTGGAATAAAATATATTCAAGAGTCCGATACGGAGAACAAATTCGAAATTGCATCTTAACCCTATTCTGCCTGGGCTTTTTTTGAGTTTCTGAGCCTGTAGGGGGGGCCCCCCCTATGGATCTCGAAAAGTATTGAAGCTCTTGCGATGAAACTTGGCATGTTTGTAGCACGTCATTAGCTTAACAGATTGGGCTTATGACGTGTCAATTATGCGTGTCGTGACGTCACAATAATGTCACAAACCCGCCATTTGGAATTGAGGCCGCCATCTTGAATCCGAAACTTGCAGTCATACAGCGGACAATGACGTCACCAAAAAATACATGATTTTGTTTCTAAGAAACATACTTAGTCAAAACAAGCACACAGAAGTAAAAAATTATCTTTTTCTTACAAACAAAGGGGGGAAACCTGAAAAAAGACTTAAAAAAACAAAAAATAGTCAAAATACACTTCTGAGTAGGCGGTTGCTATGGAAACGTCAAACGTCATAGACACGTCATTGACACAGGAAAATCTTCTCTGTCAAATTTTAGGAAAAGTCATGAGATTTGGTGATTATTCGTCTAGCCGTTTAAAAGTTATAATTCGTTTAAGTCAGCGCGAGCACAATGTGCCCCCCCCCCCCCAGGCAGAATAGGGTTAACGTAGTTTTCTTAAGTGTCAAACGTCGACAAAACAGGTAAAATAACGCAGACTCGACGCGCTTTTTGCTCAAAACTTTTCAAAAATATGACTGCGTAATTAGCGTGAGCACAACGAAACCGCGACAAAACAAACTGTTAAAACAAATAAAAACACGTTTTAATCCTCGTCTTACCTTGACTTTTCTATAATGTAGATCCAAAAGTTGAATATCACTTCCCTGTATCTTTCAAACTACAACATAGTTTTGCCCCTCTTTGAAAAGCATTTGGAGAAAGTTTGAATTTGTTTTGTTTTGAACGGGAAGAGCCTAACAAAAACGGCGCGAAATTTTTAACCAATCACTAGCTCACTTTGGAGACGTCAATACGTAGCTATACGTCCGTGCCTCAAAATCAATCGAAAGAAACTGAGAATCGTGATACTACTTTGATACGCGAAAAAAAAACTGTACATCAATGAAAACGAAAACGTAATTGTCATGTTCTGTACAATGCCAATTCCACTCGTTGGTTTTGGTTATGGGTTCCAACGTGAGAAAGTCGGGTCGACGTTTTCAAATTCTTCCCTTTTGTCTTTTATAAAATGGGAAGGAAATTATTTACATTGTTTTTTTTTGTTTGAAACTCCACGCTGCCATCCTATCTTTGGCAATCAAAAAGCATTTCACTTTCGACCGAAACACCAAACTTAACAAAAAAGTTTGCGTATTGCATAACTCAACCATTGGAAGATGCAGGTAAAAAAGACCAGAAACTAATGTTTACCTGGACATGAGCAGACATAGCGCACTTTAAAATCGGGACAGCTTCGAGATGCTCGTTGATCACTGTTCAAACACGTGACTCCGCTACTTGAACACGTGGTCTTATTCAGTTCAACATCATACAAAGAAAATCCGTCGACAGTCTGGCAGTCATAATGACTGGGATTGGCGCATGCGCCTGAGTTGGTTTCTGTATCTCCGTCCCCGCTTGATGGTGAATCATTGTTGATCCAGTTAGTCCAACATTTGTTATCTGGGAATGTCAATTAAAAAGCACATTAAAACAAACAAATGATCTGTTTAATGTTCCTAAGTATAATGTAGTGGTAGCTCTTTCCTAGCCCTATTACATGAATCTGTAAATATACGTACATTATCGTAATTTCATACATGACATCGCCTGAGTTGTTCTTATCAGTTAGTAAGGAAGTCTCCTAGATAAGCCTAGAAAGGCTTCTGAGACTGCCTGCTCAATACTGTCACTACAGTGAAGAATGAAATATTGTATCAGTGAATGATCTTGGGCAAATGGAAAAAAAAATAAACGAACCAACCAACCAACCAAAAACACTCAACACACACACACCAAGAACAGCAAAACGAAGTTTTAAAGTGTGTCTTCTTTAATTTCCCTCAGGTTCAGTAGATTGTCGCTTTTCTTTTCCTTTTCTTTCTCACTCAGAAATAAATCTTTTTCGCATAATTAATTCCATCTTTTGAGTCTGTGAAGTGACGTCCTTAAATTTAGCCATTTAGATATAAGCTATCGAGAAGTAATTTATGTAGAGCTAAAATAAGGAGATATCGGTCTATTCCGATAGCCAAAGTTATATTGTCTCACCTGTTCGAGCTGCAGAAGGCGTAATCTTGTTTATACCATTATCTGCAGGATCGTAGAAGTCAGACCACGCGACAACGTTTCCAATAATATTGTCGGAGTGCCTAGCCATGTCTGCGATATCCTGCGCGGTAAGTTCGTAGCTCCAAACATTCAGCTGGCTCATTTTACCAATGAATGCTTCATTGGCGCTAAAGTTTGCAGCAACTTCGTCTTGCTCTTGACCGAGTACAAAGGATCCCCCGCTGGCAATGACCTGAAATAGACAAATCAAAACGTTTAACAAATGCACACAAAATAACTGCAACCTGCTTATTATAGGCAATCAATTATTCAATCCCTAATTAGTAATGTAATTTTGCTTTTGCTTTCATAATTAAGCGCAAATGTGGAGAGAACCATGTTATCTCTGCAAAATGCGTAATTACCCACAATTTTCTTTTTGGATTCCAGCAGCAGTTCTTACGACCTGCTTTTCCCGCATAGTCATATAAAACTGTGTATCAACACTTTTGTATCAGCAGCTGGGGAGATTTTACAAATTCTCCCTACACCACCAAAAGCCATGCAATGTGAAATAGTTTAGAATTATATGCAGACCATTGCAGTGAAGGTGTTTCAACTTAAGCAGTTGAGAAAACGAAACCTGAGAAAAGTCAGGCTTGAATGGGAGTCGAACCCATGACCTCTGCGATAGCCGTGCAGCGTTCTAACCAACTGAGCTATCAAGACAACTGGGAACCAGCTCCCAGTTGGCTCTGATGATGACTTCCGCTCAGGTTGTCGAAACGTCAGTCAATGTAACCTCAACCAGTCCTTCTCAGGACTACACTCACCCGGACGGTCGTAATTTACCAACTTATAAACAAGATCCTGTTACAAGCAGAACTATGCGTTAGGTGCAAACCAAATTATGCAGGAAATTCAGCAACGCCAGAAACGAAAAACTCACTAAAAAACGCTCTTTAGACACGTTGGCTTTTTTCTTTGCACATTTCCAACCAAATTCAAACTACTTCTTCACTTTTGATGCAGTCAAATGCATTCTCCAAAAAATTACCATTTCTTTTATTCAAATTTAAGCATTTTTGGCGGGAAAATGACGTCAAATTGGTGCCAAAAATTATTTTTAGTATTATGGTATATTCAATGACATTTCCTGAAAGAACGTGTAACGAGGATCTCAGAACTAATAAAATCCTAAAATATGTTGAACCAATGGAAGGTTATAGCACATTGAATTTTGAATTTTCAGCCATTTTGTTACTAAAAATAGCACAAATTTGAAAAAAAGGAACGGTAATTTTCTTTGGAGAATGACGATTTACATATTGATGTGAAGTTTCAGTTTCACTGCATCAGAACTGAAGAAGTAGTTTTAATGTGGCCGAAACTGTGTAAAAAATCCCAGCGTGAGACGTGGCCAAATACACGTGGAAACGTACTCTCCAGTCCTAATGCAATAGCATTGGACCTCGGGATACAATAACTATTTAAATAATCACGAAAAGTCGCATAAAAATGCTGCCGCTTACCTGTCCCTTTTGGAACGGTTCAGCGTCTGCACTTTTCTTGACATTACTTCCGTCTTTGTAAACTTTCCACGCCCCTGTTGAGCTTTGCCAAGTGAATGCCAAGTGATGCCAGATGCCATCGTTTGCTGGCACGTTAGTTGGTGCTTTCTGGCCCATGATCCAGATGTTAAATCCGTTGTAGTCGTGTATTACAAGAGCATTGTCTACAATGCTGTCTACAATCCCAGGCAAAAGAAAATTGAAAGATCACTATTACTAGTGATGCATGCTTAATGAAAAATGAATACAAAAACGCTGAGAAAAAGAGAATTGGAAAAGAAAGTTGTTTCAGCTGCAAAAGTAATCATAAAGTAATAAGTATTTTATATATATATTGTATTATATATATATATATATATATATATATATATATATATTATATACTAATATCATAAAGTAATAAGTAATAAGTAGGAAGTATCACAAGTTTACGTAATAAGTAAAAGTCAATAAGTATCGTAGAGTAGTAGTTAGTAATAAGTATCATAAGCACAATTTAAAACACTTCAGGCATTTGAAAACATAACAAATGTGAGAAATGTAAAAAGCACTAGCGGTACACTTTATAGACCACTGTCGTGTTATTACATGCCCAGAGTGGTTTATGTACTTACAGAACTTAAACTGAAAAACAAATCAAAATGAAACGAGTTTTAGGATTAATTTAATATAGTATTCATGAGTTTCTTATTGATCATTGATATCTCAAAACTATTTTAAGGAAAAAAATTCTGCAGAGTATTAAACGTCAAAAAAACATTATTTTCAAAATAAAAGGTTCAAGCGAAGTTTCACGAAACGCATTTCGGGAAACAAAAAAAACACGCTTTCCTATGTTTTAATCTGTGATAAATGACGCTGTTACGTTAAGCCAGTGAAGCAGAGCGCGAAGCTACAAAAGTACGGTTAAAAATGATTGAATGTGTAGCTATTCGAAGCGAGTCTTAGTGGCTCGAGCGTCAAGTGTAAACCCATATACATGACTGTAGCGAGTGCGCTGTTCGTGAACATTTCTCTTGATCTTATGTGGTTACAAATGAAGCCCCAAAAAAGAATTGATGTCTAATTGCAGTTATTCTATTTTTTGAAATAACTAAACAGCTCGTCTCGTTTTCTGTGGGCGATAATCAACTCGCAAATATGCATGTAGCAGATTACCTCCAACTTGGACGGCGTATGATAAAGGAGTCCCTGGATCTGTCTGACTAATGTCGACCTTCATCCAGAATGCAACAGTGAAAGCTCTCAATTCCTGACGCATCTCAACAATTGACGTTCCACGACCAAGTGCTCTACTAAACTCCATGTCAAAGTCAGTGGAAATTTCTGAAACCAAATGCATTAACCTTTACAACCTTTTGTTTGCAAATTTTACAGGTAATATCTTTGATAAATAATGAGCTCTGTGAGCAACTACTCAATAGTTGTTGTTTGGATGATCAAACAGATTTTGATTTGATCTATAGAATCAAAAGATAAAAACATACTGAATAACCACGTGACTCAAAGTTTGTTTTTAAGTCACAAAGGCTAATAACAGCAATTGTTTATGATCTAACAGCTTTTATTTCATGTAATGTAGCTTTAATTATTGGTAGTTTAAAGTGTTTATTTCCTCATCATACGTTAGTTTTTGCATGTTCGACTTGCTGAAATCGCCAGACATTTGGTTCATGCCGAGAATCAAAGGGCCCGGAATCGAAGATATATCAGTGAGGAAATGCACTTTGTGACAAAGAAACTGTTCAGGCAGAATCTATGCCATTTTGCACGGTAAAACAGCGCGTCTTGTATCGTGGACAAAACAAAAGTAGCAGTGTTTTACAAGTCACCAAAAATAGTGATCCCATTTATCAAAACAAAAGTGAGCAAGCAAACATTTCAAATTGTATTGGTTGTGCTTACATTACCTAGAATTTTCATACCTGTCTCACAATTTGTGCCCTTAAACGAAGGTGCACAGTAGCACTTGTAACCATTAACTTGGTCCACACATTGTCCGTTGTTCTGACACGGTCGACTGGAGCAATCATTTATGTTAACATCGCATTGTGAGCCAGCATAACCTGGTGCACAGTTGCATACGTGTCCATAACTAGTGTCCGCGCAGGTTGCATTGTTTAGACAGGAGTCTGGGAGACAGCCATTGTCGTTCTTTTCACACTGTGTGCCGCTGTACCCTGTAGGGCAGGTGCATTTGAAGGCAAGGTTCACGATCGAACACGTTCCTCCATTGTTGCATGGCGAAGATTTGCAGTCCTAGGAAGAAGGTAAAAAGCAACATGTGATGTGGCATGATAGTGTTTTCTTTACAAAGGATTACACATTAAATAGATCGTTTTGTTAGTGTACTGTCAGAGGTTTCGTTCTGTGTTAGCAGTCTGCTAACTCGAAGATAGACGGCTTTAATACACAAGAAAACATACATTTGTCTTCAGCGTTTAATCAGGTGAAGAATGACGCAGATCGTGAGCTGGCAGCTATATTTGGTTGGCTATGTTTCCTCTTCTTGTGCTGGCTACAAGCTTTTGCATCTAGATATGATTGGTTTATCATCTGACCAAACTTTTCAGAAAAAGCTCTACGGGTGACTATTTCAAATTGCACGTTTTCCTCAGTGAGGACTATCTTTTGCATTGCCCTTGGCAATAAACCTGACGCGCTTGCTATCCATCTTCTCTTGTCATATGTTCTATTGGATTGACTTCAAGGAGGAGGGGTTCCTGTTTAGTGTAGATTTTCGAACACTGATGAAGTGCCTATTCAAAAAGAGATGCTTAACCTTTATGAAGGAAGAGAAACATGGTATTTTCCTTCGTTGTTATTAGCGGATTAGAGTAGGTTCAACAGAGACTACAAAAAAGACTTCAATCTTACATTGGATTTTGTCTCACAGAAAGTCCCTTCATATCCATCAGGACAGACACAATCGTGTCCTTGCGGTGTATTCACGCAGGTAGCGCCACTTGCACAGCTATTACTAGTACAGCTGCTCGACTTTACATCACAATGCACGCCACTATAGTCCGGTGGGCACAGGCAAAGATACCCATTCACCTGAAGAAATAAATATTGATTAGTGATCTGTATAGTAGTGGGACAGACTTACCAGGTCACCAGGGTTGATCCTGGCTTTTGAGTAGGCTGAGTGGCTTGTAAGCTTACGGGAACATTGAGCTTTGTCAGATGTTTGTCTCAAAGTAAGTTAGAACAAAGACTGTACAGAAAAAAGCTTAAACCACAATTTCCATGGTTGTTTGTTGTAGCACTTTCACCAATTATTGCAGCGAAGTTAAGAACTCCACGGGTTGGTGAGGTTACGTTCGTTGATGTTCAGAGTTCGTATGTTATTAAAAGGCGCACGAACATACCTTTCAGAAATTGTATATATGTCTCCATATATCTTTCGATTCTCACTTGTACAAAAAGTACAGGGATGTTGTCATCAAAATCTTTTCTCGTTTCTACTTACCCAAAAAACCTAGAGACCTAGCTCTCCATCACAGAAAACGCACTCTGAGAGGCAGGAGGTTTGACGTCAAATATAAATGGCTTTATTATATTCCCATTTAGCTTGGCAATAGCAAGGTTTTTTTTAGCGACTTCTCCGTACCTTGTCAACACAAGTTGCACCCTTGGTGCACGGGCTTGTTATGCATTCATCTTCCTCCACTTCACACTGCGACCCGGTAAATCCAGGTTGACACACACATTTGTAGCCTTCAGCGACCTCCACACAAGTGGCGTCGTTGTTGCATGGATTAGATGCACAATCCAGGATGTCTTTAAAAGTTAAAGGGAAAGAAAAGTGGAAACCATTTTGGACAGAGAACAAATCAATTAAAAACTTCGGGAAAGGAAAGCCATTCCCCCAGCATTCGTTTTTCTCCTGTTGGAACTTATTCGCAGGACGAAAAAGTAAGAATTCTATGTTCTTCTTTGTTTCAAGCCAAACCTGCGTTCTTTTGGTCTGTCAAATCATTTCACAGCAATTTATTTGGATGATCGCTTGGTTCACTTGGCAGACATTATTACGATTTTGGGTACGTTTGATAAGATGAATCGAAAAAAGGTGCCATAAGCGTTTCCATATAAACGACCCTCACGTATTGATTACAAATGAACGTTTCGCCTTGTTCGTACTGGGAGGTATCCGAATCCAGCTCTTAGCTCCTCCATGCTACGAACGTTGAAGGCAATGTCCTGCTGTTGAATCAGCAAGCTGAACTGCATTTTCCCCCGTACTTTGCATCTCTTGATTAGACGCTTGTACTTACCGATACATTGGCTAAAGGATGAGGCACCAGCTCCATAAGTTGACTTGCTGCCTCCACAAAGGAGGCACGAAGTTTGCTTTACACCCGGTTGATAGTAGCCCTTCGGGCAAGGCAGACAGGGTTCGACTCCGGTCTGGGAATATGTTCCTGCGGCACATGCCACTGAAACAAACAAACAAAAGAAAGATGTTGCAGGTGGTCCGATCCAGTGTAAAGAGCCTTTCTAGTTTTGCTATACAGCGAAATTATGTGCTAAGAAGAATTACGAATTAAACGCTGGAATTTAAGAAGTTTCTTTTTTAAATGATTGAAGGTAGAGTAAGTAGACAGACATTAAGTGAAAAGAAGCATGCCGGTTGGTTTCTTTCAAGGGGTTGATTTTTCTGTTTTTGTTGAAGAAAGATATTCGAATTTAAAAGGTATAAAAATTAAATGGACAACAAGTTTCTAAAGGCAAGAACGAAATACTTACTTCCACAATCACTGATCGATTTGGAGCCTGCTGCTAGGGTAACGGATGATCCAGGACAATTGTTGCAGTTGGTTTGACGTACAAGGGGTTGGTAAGTATTGATAGGGCATGCTTCACAGTTGGCGAGACCAGTAGCTGAAAACTCCCCAGGCTGGCAAGCGGCTAAATACACGATGAAGCAATGTCGTCATGCATGCTGACTTAAACGTTTCATACCGTTTTATGTGGGGCTAATATGGGGCAAGTTTAATTTCAGTATAAAGGCAAAATGTGCGGACCAAATCCGAAAATCTCACGTAGGTACTTATTACTCTTTTTCCTACTTAAAACAAGTAAAACGTTAGCTATTTCAGTACTGGAACCTTTGCCAAGGAGGCGTATTCTTCACTCATTGACAACAAACAAACAATCTGACAAGCAAACAGATCGACAGAAGACAAATCGTTACTTCTCGCTCTTCTGGCGTTATTCACTAGTAACAAATCGTTACTTCTCGCTCTTTTCGCGTTATTCACTAGTAACAAATTGTTACTTCTCGCTCTTCTGGCGTTATTCACTAGTAACAAACCGTTACATCTCGCTGTTCTCGCGCTTTTCACTAGTAACAAATCGTAACTTCTCGCTCTTCTGGCGTTTTTCACTAGTAACAAATCGTTACATCTCGCTCTTCTGGCGTTATTCACTAGTAACAAACCGTTACATCTCGCTCTTCTGGCTTTATTCACTAGTAACAAATCGTTACATCTCGCTCTTCTGGCGTTATTCACTAGTAACAAACCGTTACATCTCGCTGTTCTCGCGCTTTTCACTAGTAACAAATCGTAACTTCTCGCTCTTCTGGCGTTTTTCACTAGTAACAAATTGTTATTACATTCGTGCCTTAAGAAATTAGCTCTTCTTTTTTTTTCTTGACGATGAATTCTAGATGAACCGATTTTACTATGTATATACTTTGTAAAAGTTTAATTTAAGTTTTTTTATTTTGCACGACCCTACAAGCTGCAGAGCTTAAATTTTCTAATTGTGCTCAAATAAAGGCTCTCTGACTGACTGTCTGTCTGTCTGTCTGTCTGTCTGTCTGTCTGTCTGTCTGAATTGCAATTGCAAGCGTTTGCTTTTCACTGTTGCACTTTCAGTAAATAATAACGACAATCTATTAACTTTACGTGCGTCGTATCAATGCCGTCATTTGGCTTGTTGTACCTACCTAAACATTGTGAACTGTTTTTGCTCCCGGCCTCCAGAGTGTAAGTCTCCTCTGGGCAATTTCTACATTGTCCTACTTGGCCAGTGGAAGGGTTGAACGTGTCATGAGGGCAATCGACACAACTTCCATTATTCAAGTCAAAGAATGTTCCAGATGGGCAGTTTTCTATCAACCAATCCATCAATCAATCCATCAATCAATCAATCAATCAGTCAGTCAATCAATCAATCAATCAATCCATCCATCCATCCATC
>Ga0126336_10000874_pt1 | contig 14163 bp, 10 predicted proteins | sample SidCmetagenome_FD_92530 | JGI IMG/M metagenome (GOLD analysis project Ga0126336, IMG submission 92530) | Coral microbial communities from El Islote,Puerto Morelos, Mexico - Siderastrea C C metagenome | ecosystem: Host-associated > Invertebrates > Cnidaria > Coral | place: El Islote,Puerto...
CATTATGTAACTCGGTAGAATTTCAATCAAACTTCAACTTCCAGGTAAGTCTCGTTTAATTTTTCAATTTCCTTCCGAAATGGAAACAGTTAACACAGGACTCTTCCATTCTAAAGGCTATCATGGGATACAAAATAGAATTTTTTGTTCCCCCAGTACAATTTGATACCCCAGGACCAATCAAGTTCTCCATGCAGGAGACTGCTAATGTTGATGCTCAAATAACCAAATTCCTAGAAAAGGGAATTATAGTGGAAAGCTCTCATGAGGATGGGGAGTTCATCTCCAATATATTTTTAAGACCCAAAAAAGATGGGTCTTACCGGATGATATTAAATCTTAAGGATTTATATACCTTCGTTACCTTTCACCACTTTAAAATGGATTCCATACACACACGTTCCCAACTCATGAGAACTCACTGCTATATGGCATCTATTGATTAGCGCGATGCCTATTTTTCTGTGCCTATTGACAAAGAGCACCAAAAATACTTAAAGTTTTTCTGGCGAGGCACCTTATACCAGTTTACTTGCTTGGCTCAGGGGCTCTCATCTGCTCCCCATCTTTTTACGAAGCTAATGAATCCTGTTTTCTCATACCTCAGAGATCTGGGACATATATCCAGTGGCTACCTGGATAATTCTTTTTTGTTAGGATATACCTTTGAGGAATGTCAAACAAATGTCACTGATACACTAAATTTGTATCACGACTTGGGATTCCTACCACAAGATGTCAAATCAGTGACAATACCCACGCAAATTTTACATCATCTTGGGTTTATTTTGAACTCCCTGGACATGACAGTGTCTATCTCTGAGGAGAAACATGCGAAACTCAAACACACTGCCCAAAGAATCCTTGAGAAAAAATCCCCCACCATACGGGAGGTAGCACAACTCATTGGCATGATGGTTTCCTGCTTCCCTGGGGTAGAATACGGAGAACTTTTCTACCGCCAGCTAGAAATAGAAAAGGCTGCAGCTTTAAAAGCTAGCGACTGGGTTTTTGAAAACACTATGCAATTGTCAGAAACTGCTAAATCAGACATAACTTGGTGGATAATGAATTCTTTGTCCTCAAAGAAAAGAATTGACCATGGGAAAATTGGTCACACCGTGTACACCGATGCCTCTAACCAGGGGTGGGGTGCAACTCTTAATGGCCTCACGACAGGGGGGAGGTGGTCTGCATCAGAGGCAACCCACCATATTAACTACTTGGAGCTAAATGCACTTTTCTGGGGGTTACAAGCCCTCCGTAAAGAGGTAACCAATGATCACATTAAAGTTATGACCGACAATATCACTGCTGTGGCTTACCTACGAAACATGGGGGGGCTCCCACTCTCTTCTATGTAACGACATGGCTAGACGAATCTGGGAATGGTGCATTCCACGACACATATGGCTTACTGTCAGCCACATTCCAGGGGAAATTAATGTCATTGCAGACAAAGCATCTAGGGTGTTTGATGATTCAACCGACTGGAAGCTTGCTGTTGATGTGTTCAAAATGATTACCCATGCTTTGGGAACACCAAGCATTGATATGTTTGCTTCTCTGCTGTAACTATCTATTGACATCTTATGTCTCCTGGGGTCCAGATCCCGATGCTCTGGCAATTGATGCCTTTACTCTGCATTGGACTGATCATTTTTATATGCCTTTCCTCCGTTTAGCATTTTGCCCCACTTCCTGCAGAAACTGAAAACAGACCAGGCCCAAGCAATCTTGATTGCTCCCAACTAGTCAACTCAACCATGGTACCCGAAACTGACAAGACTGCTGATTCAGGAGCCGCTCCTCTTACCACGGCATACATGTAATGTACACCTACCATTCAACCCGGGAAAGAATCACCCCCTGGGAAAACACCTTCGTCTAATGGCCTGCCTCTTATCAGGAGATCCCTCCAAAGTAAAGGCATTTCAAAAGCGACTCAAGAGACGATTCTCAACTCCGGGCGAATCGGGACACAAAAACAGTATAGAGTTTACCTCACATGACTTTAAAATCTCGTGGAATCTCTGCGGTAGATGCCTGGTAGAATTAGAAAATTAAACGAGACTTACCTGGAAGTTGAAGTTTGATTGGAATTCTATCAGGCATTTACAGAGCAGAGATCACACGCCCACCCATTGGTTACTGTATACCTCCCTGCAGTGTCTTCATTCTGCACAGTATCGTTTATGGGGCCTCATGTGGACACACTGTTTTAAAGATGACCAACCATGCGCATGCGTAGTATCTCGTGTAATCTCTGCTCTGTAGATGCCTGATAGAATTCCAATCAAACTTCAACTTCCAGGTAAGTCTCGTTTAATTTCGAATTTTTCAACATGGCAAGAAGGAGCATTCCTGATGGGAGTAAAAGAACTAAAAGGTACCTGGATTTCCTGCGTTTCCGCCATTTCCTCCCGTTGGTCCTCTTTTTCCTGTTTGGCCACCAATGCTATGGCAACTCTCGTAACTCTGACTGCTGCAGACATACGATGACTTGTCCGGTTGCTTATGGAAATAATTTTTTTTTTATATTTGTCAGAACAAAAGTGCTACTGTGCATTACATAACAACATTTCAATGAACTGGTAGTTTTAATTTCTATTGCGTTGTTGCATTTTGCATGCACTCAACTCCCGTTATATATTGCAAACACCTTCGGTAGCGCGGTTTGGTGCGTGTAAAAGCGAAATTCTGTAAAAGCGGGGTGCGAGAAACACTTCTTACAAAATATATTCGCGGTAGGGGAATTATATAATCTACTTGCATTTGCACCTATCGATTGCAGTAACAATTCCATGGCCGCTTTTGCAAACAATGAGCATAAGAGAACAGAAATTCTGTACGCTTTTAGACATAATAGTACACCAAAGAATCTATCTTTAATTAACTGATGGTTAATTTCGCAGTGGTTTTTAACAATGATAATTTTTATTACGTCTTTAAAAGGATTCAAGTAGGAACCTGAGCATTCACTCAATCCGGCTCAGTAAACTATATACCCTCTCGTCCATCATCACTATGCAGTTAAGGTTAGGGAAGTTACTGGGCGAATACCAAGTGTTAATGTCATCGATTTTAAATACCGCTAGCCACAAAGCGACCTCAGAAATTTATGGAAAATAACTCTTGCTGTGCTTGGAAATTGCCGACTTCAAATCGGATGCTTGCACCAACTTGCGGTTTCTATTAAGCCTAGTGCCCAGCCTCCTCGCGTTTTCCCAGACATACTCTGCACTTCAAGTTGTAGATGACCCCACACTTATTCTCATCCAAAATATGATATTTTGGCCTTCCAAGATGTAGAGGAAGGGCGCAAAGTAGCTTAAACACACCTGCACCCTATGGTTAATGAAAATTCTTTGGAGCTTTTCGTAGACAGCACTGTAGTATGGGAGTACCACCGGTTGGAAGTGTGCTCCGGGCGTCAAGTTTGTTTAATTTTCAGCGTTCAGGGTGCTTAACATTCGTTTGTTGCTGTATCGATACACCAAGTTCTGAAAGCTTTGACGAGCTTTCCGTTTATGTTGTTGGTGTTCAACAATATATTTTTTTTTCAATGAGGCAAGGTCGATCGAATAGCTAGTACTGTAACACGGTTGCCCAATATTTCAGTTAGACAAAACTAACCTTCATCAGGGTACAGAAAAGCTAATTGTAAATGGAAGCAGACGTTTAATTCCAATATTTAAGACCAAAGCAAGATAAAATGATGATGCATCATCTATCGTTGAAAAGTAATCTTCACGCTGTTAATAAAATAGTCGCCTCTGCAAGTCTGCAATTGCGAGAATCCATAATAGCGAGAGTTCTTTTCGGTTAAACGCCTGTAAGTTTAATTGGGGATTTAGCTGCTCTCCGTTAACTAACGAATTAGCAGGGTGTTCATGATAGCGGAAACTCCACAGTTAAGGGGAGCGTTGACTGTGCTCTGCAATGAATCACATTAGGATTTCCACCAACAGAATGGCTCAGTCTGTTTTGGAAAGATTTCTTGGAATGAAAGTGTACCTAACAAGCAAGAACTGACTGCGAGTGGCGAGTTGCGAGTCTCGTTCTTCCAGAACCCTTCATTCTGATGATGACTTTCGTTCAGGTTGTCAAAACGTCCGTCAATGTCATCACACACAGTTCTTCTCAGAACTACATTCACCTTGGTGAGCATACTTCACCGACTTACGATATAAATCCAGTGTTCGGGTCAAATACGTTGTTAACACTTGGAAGTTTTAACCTGGGGATGTATGGTTTTTTACTTGAAAAATAGCTTCATGTATATGGAGTAAACAGCTTCTTACAATATGACCGCTATCCCGCGCAGTAGCACCTTGCGTGCCCTCTTGACCTCTATGGCCATTTCCAGCATTAGAATAGACTTCAAAGGCTCCATTGATAACATCACAAGAAACGTCGACTGAAAGCAAAAAAAAAATATTATTCAACAAATTGTCACTTTGCCCATATATGGTCAGGAAGCCATCAATATCTGTCATCCGTACATGACAGATATCCAGCGATTTACGTAAATGACCATATTTGGAAGTGCGCTGCAGATCTTTCCCGGCTCGTTTGGGTGGCCATTTTGAAAAGCGAGGGAGTTTTAGCAGTGTTTTCCAGAAATTTAAAAACACCCTGAAATAATTTTCCAAGATTTGATGCTCAGAGAAAGTCGACGAGTATTTGCTTCCACTTACTAGGATATTCGGCGGTTGATTTGGAATTTTTGAAGTGAGAACTCAACCATGAAAATGCTATTGCTGGCAAAGCAGAAACTTTAAACTTGCTCACGGAAAGTTTTAAAGTATAAAAGAATTAATTTAAAAGAATTGGACTTATTCTCGGTAAGGTAGCAATATATATTTTTTTACTTTTGACTTGTCATTACCAAGCATGAGTTAAGAAATAAGTCTACTTGAAGTAAACGTTAGTAAACTTTGCTTTCTTGAAATTTTGCTTTTGTGTTTGTTATTGTTGTAAGCTTCAGGTGTTTTCATCATACAACTGAAGTTTTTCTTGTTATGAAATCGGTATATATATATACGATGTACATTTGTTGAATAATAAAACAATTATCCTTCTCAATCTTGCGGAATATCCCCTGATTTAGCCAACTCGGCCTTCGGTCTCGTCGGCTAAGTATCAGGTGATATTCCGCGCGATTTCGCAGGATAATTTTTAAAATAGTTAAATCTATGCATAAAATTTGTTGGCCTACAATGCACTGGGATTTTTACAGGGAAGTGACAAAAATTTAGCACAGTGGAAAAATTCTGACGGGCAGAAAGACAGACATACAGATAGACAGACAGACAGACAGACAGACAGATGAACAGAGAAAGTTAAAGGTAAGATCACGCCTCACACGCGCAACAGTTTCTTCCCCCAAATTTTGGAGCATGAAGCAGCTTAGAGAATTTATACCCCCCTGTAAACTTGAGGTCTCAAGGTCGATGGTTTGAGGCCAGCTCCCTGCCATCGTGTTCTTTCCTTACACAACATACTCCGCATTGTTTCTCTACGTCCACGTGTATAAATGAGTGCCGGCGACATACTGCTGGGGGTAACCCTGCGATGAATGGGCATCCAATCCATGGGGAGTGGCAATACTCTCAGTTGCGTTATGCTACAGAAACTGGAGATGAGAAACTGTGGCTCAAGTGTGACCTTAAAATCTCTTAGTGATACAATATGTCAATTTTGCGTAGGGTCTAAAACAACGTTTTTGGCAAACTTAACCTACCCCGAGGTCCGTGGACGCCATGGTTACCGTCGTCTCCGTTATGTCCTGCAGACACTGGGCTTGTATACTCTTGATTCCAGTTTGGGGCAGATATCTCCAACCTACTTCCCGTAGAAGCAACAATCTCGCGGGCGTAGATTTTAACACTTCTGATGCCACGAAGGACAACGACTCCCTGGAAAGAGATACACACATATGACAAATGAGTCAATTAGAGTGTAAATATTTGGGACCAAGGAAGTCCAGTACAGCCCCTGCACTCAATCTCTTCATGCTGATGGTAATGTGATCTTACATATATTAATGCACTCCTTGTGACTCCGCACCACCTAGTCTGTTGCTGGGATGGTAGCAACAAAAATGTATGTTCTGTAACTGTTACAAATCCACGGATTAGGGTCCAACGACCCTTCCTGTTTATCTGGTTTTATTAATTTAACGGTTACTTTTTCGATTTGAAGGAGCAATACTTTGGCGATTTTCTGTTTTTTATTTTATTTTTGGTCAAGAGTTTGCTAAGTTTATGTCTTAGTAACGGAACAATATCAAGTGAACGTTTAAAAGAAGAACGAGCCAATCACGTATTGATTTCATCTAAGACACATTAAGGTAACTTGAAAACGTTGGTTCGACCTTTGGAATTCTTTTCCCTGTTGGCCGTTTCTAGCCAAATATACTACTTGACAGTTTCTTTGAACTCCACTATTCCTTTGTAACTTGATCACTAATTTTAGGCGTCGACTGATGTTTTTGGGTTTTCTTGTTAAGGGTACATCTAGATACAAGCAGACCTTTATGGCTAGGGTGGCGTCTCAGGGGAAACAGCCCCACATGTTCCACTTTCGTCTAGTCTGCCTATCCCTTGTATTATCTGTGTCCCGCTGTTACGACGTGATCGCGGTAACACTCGGGCCATTACTTTTGAAACAAACGTGCATTGTAGGGAAACATTGAAATTTATTCCGAACAATCCAACAGTGTGCTTAACCCTTTGACCCCTGAATTTTCCACGAAAACGTTTGACAGAATCACTGGTGTCCAGTAAAAGGCTCACACAGGCTGTTAGTCTAATGTAAGATACCAAAAACCATACATTTTTCAAAAGTACAATGGTAGAGGATTTCATCGCGTTCTCACAAGTTGATTTCTCCACCTTTTCTGTGTCGTTGTAGCCCTCAGTTCCAATTTCGCATCGGCACACGACTTTCAGAAGTTGAAGGTCTTTGTTTTTTATAAGAAATGTCAGCAAAATCCTAATCCTGGGAATACTTTGGTTTCAGATGGGTGAAGCATGGCTTCTTCAGGTACAGGTACAGGTAAAACTTTATTTATACAGGGTGGCCCATTCAGCACAGTGGCTGGTCTCCAGAGGGGCCCTGCTAAATATCATTCTCAGTTATGCAGTAATCATTCGATATATTCACCATCTTCGAAGCAAATACGGTGAATTTCTTTGATGTCTGTACAAAGGTTCGCCATCTTTAAATCCCGACGTAACAAATTTGAAACTCGGCGTGGAGAACTCCAAAAAAAAACACCCGAGAAAATGTCGCAAATCTGCTTCAAATCGCCGCCATTTTAAATCATGTTGTTTCTGGCCATATTTGAGGGAGCCTGGGAACTAAAAAGAGCCCTTGTGTGCCTTTTAAGGGGCAAAATGCATACCATACCTGAAAGCGCGCCTAAAAGCCTCTTCAGGGGTCAGAGTTTGGATGAAAGGTTATAGTATATTTTCCTTAAGTGGAACAAAAAAAAATCGGATCAAAGTTTCACAAAACTTCTTATTTAGTATGGCGAAAAAGAAAGCCAAAGGTCAAACAACATCATTGGTTAGCAATGGATAATTAAATCAATAACGACATACCCACGAGACTGTGCAGAAAAATAAAATGATGAACAGAGAGAAACGGAAAAGAACGTGGCAACGTATAACCTTAAAATAGTACAACTTATCTTGTAAAATAAACTGTAAGTGCAGTTGCTGTCCTATCTACACACTATCTCTGACTTTGGGTGAAACATTGCAACGTGTGGCATGTATCTCTGGACTTATATTGCAATTCTTTCGCCAGCACTATGTTGCAAGTTGCAAGAAACAATTTTGTGAAAATCAAGAACTTGATCATTGAGAACGAAGACAGAGAAGAAAGTGTTTTGCTCAATAACCTGTTCCAGGAGCTTATTAAAGTTTGTGGCGAGCAGCACAGCACTCGGCTTTTCGCTGCTCCCCACAATCTAAACGCCCAGTCAATAAGGGCCAAAAGGGACGAAATTTCTCTGCTGTTCTCGCCCGCCTTATATAAACTCTCCTCATTTACACCACCCCTGATTTTAATCCGTCCATTCAGATTATTTACCTCGATGTAAAGTGTGTCTGCGAGAATATCCAGTTGCTGAACAAGTTCCATAGTTTTTCTTGTAGGTTCAAAGTTGAAACCTTTCTGTTCCTGGAGTTGCTCCTTCAAATAGTTGGCGTGAATCACCCGACCAAGTGCTCGATAGTGACCTAAAAGCGCATGTTACAGTCAAAATTACACCAGAGAGGAAGCTGTCATGTGAAGGTTACCTTATTTTCCTGCTCTCAACAACAACAACAACAACAAAAGATGAAGCTTCGAGGGTGGTCGACCACATCAAATATATTAGGGGAAGTACTAACAATTTTGTTACTGAAATAGACTGATATTTTCCAGGCCATTTTTTGTGGCAAAATCTTGCGTAGGTTGACATAAATAGAAGTGAAAGGGTGAAAGCATTTCACGCATTTTCTATGCTGCGCAGTAAACAAGCCTCACTACCGTTTGACGTAAAAATTTTTCAGTAACCTGGCAATAAAATTTCTATCAGGTGTGTGCAAGTTGCAAAAGAGGCCGCATGAGGTCGGACCAGCAAAACGTGCCTAAAGAGGCAAAGTCAGTCTTCGGCTGCATAATTTGCTTTTTGCTTGAAACAAAAGCAAACAAAAACAAACAAATAAACAAACAAACCCACAATCAAAATAGCAACCTCAGACGAGAAATTTGTATGTGGGTAGTGGTCATCTTACCCGCGCTGATTTCGACAATCGATGGAGTTTGGAGCCAAGTTGGTTGAGGTATTTCGTAATTCGCTGTGTTTCCCGAATTTGTCCATACACCTAACGCACATCCATTGTCTATGTTAACTGTGGCTTGGGCCGTGAAAAATACGGCAGGCAGTAAAAACACAACACTGTTGTACATGGAAGCCATCTTGCCTAAAAACAAGCAGACAAACTATGCACGAAGAAGAAACTGGAAACCGAAATAAATAAGTAAAGGATAAATGTTTAGGATTGCACAACGATTTAAACATTATCAGGCCCCTAGAGAGTAAACTTGTGGTATAAGAACCACTTACATTCACAGACTCCAACGTTGGAGTCTGCACAGGGAGCCATTGCATCGCGGCCAGCTAGGGTGAGGTCTGGAACAGTGTAAACGTGAGGGCTAAGGTGACTGAGAAATTACGTAAATTCTTCTGATCTTCCAATCGCGTGAAGATATTAATAAAATGACAAAGAATTATGCGGGAACGATGGTTAACAAATATTCTACGAATGGCCGTGCTGGGAATGAAATGATAAGTATCCAACGAAGGGCGTAGGGTCGAGTTGGTTATAACAAGAGAGGACATTTTATCCTCTTTTGGCTATAGTTATTGGACATACAGCTAGCCCGAGTAAAATTACTTGTTTTATTAAAAACGCAAGCACCAATTGTTATTAAATCAAGAAAGAGAAAAAAAATGAGGAAAGAGGTTAAAAGGGAACAAGAATCGATCACATAACTGAACGAAAAAGAACGAAATGAACGTATAAAAAGACAAATGAACGTCTAAAACTAAAGTTTAATGATCGACGTGACAATGAACGAAATTGAAAACGCAATACTAACCTTCGGAATAATTTCGGTTTGTGTCTCAGTGGCGTTCAGTTTTAATTTCTTCTTAATTTAACTTCGCTGCAAAGTCATTTTTGACTGTAAATGGTTTGAACATAGGAGTCATATCATATTTTGGTAAATTATGATCGTCCCGATGAGTGTAGTCCTGAGGAGGACTGTTTATGATGACATTGACTGACGTTTATATGTCTCTCGTCGTTTTCCTGATTAACGGTCAGAGACTTATAACATCTACTGACGATTCAAAGTTCACTTGACTCTGATAATGACTTCCGCTCAGGTTGTCGAAACGTCAGTTAACACAAACAGTCCTTCTCAGGACTATACTCACCTGGACGATCATAATTTACCAACAGATAAAATGAGTTTTGTCATCCATTTTTCTGGCCAGTCTGGTGGCGGAGGAAAAACGTTCAGCTTACTTTTAATTTGTTGTTGAGCATTCACTGACCATATCTGATCACAGCAGGGACATGAGCTGATAACCTATCCCCGATGAGCCAATCAAAATGTTAGAAACTAGTACCCGATAATAGTAGTACCCAATACCAATAATAGTAGCAATTATTCTGATCTTATTTAAGATCTAAGCCATTAAATTTAACCTGCAGTCCCCTTCCTACCTGAAATTAACCCTTGTGAAATGAAAATTGACCACGTTAACAGCATAAATTTCCTTCAGATTCAGAGGAGAATGGAAGTGTAGCATCAAAGCAGATTACAACAGCCAATTTGTTTTCTGACTGTGTGAAAGAAGAAAATGTTATCATTTGTTTGTTATTCAAGCATTTTAGTAAGATAAATATAATTTTAAAACGATTTACTTCGAGACAAATGAAAACGGTCTAAGGGGGGTGCAAGCTACGAGAAGAAATACGTTGCAGGTTCAAAACAGGACGATCGATCTTTCCATTTCCCGCTTTAATTCTGTCGATCAAGTATTTACAGCTGAAACTTTCGTGAGCAAGCATGCTACAAAATTAAAAGTCGGCAAAACGTTTCGAAAATATATATATTTTTTAACATTTCGTCAAAAGTTGCCATAGGGTATTTAGCTCAACATCTTACTTGTTGCAAGCGTATTTCCGAGCTATTAAGAAAGAGGTTTGGCTCTGTAATTCCTCGATTTTTGAAAGCTTTTGCTTTAGTTTTATCCCTTGTTGTTCCGAACAGTTTCCAAAGGTTACTCAGTCCCAGACCTCCCATTTATATTAGAGGCCCGCATCGGTTCCAGACGCCGTTCAAGCCTCATGGTTCAAACTGGAAATCAAAGTGGCGGCTTCACGTTAATTTGCAATTTAAGACAAGACAAGGGCTCCCTGTGAGTCTGTGAATGGTATTCTACCACGTGACCTGTTGACCAGTGTGGTCTTTCTTTGCAAGCATGGGTATGGCATTTACCATTCAGTTTCTCGTCTTCTTTTTCCCATAATGCAATTCTGTTTTCGCGAATTGCTTTAGCTTTTGTTTTCTCGCAACCTGTCAGTATTCTTTCAAACTCAGCCATCTCGTCTAGGTTCGGTCGAAACTCTACGACTTTAATTTGCTAACCTGCGATCTCTATTCAAGTTAACTTTAGGGGTCCTTGAAGGCTATTGGACAGTAGTAATGCCGTATTGACACTTTGCACTGTGATAAACGCGACATTTCTACGAAACATGAAAAGCCAAGAAGATGAGTTATTTTCCTCGATATTATGTTCGTTTTTACTATCTTGTGGGGTATGATAATTTTTATTGATGTCTGCGCGACTAGGCGAAACATGTCCCTCGAAATAGTGGACAATAGGTGTCGTGAATTTGTGCTGTTTAATACTTTATTTCTCACCTGTAGAGTGACTTTTAGCGACTCTAAAACTAAGGAAAGAAAATAGGTATAACACATGAATAAGAATTTCATAAATAAGGATCTGTTGTCTAAAATAAAAATATCTGCAACTTGTAGATAATTCAAATTAAAAAAAATATACCAAGTCAATCAAGGGGAGACAATATCGAATATTTCTCGGTAGCTATATAAACATCTATAAGGTATAGCATCAGTTTAAAATGAGTTACTTCCGGAGAAAAGCTAACATAGTATGCCAGTATTGTCGTCTTATGAAGGCACTACCCCTTCTTATAAGAGATTTACGCCTTTTTTCAAGGGATTTCTAAAAGAAATTAGATTCACGTTTGTCCCATTGTTGTTTGACATCCACTTATATTGATTTTATTTCTTCAATATTTTCACTGCGTATTAGGTGAATGTTCCAAACACTAGAAAAGAAAAACAGTTAATCTAAATGTAATAAAGCCTCAGAAATCATACTTGCACTCTAGTAGAAATTTTGCGCCATGTCTCAACTTGATACTCAAACCTATCTGTTACTCATTACTGATGAAATCCACAAATTGCAGTTACCTTTTAAAAGGTTAAAATTTTACAAAACTTGAAGTATATCCAAAACCACAATTTATTGAGAAAACGTTTCCATGAATTTATTGCCAGTATATTTTAACATAACAAAAAGTCGGCTCATTTATCAGTTATCTAATTTAGTACATGATTTCTTCAAATTAAACAAAAACTGCTTCACGTTCATTTAATGCTATAATGTTGATTTAGATTTCCTTTAATCAAAGAGGTTGGGATATAGGTTATATTATATTTTCTTATATTATTGTATCTTAATAATATCCTCACAACATGGAAAATAAATATTCTAAAATATGAAAGCGATAAAACTGAAAGTTACCTCAAATATAGTGAAATCCCTATAGAACTAGTCTGCAAAGATGTGGACACAAAATCGCCTCTTAACAATTCAAATGCTGTAATATTAAAGCGGAGACCATGATCTAATTTAAATACCAGCTCTCATCTGTTGAACCCTACTGGGTGAAATGAAAGAATTGTAGACACCTTAACAGGTCGAACTCTCACAAAACGGACGGTTCAATAAATTCACCTTGAATTAAAGGGAAAGAACAAATTAAAGAAAACGTTTCCTTGCCGGTATATACGTTTCACCTGTCCTTCAGTTATCAGTTCATTACAGAAATTTGTGCTAGTTGTCAGTTGTTCAGTGTCTAGCCACAGGCAACCCAAAGTAAAGATATTAGTGTTAGCAGGTGGAAGTATTTTATTATAATTAGGTTTTAAATTATAAAGTTTTGTAGGAAGACGTAACGCATTCACTTTAAAGGGTAAAAATGTACTGATCCTGATGCCACGTTGCATTATTTGATTGTTGACTGCTGGCTGACTTGAAGCGATTGTGGTGAGATTTCGTTTTTCACGATTCTTCTATCGTGAGCTTGGGTTGTCTGTGGTCGAACTATATTTATCGGCTGTGCCTTAAAATGTTGGATGATTTGTCAGTTGTTAGGTAGAATAACTTGTACCCAGCCTCGCACTGTAAGCGTGAGCTTATTCAAAGCAACCTTTGTTTATTCAAAGCAACCGGAGTTATATGAAGCTTTTCTGTAAACATGGAGTTTGAACTCAGCTACCTTTACAACACGCCCATCGCACAGCTTGACCAAACACGCAAAAGCTGATCTAGAGGATTCAAATTGTGTTAAAAAAAGTGAGGTAGTGTTAAAGTTATGGCGAATTTGTGCTTACTGACTGGCTTGGACTTCAAGATATCCTTGTACCTTCTTGCAAAAAGCATAATCTCTTCATTCTGTTCCACAGTTTGTAAGCCTTACAAGCCCAACAGAGGTAGAGTTAAAGTTATCACGAGTTTGTGCTGATTGACTGGTTTGGACTTCAAGATATGCCTGTACCTTCTTCCAGCAAAACATTCTCTTCATTCTGTTCTACAGTTTGTAAGCCTTACAAGCCAAACAGAGGTAGTGTTAAAGTTATGGCGAGTTTGTGCTGATTGACTGGCTTGGACCTCAAGATATGCTTGTGCCTTCTTCCAACAAAGCATTCTCTTCATTCTATTATTCCACAGTTTCTTGTACATGATCATATAAATGAATGGACTGTAGCATGCAGATGACTTGGCAATGTATGCTGGAATCGAAGCAGCGATCTCGCTTACCAGGCCTGGGTCAGAAATCGCTACCAGTAAGGAGATAGTGTACGGCGTCCATGCGAACAAGAACCCCGTTGTTATGGCAATTGCTATCCACGTCATTTTCCTCTCTGCTGCAAGGGTCTCTTGGGTAAAGATCTCGTCTTCTCCCCAGATTCCCTTTGCTTGCTTACTTAGCTGACTCATTACTTTGTAAGCCTTGAAGTGACAAAACACGATGAGGGAAACCGGTAGTAGAAAGCCTGCCACCATTAGACAGAGGGCGTACGAGGCATCACTTGGTTCTCTTGACTTCCAGTTTACAGAACAACTTGTGCCAACTCCCTCTTGCGCGTAGCTCGACCAACCAAGGACTGGTATCAGACTCCAAAAACATGAGTAGCACCACAGCAACGAAGAGAGCAACAAGGATTTCTTTCGACTGAAACGAACTTCGCCATTGTCATAGAGTTTGCAGAGTGTGA
>Ga0126336_10000875_pt1:0-12500 | contig 14162 bp, 9 predicted proteins | sample SidCmetagenome_FD_92530 | JGI IMG/M metagenome (GOLD analysis project Ga0126336, IMG submission 92530) | Coral microbial communities from El Islote,Puerto Morelos, Mexico - Siderastrea C C metagenome | ecosystem: Host-associated > Invertebrates > Cnidaria > Coral | place: El...
AAAACAATTATCCTGCTCAATCTTGCGGAATATCCCCTGATTTAGCCAACTCGGCCTACGGCCTCGTCGGCTAAGTATCAGGTGATATTCCGCGCGATTTCGCAGGATAATTGTTAAATAGTCCCCCAACAGAAACACACTATTGTTTAACAGGTACTCTATGAAAAGTTATCAATGTAATTGGTTTCAGTTGCACCTGGTACTCTGATTATTTCATCGACAGTTGGTGGAGCAAATACTACTTTTGGGCAATTCTTGGTTTTGGCCCAAAGGGGCTTGAAAAGCCTCCAATTTATAACAGTTGTTTAATCAGACAGTGGCATGAACATGTGATGAAATATGAAACAGGGATGTTTCCAAGTTTTGGACATGGCATCCCGAAGTGCGAAGGAATCCATAGATTACACCTCAGAAATGTTCTGGAAGGATGGCTCCTGGAAATTCCAAAACTTTAAGATTATTTACTGTTAGTATTTGACAGTAGTTTGTAAAGATTTAGTAGCTAGCATTTGTCGGCAGAGGGGGCATACGACATGAAGCAGATAAATTTCCATAGGGTTATTTAAAGGGTCGGTCTCATGGCGATTTTCCTACCTTCTTTGTCACAGTTTTGATTAATTGATATTAAAGTACCTTGCTCAAACATGAATTGCCTTTAGACCACCAAGGGGACAATATTAAACTAATTTTCATTACAAAAACAACCAAAATTAATTTTTAGAAATTTTATCTGAGACACAAGGGCAGAAACTTGAAAAATTAGTCGGATGCCATTTCCATCCCGGCTATCCCTATCCAGACAAACTTATACTTATACTTCTAGTATCCATGTACTGGAATACCCATTTCAATACTACTGGACCATTATTTTTAGGCTTCCATAGGTAAAAATGTGTCTTTTGGCTTTTCACAGTGATACAAAAAATTGATGCGACTGCCCCTTTGAGCTAACATTTTGCATCAAGTTCACTTCTTGTTGCCAAATAAGTAGTTAGTAGTCTATGACCTTTAAAACCCTTAAATAAAGGCCTTTTGAAGTGAAACAAATTCTCTATTATTATGAGCTCAGGTGGAATTCATTTTTAAGCTGTCACAAGAGGTGCAGAAATTCACCCAAAACTGAACTTCTTATAGGGTTCCAGCTCTTAATGTTTAGTTTAAAAGAATCTAATGATTACTGAGTGCTGATTTGTCCAAACATTTGACTTTAAATTCAACAATTCTCAAGAGCTTGCGTTTCATTGTTGATAACACCTCATGAAGACTGAAATGGTAATAAAGTTGAAAATTGACAAGAATGTGGAAAGTAGTCTGTACACGTATGTGTCCAAACAATGGATTATGGACAGATCTAGTGATAGCACAACAGCAAAAGCTGACGATGGCTGATGGTTCAATTTTGTTGACTGCGATCAGTGTTTCTTGAGTGGTTGTTTTGTTTCCCCATCCACCGACCTGGCCTTACAGTGTACCTTAGACTTTCTTAAAGTCCTTCGGTTCACACCTTCAACATGTCTGCTGTTACCAGTGTGGCCTCTTTTAACAATATAGGTGTCTCCCAGCTTACTGAGCACCTAGTTTGTCCAGATAAATTTTTTATAAACAGTTGTTGCTTTCTTTCCTTACGAAAATGAAATTCCATAAATATTACTTATTGAATTTTTAAAAATTTAAATGAAACAGTTACTTTATTTTTTGCTGGTGAAGGGGAAACTGTGTAATGGCAACTAGAGTACTGTTTACGTATATTGATCAGCAGTGCTTTACAATAAATAGAAAACACAATGCCTACATGTACAAGAATTGTAAACTGCGACCAAGATATTACAATGATAAAACACTAATGGAAACTTACAGAAAGCCTTCCTAAGAAGTCTCAAGGTAGCATAATTTAAAAAATTCTAAGCAACTTTGTACTGTATCTCCTAGCTGGGCAGGCAAACTTTTCCATAATTTGGGAGCTGCAACAGAGAATGACCTGTTTCCAAGTGTGGGAAGGCAAGCATTCTTCCCTTAGGGGGATCCATCAAACTACTACTAAGGTAAATTTATTTTTCTAGATAGACAGATAGATGCCTTTATTTAGAAAATACATATTTAGCAATTATTTGCCGAAGGCAAAGTGAATATTGTGGAATAAGCCCCGAGACGAAGCCGAGGGGATTATTCCACAATATTCACTGAGCCTGAGGGGAATAATTGTTTTAGTATAATTGCTCAGGTGATTATCAGAGCAAATGCATTTTCTTGTTTCTTTTCTTCCGAAAGATCAAAAATCGCGTAGTGGCCATTTTGAAAATTAGTGTTTCAGTGTTATAATCACCTCGCACGGGGTGATTATAGCAAGATATGATGTAACCCTTGACCAATCAATGTGCGCCCTTCTCTATAATCACCTGAGCAATACTATATTAAAATATAATAAGTATATATATTACTCAGGGTAGTCCATTCAGGGAGCTTACAAAGCATCCCTGCTGTCAACAGGAGTCCTGAGTTGTTTAACTAAACTATATAACTATAATCTATAAAAATATGTGCAACAGTAATAAAACATTAAAACTTCAAGAGATGGGGATAAAGATTGTGTACATTTACAATTCTTGAGAACTATGGTCCCATAGTATTTATTTTATTCCTGGTTCAAAGTAACCAGTCATGTAATGAAGCAGCCAGTGACCACACTTTCTGGGTTGGTTCAGCTCAGCTATTTAATCCTTTGAAAAATAAAATGTTGTGATGCTTCCACTGACAGTTGAACCTTGGCTAACTGCAAGTGATTATTGCGATGCTGTGAGAGCAGAATCCCATACTCATGAATTCTATTTAGGGCTCTGCTCTCGGACCACCATAACACCATAATTGATTTTGTTGGTCATGATGGTACAACTGTATGTCAGTTTTTCACAACACTTCATGCAAAAGCATCTCAAAGTGTCCCCACCAATCATATTCAAATACATTACTATTCCCCCCCCCCCCCACACACCCCATCTTGGACTGTCATCCTGCAAGGATGTAAGGTCATCTGGTCAGTCTTTGGTTGAGATTTCAAGTATATAAGGTGTCCCTGTCAATTATGTTCAGTGGGCACCTAAGTACCCCTCTTTTTTACAAACTAACAGGCAAGCAAGAAAAGATGGAATATTCAGCATGTCGTGAGCGTGGGACAAAGAAAAAATCTGAGTCCCTGACGGGAATCGAACCCATGACCTTCCGTACACCGGACGGATGCTCTAACCACTGAGCTACTGGGAGGCTCGTGGCGAGCATAGGTCATATTTACTGAGTTCGTGGTGACACGCATCCTGCATACTGCTAGGATCAGCAATGTCGAAGTGCCATATAGTTGATAAATGAAGAAAGATGGTGAATTTTAAGCTCGGAGAAGAAATAACAAAAGATGGAATATTCAGCGTGTTGCGAGCGTGGGACAAAGAAAAATCTGAGTCCCCGACGGGAATCGAACCCATGACCTTCCGTACACTGGTCGGATGCTCTAACCACTGAGCTACTGGGAGACTCGTGGGAAGCATAGGTCATATTTACTGAGTTCGTGGTGACATGCGTCCTGCATACTACTAGGATCAGCAATGTCGAAGTGCCCTATAGGTGATAAATAAAGAAAGATGGTGAATGAAGATGGCAAACGTTTTGCAAAGATTTCTGATATTCCCAATTTTCACCCCGACACCTACAATAGGTGCTCTTCTGTTAGGCTTGCCCAGCTACATATACAACGCAAACCTGAATGTCTCTGGAAAAAGAGAACACGTTAGAGAAAAGATAACATTATTCTTCCTCATTTAGCAGGGCTTTTACAGTAATTGTAACTTGTTTCTCACTTCGTAGGCGCTTTAAACCTTTTAAAGCCCTGATATAAAAATCGTTATTCTTCTCACTGTTCTGCATACAGTTCTTATGGAACCAGTAAGGAGAATTTGTCTAAACATCAAGACAACTTATCCTTGGTGATCACTTCCTTTATTCTTTTCACTTAAATGTTTGAACAAGCAGTAATAAAGTAAAGAGAAATTCCATTTTGGTCATTGTTAGGGCTTAAAGGGTTAACAGAGGCAAAACCTGTTGAGATATGAGTTGTCAAGAGTTAGGACATGTCGATGAACATGTTCACAAGTTTCTTCTTCTAAAACTCAAATTACTCCAGTCAAGTTGATATTATAGTTTGAAATTATACTTACCTCAGAAACTTGCTTAATTGTGCTTGTTTCCTTAAATGTAATTGTTTGTGCTGCAAACCCTCTGGCCAAATAAAAAGGTCACCAAATCAAAGACGAAATGTGTCTGTCCCTGCAACTTTTCCCCTTGTGTGTGTGTTGTGTCTTTCGTCTTTCGTTTGTTCAGGTTATGATAACTTATGATAATAAACACAAGACAAAGTAAAAAAAGATTGAAGCAAAACCACATCTGAACCACAGCATATGCTCAAGAGCCTTGTCCCCAGGACACAAGTTTGCAACAAGCCCTTGCAAATGCACTGCAAGGAAGTTGATGCAAGGACAATTCCTGGGGATTTGTCCATTCACGTGTGTCAACTTTGATTTAAATGTGTGTGTGTTTTTTTTTTATCAGACCACCATTTTTTTTCATGTATGATTGAAAACATTGCTCCATCATATATTGTTTTGCATAGTTTAATGGGGCTCTTTGTTTAAAACAACCTTGATTGCAAGTTTTTGTTATCAGTGGACACTTGTAAATGGCTAGTTCTTATCATCTTTCAGGAAGACATACTTTAGTGACCAATCCTGTTTCTGCAGCTTCAACTGCAAACGTGGTATGTAGTTCCTGGTAAGAAGGAATGATGTTGGATTTTTCCTCAGGGCACTTTTCTGCCTTTCCTCATACTGGCATCCTTTGTTTATTGCAAGATAAGAGTTGTAGTGAGTGGTTTATTTTCCAATAGTTTTATAAAAATGGTGGTCTCATTAAGTTCTCCCAGAAAATAGAATGTATAGTTTGCAGTTGCCGCCTTCACATTTCCAAAAAAAACCCTTTTCTTACACTGTAAGTTAGTGGTATCTGAAATTAGATGTACGCATATTACAGAGTGAAATGTTTTTCCAGGAAAAGAACTTTCAGTTGACTGTGAGTTGGAATTCATTCCTCGTTCTGCCTGTGGAAGCGGGTTCAATGAGGCTTGATGGCTGCAAACACAACCTAGAAAACAAATAATTATTAGGAATGAATATTTTACATGTTTTTTTTTTCACTTTTGTAGATCTATCCTTTGGCACATTTTGATTAGGTCTGTTTATTTTTTCCTCAGAAGATTGATGCCTTAACATATGGAGCCAGCCAGATAGGAGACAGATTTCACAAGCAGACCAAGCTTGGTACAGTGTATGTAGGTCTTTTCTTTTAATCATCATGATTTATGACACTGTTTGATCTATGACAGACTGACTTTTTCTTATACTTTGGCTGAAAAAATTTAATAATGGTGAGAAAATTTTGAAAGGTTAAGTTCAAATGTATGTCACAGACATGGAAACAAATACAAATTTGTTTAGATGTAAAAGGTACCCTTCGCCACTCGAAAGAGCGATTTACTTTGTATGAAGGTGTCATAGTGTTTCCAGGTATATATATCTTGCAGTGCTGCCTGAAAGGGATCTGCATGATCCACAGTCAGTAGAGTGGGCTTCATAATAGAAAAGCAAGTTTCTGAGGTAAGTATAATTTCAAAGCACAGTTCATGTTGTTCTGCAAATGCGTGACTGGAAAGCCTCCCATTGCAAGGTAAATGGGGCCCAAGTTTTCCTCGAAAATTATTGCACTGTTCACTCTCATATATGAATTTATAGACACATTTTATGATATGGGCAAGAAACTGAAGTACACTGTAGGAGGACAACGTGAAGAGCATGTCCTCGTATTTCAAGAACATGTTTTCAACTGCGTCACTGTTGCGAAACCTTGTGTTGGAAAGTTTATCCATCACTTGCCTTGATTCTTCGCTCTGATTTTCAAGCTGCCAGTCCAAATAACTCTCTTTGTCACTTGACAAACCTTCAGGCTCCTCATCATCATTCTAAATAATGCCGGGAATGTCTCCTGGATCGATAAATTCTACTCATGATCTCTTCGGTGTGGACGCCATATTGCCATATTGAGCAGTCAGACTATGATTCTAAAAAAAAATTTGTCGTGTAGGACATATTTAAGTGTCTTAGACCAAAATCGCCAGGTGATTGGCTAAATCTATCAACGTCCTGTACTTCAAAGGGAAATGGAAGTAATGCCAATTTCTGTGAATTTTTTTATTTTATGGGTCGGATTCCATCTGTAACATTGTTGCATGACAGAAATGTTAAAGAATGACTGCTAGGCCTTTTTGGTGGTGTTGTCTCAGAGATGTCTCCCTTTTGGGAGTCCAGAACTGCTCCATGTAGTTTTTGCACCAAACAAGAGTGACTCCTCTTCGGAGCCAAAATCAAGATCGTTTTCCTCTCGAACTGAGAGTGATCCTGTAGGATCATCCCACTTGTTCTGACTGTCAGCAGGCTCTGTATTTTGACCCTGTTTTTGGCGTGTTTGGCCAGATAAGCCACGTCTAATGGCAGGAAGATAATCCAAGATCAAGAACAGAACAGAACAGAACAAACTTCACAAAGGGAAATATGGCCCGTGTGGTTTTGGGTACCCTGTGGCCTTATGGGGTCGTGTTCCTTGTTTGGAATAGAAATTGTTTGTTTAATGTTACTATCTTGTCCAGACCAAAAGTGAATTTGGAGTGCAGCCTGTAATAGAACTTGCATTACATTGTACAACAGTTTAAGAGGAAAATAATAATAATAATAATAATAATAATAATAATAATAATAATAGTAATAATAATAATAATAATAATAATAACAATAATAAAGAAACTAGTATTAGTTATTATTCTTATACAAAACTTAGTGTACAGGCCTAAATATACACTCCTTGATATACACTCATAGACGGGGTTAAAATATATGAGTACGGATAATAACAATAGTAAAATGACAACCTCAAGAAATTACAGTTAAGGGGATAGAAGTATGTTTAAAACGTTCACGTTGGGTACTGTGTAAGCTATATCAAACACTTTTCTACACATGTATGAGTGTTTTGTCAGGTATCCAGACACCTTGAAGTTGGTTACAACTCCTTGTTTGAAGATCCTGAAGAAACGCTTTTTAAAGTGTTTGATGCATCACTTTAGACACCAATAAACCACGTATCAAAATAGTGACACACTGAAACCATCCAAGTCCAAAAGGGTCCTTACCACAAGAGGGTCCCACCTTACACATATGTACTACTGCTGATAATAGAGGATTGATTCAATTCTTCTGCTTGTAAAAAAAATTATTGCTAAAATGATCAGGTCTTATTATTGACACACAGCACAGACTGCAAACTGTATCAGCTTGCCTCTCTGGAAATTAGCTGTTACATTATATTGATTTCAAATCAATTAGTGTGCCTGAACTGTTTCCCAGATGTATCACTGATTAAAGTCGGCCACACTTTGTGGCATTGAATTCTTATACAAATTTATACTCTATTTTTACTTTATTTCATACTCCAAGTATTTGTTTTCTTGTTCCAGGGAATCAAGTACTGTATTATCACAAACTGTGTGTTTCACAATGCATTGTTCTTGCATTAATTCCCAATATCTACTAGCATGTTTAAGTGTTTGTTATGATGGTATTTGGGAAACGTTGCATAAACGTCAAAAGAATATATAATCCCTGTATTCTTATGACCTGATCATACATTGATATAACAACAAATTTGATTCTGATCATCATTGGGGCATAGCGAGTTAAACCATACTTTTTTGGCTGCAGCTGATAAAAAGCAGCGAAAGTAGATTGAATTTAATATAGCCAGCAATGAGCTCAGTGCTCTTGATCAAACGGAATATGTTCAATGCTGAGTCCTCTGGATGTACATGTATAAACTATAAAATCACACCATTTGGCCCCTGAGAGGGCCATTTGGCCTTGAACCTGGTCATAATACTCACAATTTTGTTCTGGTCTTTTTAGAGCATTCACAGTCTCTAGGCAAAGCTTGGATCGCTGCAAGCATCCTCTGGTGTGACATTAAACTTTGAGCTTGGACATTTAACGTCAGCAAGGCCAAATTGATCTTCACTGGAAAGGTCCACAACTTTGCCATCAGGGGAGCACCGTAGGGAAAAAAACAAACCAATTTCTCCACCTTTACAGGATGACCAATTTTGTGCAATTACAGGGTGACCAATTTTGTGGGGATATTTGTTATATTTTTGTAGTGAACGATTGCTGACGAAGATAAACAATTTTTCTGTTTTGGGGAACTTTCGGTGAACTTGCCAAATGCAATATCTTTTACGTGAGTAACTTCTTGATAAATGGTAATCTTTACTTCATCCACGAAAGGTGTCACTTCAGTAGTATTAACACAATATAATTCTTCGGCCTTGTCTTCTGTCATGAAAACTTGAGTTAAGTTTCCGTCAAACAACTTTGGTGCGGTCATAACTGGGCAAATATCGAAACGAATTTCATGCTCAACGGAATTGTCTACAGCATTTCTTCTAAGTAGGTTCCATTCCTCTTTCAACTTATTTAATTTCGTTTTCGTACCCGTCATATTTGGTTGGGGGGCAGAATTTGGATCCTTTTTATGAGACATAGAAGCACATTTATCATGATCAGATGACATGCCAGCATCCGCTGGAGGAAACTGAAAATACTTGTTAAAAAAGCAATCAGCATTTGATATCATTTCATCGACTAAAACTTTATGCTGAGCTAAACTGACTGCTTTGTAGAAAGATTTGGGACTCTTCATCAATACCTCACGTTCAATATTAACGCGAAGGCCATTTGCAAAGACAAATAATTTAGTTTCGCCGTCGATTTCGAGTAATTGGGCTCTTTCTTCAATAAAATCAATATAATGTTGTAAAGACTCTGAAATACCTTGTCGTTTGAACTCCAGTTCTGCGCGTACACGAAATCTGTATTCATACTACAGAAATCGAGAAATAAAAGCTTTTTGAAGATCCAAAATATTATCACGTATGTCATGTGCTAAGGAATAATACCACGTTTGTGCGACACCACGAAGGAAAAAGGGAAAAATACGTGCGGCTTCACATCCATGTGCCTCAAAGCCATTTAAACAATCAGAAAGTGTTGAAATCGAATGAGCCAATTTTTGACATTCTCGTTCTCATAACCGTAAAAGTCTATGTTTGTACGATAATAAGGAAACATTCTTCTATTCCTAGCCCAAGTAATACTATATAGTAGGTAAATTCTGGCATAACTGATAAACTAGAAATAACTTCTATAAGAGTAAGGCCTTAAAGTGTTGAACATGACTTGAAAGAGTCTATTGTCTTGAGATCTAGGCTTCAGAGTTGTGCACCACTTTGTCTTCAGTTTTTATCATCATCAGCAGCAACTGGAAAGTCTTGTTACTGAGTGAAGATGATTTTGCCAAAGTCATTTCTCACAGTCTGCTCACAAGTGAGCTCGTCTGGATGAAGAATACCAGTTTGGTGACTGCTTGAGTTGCCGGTCATAGACGGTCTGTTTGCCAAAGGAACGGTCCGTTCTCCACCAGTTTGAAAGAAGGATTTTTGTGTTTTTACTTGATGATTGAAATGAGCGACTTGCTGCTGCGAGAGGACTGTTTGAATGGCTCAATCACACTAGACACTTTTACTTTGAGTGTCTTTTTCTCCTTCTTCTCTAAAACTTGCAATTCTGCGTGAATGGGAGTGTGTGTCAGTGACTTACAATTCTGCTCTTTTTTTGATAGTTTGTCTTGGTATTAATTAGATGCTAATGGTTTGACAACAATCTTGAAAGATAAACTAACTATCGTATAATTAAAGTGATCATCGTTCTCTTCCATCTGGGTTAGCCAAAGCTAGTACATACCTTGCTTCCACAATCCCAATAGAAACGAACATCCCCAGGAGTTAGATCATGTGTCATGTACATTGTATTGTCACTGTTGATGTTGTTCATGCAAGGTATGGCCCTTCTTGTGCCGCTGGTAAATCAGGGTTTGATACCAAAAGTCTGCAAAAACACTCTTTAAAACTGCAACAGTGTCACAGAAATTTAATATGAAGTGGATCAAAACTCTTCAGCTTGCACTTCAACCCTGCAGAGATGGCACAAGCCAAGGGTAGAAGGTATTTCACCTTGTCCTGTCTACAAGACCAGAAAAGTTTGGGTAATTGTCTGTCAACTATATGAAGCCACGAAAGTTGACAGGACATCTAAGTTACAAGGATTTATTTTATCTGTTCAAATATTGATCCAGACTTAAGATTAATCCAGACTTGTAATGTCAGCAAAATTGCTGAGGGTCATGGGCATGTTGAAACCAGGTTTGGAAGAAGAACAGTGGGATCATTTGGGTGTATCAACGTACTTTCCAAGAATCCAACTTTAAAGTAATGTGTAATATACCGGTAAATCCAGTCCAGTGACATGACACATCTTTCAATATCACACCAAATTATCCATGTCACCCCCTTGATGACCTTTATGATGATTCTGTGCTGAATGTGCCCAATGATACTGATAACTTAGCAGAAAAAAAAAGTATGATCTCAAAGTTGATTTCGTTAAAGCAAATCGAATAGAAGAACATACAAGGGCTTAACATACTTGTGAGAAATGGACTCAAAAGCGCAAATTTCAATTACTGCTTCAGTTTGGACGGATCCTAAGAAGACTGTGTGGATATCCTGAATGTAAATCCTGGTATATCATCCTCAGTTAACAAATGCAGACCATATGCAACATTTGCCATGGTTTTCTCTCAATGATATCTCCTTGCCTTCACTTCGCGAACAACTGGTGATATTTTTCTCTGGCCTTCTTGGCCTTTTGTGCTGCTTGTGCCAGTGTTTGCTGCGTGGCTGCTATTTTGGAGTAAGGTGTGTTTGTGATTTAAACTTTATATTAAATAAATTTAATTGTATAATACCCAGCCACTTATTTTCATGTCATTGAATAACAATTAATCCTTTTGTTTTCGTATGCCTTGTGCGATAAGAGGTTCAGAGATATGTAAATTATCAGCAGGACGGTCAAAAGTGACTCTCTGCACCCTGTGAAGGGTCCTCCATTAAAAAGTAAAAAATGCAAATAAACTTAGATAAACCACTAGGCAAACGACTCCAAAACCTGGATGCAATGTAATGCATTCGGGGCTTACTTCCACCTCATTCAGAACAGCTGCACTTCTAAGAGATTCGACGCACTTTTCTATTTCCTTGCAGCAAAGGCATTCTCCGGGATTTTGAAGCCGATCTAGAGCACAATTGCGACATGAAGACCTGTGAAATAAACAAGGAACACAGTATTTCCCCTTTAAAAAATATGCCATTAATCGGCAACTTTTATCTCAATTACAATGGTCGGCAAATATTTCTGATTGATAATTTAGAAGTGAGAAGTCGACGCTTGCGGGACACTCACTAAGTCTTGGTTCCAACGATCCTGACGAAGTGGTTTTGCAGCTCCTGGTTTCTCCTTTCATTCAGTTCTATTTTTCTGTTATATTCAGCTAACTAGTGGTCGTCAGCAAGAGGTTCATCCATGTACATGTAGAGACCTTCTGGATCTGAGTAGTAAATGTCTGTCTCATCTTCGTCGAGTTCTGTCTCACAGATATGCGAGCGAGACTCGATGGATTCCGCGTCTGAATGTTCCATATTGTTTCCAGAAATCACGATCCTTGTTCACAGACGTTTATATTCAAGCTTTGCAAATTTCCTTTGACTTGTGCCGTTCTTTTTACTCTAAGTAGGTCAAACAAACACAAAATATCCCGTCGCACTGCCACAATCATAAGAAAACAACTAAGAAACTTGCTTGCTGCAAAACAAGAAGTCCTGTTTTGACGTCACAATCTTTCCCAGTCTCTTGTGCGGTTTTGTACCCCACCGAAAGTGAAATTTCACGTTTTTAGACGGTTAAAACATGGGGAAGAAAAATCTATATTGAAAATTTTACTTGCTGTTCTTATCAGGACACTGTGTAGATTCTATCAAGCAAAAATCTGTCATGTACACTTAAAGTAACTATCAATACATAGTTAAGGAAGGAGATAAAGTTAGATTAATTTACCTGCTAAATACATGCTTAATAAGAACTGTGGATTAGAATTTGGCTTCGGAGAAGCCACGCTTAAATTCCATACATCGTTCCATACATCTGCCATTGAACTAAAAGTGAAACGAGTGGATAAAAAGGTTGTTAATAGACCCTAACGCCTAGTGGTTGGCAGGACTTGATGCACCTGGTGATTTCGCACAATGTCAATGAACTCATAGCAAATATTGTTAACAGGCCAAATTGTAGTTGCAAGAATGATGCGCTCAACGGAAAGTGCACTTTTATTTTGAATTCATAATAAGAACTTGACTAACTAATCAGGTTTGTAGAGAGTGGACAAGTGGACGAGTGGACAAGTGTTTATTG
>Ga0126336_10000876_pt1 | contig 14161 bp, 9 predicted proteins | sample SidCmetagenome_FD_92530 | JGI IMG/M metagenome (GOLD analysis project Ga0126336, IMG submission 92530) | Coral microbial communities from El Islote,Puerto Morelos, Mexico - Siderastrea C C metagenome | ecosystem: Host-associated > Invertebrates > Cnidaria > Coral | place: El Islote,Puerto...
ACGTTTGCAAACTTTTGGCGAAAAGTTGGTGAGAATAGAGACAAGTTCTATTTGTCGCCAACAGTTTGCCAACATGTCGTTGTGTCGTTCACACACACCAATTTGAGTTTGTCAACACGAGTTCGCCAACATTAGTTTGACGTGTGAAGGCCGCTTAAGAGTTTCAAAAACAACGTCTCGAGGTTTTTGTCAAGGTTTTACAGATATTTTATACCAGTAGCGCTCACCAACTGCTTCAAGACTTCGTCCATTTATGATAAAGAATGTTAATAGCACGCCACGAGCGATTTCTTGAAGCCAGATCTCAGAGGTGTTTTCAGCTTTTTCTCGATGATGGCGTAAAATATTGCATAAGCGAAAAAAAATAGCGTCAGAGAGAATTTCTCAGCCCGTGCAATGTTGTCTCAGAAAAACTTTAGTAAGCCACGTCAACCTTTTCCGAATGTTGGAAGTAGTCTTATTTTGGGGTGGGGGGGGGGGGGTACACGATTTTGTTTTCTTGCACAACCTTAAAGAAGTAACGTTAAAAGAAATCTGTGGAAACCACTATGAAATCAATCTTTCACGGGTATGGCACTAAACGTATTAGGAATATAAAAATGTTCATTAACCGATTTGCTTTGGTTTGCAGTCACTGAGGCTAAAGTTTGAGCCTCCATCAGCTGTTGAGTTACCAGCTAATAAACCGTTCCTCCCTCCGCCCGCCGTTACACAAGTTATGCTGATAGATAATCCAACAAAGGTATGCCTCCAATCAAATTCTAGAACGTAAACGTAAGCCTTATTATAAAAAAAAGGCATTTCAACATACAAATATATCATAGAATATATTATTACCATTAAAAAATCGAAATAAAACGAAAAAACAAACAAACAAACAAGCAAATAAACAAAGAAACATAAATATACTAAAACCTAAAATCGATACTACATCTAAGACGTGCTGCTTAACGATGCCGTAATCATAACCTCTTTTAACATCTTCTTAAACGTGCTGAGTGAAGGTCTGGAAGGTGCCTGTTTTAAGATAGTATCTAAGTTATTCCAAATCTTACAGCTTTGTATTAAAACGACCGTTGTTCTGCAGATATTTTGAAAAGCGGAATGCGCGGCATTACACAGTGTGAGACGACTATGCGTCTCAGTGCGTTTAAATATAATCTGTTGCACGAATAAGGCGGGGCTGAAAACCCTGGTTTTGTGATTTGCGCGTCAGACCCGTCATTCCCTCATGTTTTGCCCTATGTCACGTCATTCTACTGGCCCAGGTTTATAAAATGCTGCGAACAAATTGTTGTCTAAATCTAACTCCGGAATGTCGAAACAGAATGTCAATTCAAAGTTGTCTGAGCCAATCCAAAATTAAATTTGTAACACTTACACATGCAGAAGTGTTTTGACTAGTACCAGAAACTGCTGGTGCCAAAGGATGTAAGATCACTAAGTAATCGTGAAAAAAACGTGAAAGAAGTGAAAGAGGTTCCACTGATGTCCGAAAGGCTTCCAATGATTTCTAGTAGTCTTACAAACATGTCGAAAGGTACCTTGAATATTACTGACAGTTATCAAAAACTGTAAGCATTAACGGAGTAAACCCCACCCCCCACCCAAAAAATCTCTTTTTAATTGTGTCAAAATATTTTCTTTCCATTAGGAAAAGATCAGATTAATGTACAGAATAAGATATCAAGTAGAGGGAGCCAGCAAGCAAGAAATAGGCAAAGTGGACGATTTTCCTAGTGTTCAGGAACAGCAGATCGACATCTACTGAGATCCAGCGGCGTGTCATCGTCGTGCTGAGTTTCCAAAAATGGCTTTGCTTAAGTAAAATAACTTCTCTATTAGTGAAATTTATTAACCAAGTTGGATATACATTAAGGTGCTGCAGGGCACCATCTCATTTCAATACCTGATGCAGCGAATTAAGAGAAATCTGTTTATGTCTTCTATAATTCTAAATACCCTACATTGAAGTTGTTGCAAACAATTCCGGGAACTCCGTCCGAAATTCCGCTTGGGGAAAAAGCATCGAGATGATGCCTCAGCTCAGGTATTGTGACGAACTAAAACAGCATTTATCCATCATCTCCCGAGATTTCTAATCATAGTCTTTGGTCAACGAAAACAACCTTTACGAAACAATTTTAAATTTATATTTTGTATATTCAGTCCCCTTAGTGAAAAGCCTCTTCTCTAGCAAGACATGGAAGGTTAGACAAGCTTTTTTGCGTGTAATCTATCCATTTATTCATACTTGACGAAATAAAAGCACATTTTAATTAATTTCTCCCGCCGGAAATAGTGGAAGTTGTTGACATCTACACGCGAGAACTTCCGCTATCATCAATGTCATTAATATTCTGTAACATTTTTTATTCTGATATATGTAAATTAGAAGCAGTTTTCGACCGATTGTTTTGACACATATCGAAAATTATTTCGAACAGAGACTATCTGAGGGATTTAGTTCAAATAAACAGTGGCACTGGCGGATCTGAGGGGGGCAGGGGGGAGGGGGTGCTCTGGGTTCACTACAATGAGGCCCGATAATGCACCGGGTAACCATCGTGTTGGTTAGAGTTTGTATATTTCTTTATCTTGTCTGTTCAGTGTATTTAATTTTTAGTTTATAATTGTACTTTTGTTTCCTGTTTCCTGTTCGCAGACTCCTGAAGTTCGTCCTCCCCCCTCTCACATTCCCTGAAAAGAATCCCCCCATCAGCCCTTAAAAAAATTCCCTGTGTTTTTTGATTTTCGCATTTTGGCATTTTTGGCGCCAAAATGGCGCCACAAGATTGGTGCCAAATTATATTTTGTATTATGGGATACCTAACGACAGTTTCTGAAGGAACTTGCCATGTGGGTCTTAAAACTGAAAGCATTTTTGAACTTTATTTAACCAATCAAAAGATATAGCGTTTTGATAAAAAATAACACGAAATGGAAGAAAATTCAAACTCCAAAACGATGTATCTTTTTTATTGGATTATATAAACATTTTAGATTGTACTTTGTAATTTGTGGCTAAGTCCAGTTGGGGTACTTATCCCGGTTTCCGTAGCATGAAGCAACTGAGAGTATTGCTACTCCCCCCTGGATGGGATGCTAGTCCATGGCAAGGACACCCTCCCACCAGCAGTATGTCGCCGGTACCCATTCATGCAACACGATGGTAGGGACTGGCATCGAACCACCGACCTTCAGATCTGAAATCCAACGCACTAACCACTGTACCACCGCACCACCGCGCCCCCACTGTTTTAACTATAGTTTACTAACTATATCCTAAAATTTAGAACAAATTTCTTGGAACGCTTAACACTTTTGATGGAGTTTGACTGATGGTCGTGGGTGTGGGTACAGGTCGTGGGTAATTTAAAATGTTTAAGAATTAATAATTAGTTAATAATAGATAATGAACAAGTAGTTTTGTTAGTAATGAAAACTCGTTTGAAAAGTTAATAATGAATATTCCATTGGAGCCTGAGATTGATACATACATAAATTTCACTTCACCTCGAACTTACAGAGTTACTGAATAAGCTTACTTCTTCGAGTTAAGCTAAAAATAAACAATTAAAATTATTGGTACGATAAGATAAACTGTAAAAGTGATATGCATTGGCATTGTAAACAAAATTATATTCGCGACTCATCTCCGGGTTCCTTTTGAAATCTGAAGTATATACTTTATTCGCCCACCCCCCCTCTCCCCACCCCCTCCCCCAACTTGACGTATTATGCCGAGGGCATCCAACAGTCGCCCTTAGCACACGTCTTTGTCGTCATGGTTACAAGGTGGTTCTAACTATTGAGTCTGGATACGAAATCCTAAGGTTGAGTCTGTGGATGAAATCTTAACGTGTGACCATTCAAATGAAGCTACTAAGCCGTAATTTCCTGTGGTATAGTTTATTACGCTGTACAATCTTTTGAGTTTGTGGATGGAATCCTAAAGCGTGTCTTTTAAGTGAATGCTTTCTAGCTTAACTTTCTTGTGTTGCATCTTTGTTCCACGTTTGGAACCAAAAAAAATGTAATTCATGATTTCCTTGAAAGCTTGTCGCATTCAGGAGTCTAGAGCCAGGGTTTAAGGTTCAAGAGTTGGTACTAGTTGGTAGTAGTGCGTTAGGAATTTAGTCCCCACCCACCCCTCCCCCACCCTTGGAAAAAAGTTCAGTAAAGAAAATAAGAAAAACCTTGATTGTCATAAATGATAAGTTCTTAAAACTGTTGAATATATCTTGTGAGGTTTGCCTTTTTTGAAAATCTGGGATTTCTGACATCAGTCAAATTCTGAAATCTTTGAAACGCTTGTTCATTTGCTTTAAGCAAATGTCCTTCAGTACAAAAAAACAAAAACAATTTTTTAGAGTCATTTTTTAGGAATCCTATATTCGACCTTAATTGACAAATTACGAGGACAAAACCATCTATTATATTCTCATAAAACACAACTGGCGTCTGAGAATACGACCGAAATGTAGAAAGCACGTGCACTAGCCGAATGCTTGTCTGGGTTTAGTTTCGCCGCGAGCTTCTTTGACACCACACAGGTCCTAAACAGGAAGGCGCACGGTAAAAGGGGGCTAATGAAAGAAGGCCAGACTTTATTGAGATCCTCTACCCCCACAGGCCCTAAACAAGAGGTACATATTAAAGGGCTTTACGAGAGAAGGTATATTAGCCAATAAGAATTAATTTTATGAAAACGAACGTACTGTTCATAGTTTTCCTTTCGTTTTGGAACCAAGGAAAAAAACTGAGAAGAAATAACTTTTACTATTTTTTCGCCAATAAAGAGTTAAAACACGTAGTTTTGTGAGAAAAAGTAGCATAATTCCAGGCATTCAGATAGTGGAGCTCGAGCGAATAACATAGAGAGCGAAAGAGCGGGAAAAAACGAGGGGAGTCTTCCATCGGGTTGACCCTAGCACTGCGCGCCGCTTTTCGCTTCTGCCTGTATCTAAACGCCTGGAGCAGGCTAGAGAAAAAGCTGAATTAAAAGAAAACTGATACAGTAATGAATCCAGTCATCGTGCTGTAAAAAGAAAAACCTTTCTCGTATGCAGTCAGGTTGTCACGTGGCTCCTTTCCCTTTTTTCGCACTTCTGGATTTGCTGGCTGCAAAACGTGCAAAGAATGCGTTTCCCGATTATTTTATTTATTTGACGTATTTGTCACCTATTGGTTTCTGTTTCTAATCAATATTCATGACTTTTTTCGCGAAAATTTGCCACAAACCACTGGTTGTGGCCGCGTGAAGATGGTTTGTACTTTTGCAGACTGGTTTATGTTTTCGAGAGAATTCTGAAGACGTCCGAAGTCCTGAAAGAAAGGGCAAAGTCACAGAGAACATTCAACCAAAGGTGAATATTAGCTACATTGCAATAATATCCGGCCATAAAAAAAAATATTTAGAGGGTTAAAATGTCGCTCGATTACGTTAGTACGAGGCTTCTGAGTGTCGCTTCAAACTTTTGTCTTCTTAGTGCAGTTTAACATTATTATGTTCGACTACATCAGTGTTTGTGAGTTTTCTTCGGTGTGTTTCAAAATTGAACACTTAAACTGATCATTTGTATTGCTTATTTTGTATTTTAGGGACTGAAATATCAAACTTTAGAGAGGTTGGAACGAAGTGAAAGAATCTGAGACGAAAAACAAAAGGTGAATATTAGCTCCATTGTAAAAATAATCAGTAATTTTAAGAGTAAAAATTAACCTTTCTCGGTGTGATTTAATACTCGCTTGAGAGTCGCTTAAAGTTGAAATTCAAATTCAAGCGAGTGTATATGTCCTCTCGGCGTTTAATTTGTGCCACAAGAGTGATGTGGCTAAGCTTGAAGAAGATTTTGGATGTTAATATTACCCAAAGAGATTTTGAAGTCTACCGTCAGAAAGGTTGTACCGTTGAAAACCACGACCAACGTGGTCTCATTTAAACCTCAGTTGTTGGAAAGGTCAGCGTTTCTTCTATATATTTTTAAAATGGAGCATTTGATCTAATTAGGTTTATTATTCGTGTCTATCTTCAGGAAAACCAAGAAACTCGTGGAGTCTAAAGGAGAAGAAAACATGAATTTAACAACATGCATGGAAATGACGAATCAGGAAGGAACTCGGCAAAGATAAGAACTTTAATTGATGAACATAGCTTTAATCAAAATGGTGGCTGAACCAATTTTCAAGTGTGTATTTAGAACCAAAGTATCCATTTTATGGAAATGCGCATTGATCTTGCCGCTGGGAGATGTTGAATTGAATTTATCTTGCAAAAGTGTGTGTCGACTTAGCCTCCAATTGTCCGAATCTATTCGCCAAATTCACTCAGGACTTGAATGCGCAATGATCTCGCTGCTAATTGCCTGAAACTATATCTAAATTGACAGTACTTGGATTGGGGCCATAGTTAAAATAATTTGTTAGAAGTTTCAATCTCAGCCACCACTCAAACGTTAAGCGATCTGGCAATAACATATAATTCAGTTCACGTCTCTGTTTGAATTCAGGTATTATATTTCATTTTTAAGTAAAAATGCTGCAACAAATTTGTTCTTGCTGTCTTGATGTTAATTGTCGTTTATATTGAATCTTTTCGGTCTAAAAAGGAGAGCGCACCGCTTTCAAAAACGTTTGTACCACTGCTGATCGCTCAACGTGTGGTCTAGCTAGGTGATGTGGTGAAAAGTGTGAGAATTTTAAGTTGACACTTATAGTTCATCATAACAAATTAATCGCTTGTGGACTGCAACTTTGCTGACATCAACACAACGTTCGTTGGAAAGTCAATTTCAGTGCTAAAAAATCATTTTCACAAGGAAATACATCCGCTGATTTTCTTTCTCTTTCTTTCTCTTTCATTTCTTTGAAATGAGCCAGAAAGTACCAAAAAAATGTAGATTGAATGCTTTCGTACTGATTCATGTCTTAAAAACTTCACAAAATTATTATGGAATAGTGTACGGCCAATTGTCTAATATATTTTTGCATGTTTTGTAAATTTAAATGCTACAACCAATCAAAACAACAGTCCAGAAAAAGTAGTAAGAAATAAACAACTTTTAAGCTGGTTTGAAAGTAAATCATGACTACTAAAGTTTCCCAAATTCTCTGATTTTGATCAGTAATTTTTGAAGTTCTCAAACTAGTGGAAATTTGCTACGAACCAAATGAAATGAAACAAATATTTTTCGTTCTCTGCACTAACTTTGCTAGGAACTCGTCCAAAAAGAGGCCATCCACTTCAGTTTTTGCAGTGTTATTTCAGATCAACTGGACAATTTGAATTTTACATTACCAAATTTTATATTTGGCACACAATATCAAACGAAACTGTTACTCAATAGCTTTCATTTAGGACTCGCCTTTGCCAACATCACAGGAAATCACTGCCCAGTGGCTTTCATTTGAATGGTCACATTTGAACTGATTCATCCACTGACTCAAAAGCTAGAGCCGTCCTACTTTCCAAAAGCTTTTGTTCTACAATTTGATCCCCTCACTTGAAAGTAAGAACTACTTCATTTTATAGTAGAATAAAGTGCGACACAGAAATTAAAGTGTACTAATTGCTTAATAGTTTTTATTTGAATCAGTTGAATGAACACACGGAGATTCATCCACAGACTCAACAGTTAGAACCACCTTGTACTGCATAATAAACAGTATCACGAAAAATGACTGCAATATTTTTCAACCGAATGCGGCCCTTGAATGGTCCATGTTGAGGATTTCATCCATAGCACAACAAACAGCACCACAGGAAAATACTACTTGATAGCATTCGTTTGAACGATCACTCTCTACGGTTTCATCCACATACACTTTTCTGTGTACGAATATGATATGGACTGTTAGTGCCTTCATAAAATTACCACGTAATCGCCACATCAACTGATTAATTTCCAGTAGACAAGAGAGCAAAGGCGTTATTTATTCAAGTTTGGATCTAAGCTACTAAATCCATTAAAAACTGTTGTAGATCATAAATTGTCACAAATTTCTTTGGATTCATATTTTGGAATAATTGGATAGAACAGAAATTAATAAGAAACGAATCTTGAGGAAAAGTGCTTGTGTTCTCTGGTCTTCTTGGGAATTTACTTTACAAAACCAGCTAAAACCCTGATGTCTGGCTCAGAGGGTCGTTGGTACTAAAGGTGATCAATCTTGACCAGTTATACAGACCACAAAACAAACCAAGCGGCTTTTATTCTTCGGCGTTTTTCAGTGTTTTGCAAAACAGTTGTCGTCGCCTTGTTCTTCGATTTCAAATTCAGCAAAGTTCAAGATTTTGAAAAAAGCCTTAGCAGACACTAAATTACATTTTTCAGCGTTCACATTTGAACTTATCTTGGCTGCCGTTTCAATGTTTATCACCAAAACATAACAAAACAAAACAAAAATAGACACCTATTTATCCAAAAAACTCCAAGATATTGAGACAAACTAGCTGAGAGGTTAAACTGCATCGTTTTAAATTGTCAGAAATTGTTTCCACTGTAATGTTTAACCCCGAAAAACGCTGAGATTTTGAAACAAATTCGTAGCAAATAAACCAAGATGAATTTGTTGCTATCACCCTGTTTATCGTTACCATTTCAAGTTTTCAGAAAAACTTCCTACGAAATCGTAGGGATTTTGAAAGAAAACAAATATTTAGTCGGCATGTTTTAAATTGCTCCAAAACGATAATGACATGCAATATTGTCTTCATTTCAACAGCGTTAATTTTTTGCAATGGACTGGTGTGAAATTGTCGCTTGATTCAAAACATCGCTGAACAGCGTCTTGCAATTTGCGAATAAATGTTTTTGCAAAAAGCTAATTAAGCGGCAAAACAAACACAAACAAAAAAACGTTGAAATCTTGAACCAAATTCGTTGCAAATAAACGGATGAATTTGTTATAATCATCCTGTTTATCGTTACCATTTTAATTAAGTTTTCAGGAAACAAAATTCCTATGAAATCTTACTGATTTTGAAACAAAACAACTATTTAGTCGAATTGTTTTGTTCCAAAACCATAATGACATGCAATATTGTCTTCATTTTAATAGTGTTAATTTTTGCAAAACACTGGTGTGAAATTGCAGCTTGATTTTGAGATATCACTGAAAACATCGCTAAAACAGCATCTTGCGGCTAAAAGTTCCCGTGAAAAGTAAATTAAACACCCCTTTCCACCTTAAAAAAAAAAAAATAAAAAACAACAACAAAAAAACTGAAAAAAAAAACAAAGGAAAAATTAGCAAGCTCGTATGACGGATAAGTTTAGAACGAATATAGCAATGACTTTTTGTTTTAGTACAATTTTCAACCAATTTAATTGAACACACGTTAATTTCACATAACCAGGAACTTACGAACTGATTTAACAGTTGTCGAAATCGCAGTTCATTTACCTTTCGACGAAACTTTCTCGTTGTTCATCAATTGCAAAATCCGAATTCAAGCGATTTGTCATTTTTCTTTGTTCAAGTGTTTAATGTGGTCTGTATAACCTAGGAATAGAATCAGAAATTTCTAATCGAGAAAAATACGCGTATTTAGGAGCAAGGCTTGAAAAAAATTTGCCTTTCTTCCGAGGACCAGACATTGGGTTTTGCTAACTGTTATGTGTAATTGTTTTGGAGGAAAAGACTTTTTCTGCTGGCCATCAATGTAGCACAGGATGAATTTTTTTTATTGAAGTTTCATAGCTTAACTTGACTAGTACGTAAAGCACCAGAAAGGACATGGAACCAATTATCTGCTATTACATACTAAATTTCACCATTTGCTGCAAACTTAAGCAAATGCTCGTTATTTTTGTTTAGAAACAAAGTTCTTAGGTTACGTAAAGCACCAGAAAAAACATTGAGCCAATTATCTGCTATTACCTACTAAATGAGCAATTAGTTAAAACTAATTGCTCCAAACTTAAGCAAATGCTTGCTTGGAAACAAAGTTCTTAGGTCACAAAAGTTTGTTCTTTTTCCTTGTGCTACAAAACTTTGACCGTCAGAAAAAAAGCCTTGTTATTTATTATAAGCAACCGTGCAAACTATGAACAATCCAAAATGAAAGAGCGATAGAGAATAACAATTAATAACGAGAGACGTTTATCTTGAATTTTGTTCATCCACAACTTACTTGGTACGTTATTCTCGGTCACAGAACGATTTCATAGCTCGCCGTGTCGCTTTTAATGTCCTCCAGGTATACAACATTTCGTGCAAGAAATCAGTTAATCTGTTGGTTTGAATTGGACTGAACATTAAGAAGCCTTCACTCGTTAAACTAGTGTAGGGCAACTCTTGTTGGCAAACTCAAATTGCTGTGTGTGAACAACACAACAACATGTTGGCAAACTGTTGGCGAGAAATAAAACTTGTCTATATTCTCGCCAACAGTTTGCCAACATGTTGTTGCGTTGTTCACACGCAGCAATTTGAGATTGCCGACACGAGTTGGCCAACATTAGTTTGACATGTGAAGGCCGCTTTAGACTTAACCAAAATTTGTTCGATTTTGTTGCACGAAATGGTGTATGTTCTTTTGGCGAGTTTAATTTGTCGAGAAAACTCTGAAAATTTTTTACGTTCAAAAAATTTTCAAAGGGTGTCCTGTTAAATTTTTTGCCAAAAATGTTGCCAGGGGAAACGCTGTGCAAATTTTTTCAAATTTTCCCGCCAAAAGACTTAGTATATATATACGAAGAAAAATTTTCACACCTTTTTATTAAATGATTTTTTCTTGACTATTTAACTTATTGAAAAAAGCATTGTAAGATAAATAAGATATTTAGAGAGAGAATAAAGACAATGAAACTGAAACAACTGTCTGAACTTTTTATTGTTGTTGTCTTATAATTATTTTTATTAATTACTTTAAGTACAATCTATTGAATATTAAAAGCTATTGAAAAATTAAAAAAAAAAACGGTGCATGCTTATTTTGGGCGCCCGTATTTTTTCTGTCTTTTGGAGTACTAATAAATTTTTTTTAAAAAAACGGCGCATGCGTATTTTGAACGCCCATATTTTTTTCTAAGTCTTTTGGCGGGAAAATTGTACAGGGTTTTAACAGCGGTTACCATGGCATTAGTCAAGACAAATTTAATAGCTTTATTTTTTGCTGACTGATTGAGTCGTAGCCTCAATATATTTGATGACTATCCACAACAAACGTTGAACAAATCGCTCCTTTAACGCTGTTTCCTTACAAAAGCCCTCAACGCAAGAATTTGATTTAACAACAGAAAATGACGGCTTAAAATTTCTACTGAGAAGTCTTGAACTGAAAAGGGCCAAAATTTGTTTTCACAACAGACACACATGCTCTGCTCCCTAATATTGTTAACGTCAGATGGTTTTGAATCATGAATTTCGTTATATCTGCGGTTGCACTGTACGTATAAAAAGCTTCCAGCTTAATTAAAAGAAAAAATGAAGGAAAATTACCATCATTGCCTGCATATCGGCTGCACGTGAAAATAAATTGCACCCTATATACCTTATGACTGATTCACTAAAAAAAGCCTCCCCTAAACCTAAATGCCTAAGACTTCACAAGAGTAAATATTTCGCATGATCTTTCTTGTGTGTTCGCAGTTTATGTCAATTTGTGCCTTCCTCAACGAGTTTCAAGAAAAAAGGACTGTTAACTAGCAGTATGCAAATGCTTGTGCTATAGGTACACATGCATGGCTGTATTTTCAGCCGCCCTGCAGGCATTTTTGGTAACCTCTTTGCTCCTCTTCGCAGAGGAAATTATTCTCTACCTTTAATTTAATTCTTCTGTACTTTTGATTAAATCCTTTCTTGCTTGAATTGATTCTGACATCCAAAGCTTCCTCAACGTGTCCTGTGCAAGTAAAACAATTATCAATAAAATGGAATCACTACAAAACGTTAATTATATTATTTTCAGAAACATTATTCTTGCAACATTTTAGTGTCACAAAAGTATCAGCTTTCTTATGATCTTTCTCTCCCATTTTGGGAATTCAGTCCACTTCCTTCATTTTACACCACATTCTTCCTTGATTATTACCTATGAAATTTCAAGAGTGGAATTATGCTATCAGTGCAACAACCCACAAATGCATATAATTGTCTATACATATCCAGGAAAACGGCACAAAACTTTGTAGACCCTCTTGAAAAAATCTTGAATGTTTTCATGCCAATCATACTTTTAAAGGGAAGCTTCTTTTTTCAACTTTTGAATTTTCGTTTTCTTGGACTAAACGAATTTTAACCTTCTGTTATATTCTTTATCATTTTGGCACTCTTTAATTGGTTTTGATTACTTCTGAGTTAGTTTTATTGCTTCCTGAAGGAAATTTAATAATAGCGGATCCTAGTTGTGAACTGTCCCAAAATCATGACGTACTTTTGAAAGGTTTTGTGATGCAACTTGCCCAGTTGTGGACTTCAAAAGAAGCTTGCAATTGTTTCCTGTATTTTCTGAGTTTTATTCTCATAGTTTAATGGGGGTTACGGAGGGGAAGGGAATTTCCTACAGAGCTGTCAATAAGTTTTTAGTCACAGGTTGCCTTGAACTTCACACCCATAACAAACTTGGTGTTTTGTTAGTAAATTATACCAAAAGAGGCCAAGTTCACCCAGGACCAATCATGTCCTACAGGAGAGGAGGGTTTTATGTTCCCCCAAACCCGGTCTGGGTACAAGCAGACACTACACCCACCAAAATTAAACAAGGAAGTAATATGACACTTATAAGATATCCACTTCAAAGAGACTCAACTCACCTTTTCAACAATGCCCTGTTGAACGTGAAGGCCTTTCTGGCTGGTTTTCCCATCCTTTCCCTGCCATTTACTAAAAGAGAAGTAGGAATGATGTTACGATATGCTAAGAAAGCCTATTTTAATTCAACAACAACAACAACAACAACAGCAACAGCAACACGGCTGGAGGTACGACAAAACAGGGATGTAGGGAATGAGTAATAGGCATATCATCCCAACACGTTCTATTCTTGCATTGTTATTTTTTTTCGGGAGGGGGGGGGAGTGGAACCAAACTAGTGGTTTCCGGGACCCTTTTAGAGGCCAGAAACCGAATTTACAAAACCTCCTAAGTTCAAATTAGTTAGTCTTAGCTTAACACTGTTTCTTATGAAATGCTACAGTCAAACCTCGATTATCCTGCCTTTCCTCTGTAGTCCCTATTTTTTTTTAACATTTACGAGTGATGGTCGGAACAACTTTCATCAAAAACTTTTGACTGTAATTCGTTGGAAACAGGCTTTGTTCACGCGATGTCCCCAAGTGATAACTGATAAATTCATTTGACAAGCTTAATTTCACTGAGAGCATTAAACAATATGGTGAAACAAAACGTAATCGGCTCTGCGGGCATTGTGTTCTAAGAAGTCACCATGATTTGAAAGCAGCCAAAATCAAAATTTCGGGCAGAAAGAATTTGCAAGAATCAACATCGTCAAGCCAAACTGGACTCGAAATTGACGTCAACACCCCTGGTCAATGCTGGGACAGCTTAACCAATCTGGGACTGGTTCACACTATCTTAATCACGCCGGGCCAGCATGAGGCCTGAAGCGGCACTCTAGGAATAACTTTATTTGTGTTTTTAATCCAGTGAAGCTCAAACTTTGCAACATAACAGACTTTTCAATTGCAAACGATCGTATGATTTTTGTTTTTCGATTTTAACGGGTTTTGGCGGGAAAATGACGTCATACAAATGACGTCAAAATTTTATTTTCACCGTATGACTAAACTAGTACACGATTTGGAAAGAATATGTTGAGACAAATTCAAATGTGAAAAAAGAATTGAAAAAGCTTTATCGGTTCAAAAGATATTGCATTTTAAAATATTTGCCAAAGTTCTAAATATAGTAACAAAATGGCGGAAAATTCAAAATACAGATTGCCCTATCTTTTGAACCGATAAAGCTTTTTCAATTATTTTTCATATTTGAACTCGTCTCATCATATCGTTTTGAAATCGCGCAATAATGTAATGCAATGTCATTTGTATGACGTCATTTTCCCGCCAAAAACCGTTAAAATTGAAAAACAAAAATCATACGATTGTTTGCAATTGAGAAGTCTGTTACGTTGCAAAGTTTGAGCTCCACTGGATTAAAAACACAAAAGTTATTCCTAGAGTGCCGCTTCAGG
>Ga0126336_10000877_pt1 | contig 14157 bp, 5 predicted proteins | sample SidCmetagenome_FD_92530 | JGI IMG/M metagenome (GOLD analysis project Ga0126336, IMG submission 92530) | Coral microbial communities from El Islote,Puerto Morelos, Mexico - Siderastrea C C metagenome | ecosystem: Host-associated > Invertebrates > Cnidaria > Coral | place: El Islote,Puerto...
AGTCGACGGGGTACGAAGGAAGGAAGGAAGGAAGGAAGGAAGGAAGGAAGGAAGGAAGGAAGGAAGGAAGGAAGGAAGGAAGGAAGGAAGGAAGGAAGGAAGGAAGGAAGGAAGGAAGATAGACAGATAGGCTGGGAAAGGTAGGTTGGTTGGTGAGAATCTAAGTGGACGAACGAAAGTTACGAACGAAAGAACGAACGATCAAACAAACAAATGAAACAACCAACCAACTATCGAAGAAATGAAAGAAGAAACAAAGAAAAGAACCAAAAGAAGGTAACTGTTGATCGCAGGAAGATTTATCAGTCCTTACCTTGGTCGCATGCATCGCCGTGGTATCCCGGTCGGCAGGTGCACATCATTTTCCCCGCCGTGTTGTTGTAGCCACAAACTCCCCCAACACCACAATCAGGGCTGCACAATGCTACAAATAAAAAACCGCCAATGAATCGATAGCACATATAATATACATCAAATACAACGTGTTGCTGCCGGTTCCTTATGCAGTACAAGGTGGCTATAAATTTTGAGTCTGTGGATGACATCCTAAAGTGTGGTCATTCAAATGAAAGCTACTGAGCAGTACTTTCCTGTGGTGCTGTTTATTATGCTGTGCAAGGTGGTTCTAACTTTTGAGTCTGTGGATGAAATCCTAAAGTGCAACTATTCAAATGAAAGCTACTGAGCAGTACATTGATTGCAACGATGTAACGATTGTCATGCAGTTGTTTGTAAAACGAATTTCATGCCATTTTTCATGTGCAAAAAAGAATGTAAAATAAGGGTATCTAAGCCAACTTCACTTACATTTTTCGCACGTTGCGCCTTTATACCAGGGTGAGCACTTACAAACATTTGGTTGTACGCAAGTTCCGCCATTCTGGCAGTATGGAACACAAGTAGCTGTCGAGAAAGAAAAATTATATACATTGAAAACTCAATCAAAGGAAACAAAATGACTCCTGTACTAAGAGGCAGACGCTGATTGGGAGCGCAATTAGGATCCATGAACACAGATAGGGGTCCAGATAGGAGCCCAGATAGAGGGCCAGATAGGAGCCCAGATAGGAGCCCAGAGTAGATCTCCATGGGAAAACAGTATTAAGCTGACACTTGTGGAAAATGGGAAAGTGTGGGAAAGGGCCTTTATGATTACCTTTAGTGTTGGTCGATTAATAATTTATTGAATATATTGCGTACCTCTTAAAATAATAGGTTTAGGTGGACTGTTTCACAAGTGACAAACTTTAAATATAAAATATATTTTACAGAATGTCTACGTTATGTGTTTGTAATAAATGTCCTTTAGAACCCCGGGAATGGCGAGTCGCAGGGTATAATTTTAAAAAATCTATTGAGGATGTATGCCCTCGAATCGTCATTGGGGCTTGTACTGTTGATGCTGTTAATCAGGTGAAACCGTGAGAATAAACATTGATTCCGGGCACTCTTAGAGGAAGATCCTGTACTTTCTTTTCAGTTTAACTGCAAACACAGCATGTTTGGTTTCTTTCGCTTCATTAGCGGTTCGCCTAACTTTTGAGTCTGTGGATGAAATGCTAAAGTGTGACCCTTCAAACAAAAGCTATCGAGCAGCACTTTCCAGTGGTGCTACGTATTTAGTTATACATGATTGTTCTAAATTTTGAGTCTTGATGAAATTCTAAAATGTGACCATTCAAACGAAAGCTATTGAACAGTACATTTCCATGGTGCTGTTTATTACGTTGTACAAGATGGTTCTAACTTTTGAGTCTGTGGATGAAATCCTAACGTGTGACCATTCAAATAAAAGCTCTTCAACAGTACGCTTCAGCAAAGTTGTTTGTTTTACAATATTCATGAAAACGAAATTTAGGAAAATTGTCCATTTTCGAACTTCTTTCCTCGTCAGAGTGAAAAGGTTAAACTATAATCTACCAACGTACCTCTGTCGCAAAGTTCGCCTGCCCAGCCGCCAGAACACATGCACTTGTTGTTAATACATGCTGCTCCATTTTGGCAATTCTTTGTACATTTTGCTACATAAAACAAATATCACAACAATTTGTGATCCCGTTATTCAGTGTGTGTCGTTTCAATCAAAAATTGAAACAAAAATGGCAAATAAAGACTTAAGCCTAGTCAATATGACAAATTACGTAATAAACACAATAATGCAAAAACAAACCATGAACATTTTACGTTCAGGTTTTATGAAGAGCCTTTCAACCTATCTGAGCTTAAGGTTATTTTCTAACTAAAAACAAGTATTTGTTTTTCCTTTTCAGTGTTAGAATGAGAGATCCTTTGAACTGGATTACTACTTTACAGGAATTACTGTACAAAGAGTGGAGAATCGTGAGATGTAACCCCACCCACCCTTCCCCTGGGAAAATCTATGTACTCACGCGTTTGACAGTGATCTCCTTCCCAGTTTGCTGGGCAGTCACATACTCCATTCTGACAAATTCCTCCATTCAGACATTGAGGAGAACAGACCTCTACAGAAAGAAACAACACCCGTGTAAGGTGTCACACAACTCACCTCTATTTACATAACGGTAGTCAAATAGGCGATGAGTCTACTCTAAACTCCAATTTTATCTTTACATCCTTTAGCTCACTAAACACTTGAACGTTTGTCGATTATTCCCAGCTTATATCTGGTAGTTGTATTCTATTTATACCCAGTTGTAGGTAGCAGAGTTGGCTAGACCGGCGTGACCTAGCGTTACAGAAATGCTTAATATATCGATATCTAGCGTGACAGAAATGTCACCTAACGTGACACGATTGCCACAAAGTCACCTAGCGTGACAAAAAAGCCTGACATAGTGTGTCCTTAAGTGACATAAAAGTGACACAAAAGTTCGCCTAACGTGACAGAATTGCCTAAAATATCGTGACCTAGGGTGACATTATTGCCAAAAAACGCTATTCAAAAACTCACTTTGTGAACAGTCTATTCCAGTCCACCCGGCTGAACATTCACAAGAGTTGTTCACGCATGTTCCGTGCACACATGATGGAGTGCAAACACTGCCGTCATTCTGCACAGGAAGGCGAACATTGCGTGGGCTGTTCGAGCGTCTACTGGCAGGGCCGTAGTCATAATCTGCAAAACAAAAATATTGGCCGTGTTTACTGTAATATTTCGACTTAGCCCCTTCCTTCCAATAAGCGCCCCCTTTTCTTATAAGCGCTCTCCTTTGAATGAGTGCTAACAAGCCTCCCCTTTGTTACAAACACTACCCTATACTGAAAATCGCTTTTAAACTCTCAGATCAGATGTTTTCAAAAGTCAAAAAGAAATAAGAACCCTATCTGAAATAAGGACACCCCCCCCACCCCCCCCCCTCTTGAGCTCCCAACATGAAACAGGCGCTAATGTCAGTAAACCAGTTCACTACAGCATACCAGGACACATTAAAGCCGTCAGACTGACTCGAGTAAATCAGCATCATCGCAATTATCAGGTACGCTTAACCGGGAGAAACTTGACAACAAAAGTTTTTAAGGAGTGTTTTGAAGAACGTCGTTTGCCCATTCACTCAGCACGCGCATTTGAGCAGTATTTTTTTTTCCAAACAATTCGCCTTCCAGTTCTGACGTCTCCCAAACTTATACTAGTCGCTAAAAACAGCCAAGCATTAAATTCTGCGGAAGTCTTCGACTAAATATGACAAAAAAACTCCGATGGGCGCAAAAAGGTTGAGCACATCGGTTTCGTTTCGCAATTAGTAAAGAATATTACAGGAGTTTTCTTACGACCTCTCACTCTGTATCTTAAACATCCGCCGTGATGAGTTCAATTTCTAAACAAACTAGCGCGGGTGACGGCTCTTTAGCGTATATGGACGTTTATATCTTTGCCAAGTACATATCTATCCGGTACAAATGAGAATTGAATTTTCTGGAGTGCGGATAAAATACAAAAAACCATATAAATTGCCACACGTCTGTTAAGTTCTTCTCAATTTTGTATCTTTAAAATAACGGCCGTGTGAACTGTTTAAACGGGCCTTAAGTGTCAGTCAGTTGTAAGTCAATTGAAAGTTGACGAGTCTAGATTGTTGTTGATTTTCCGCGGTGGGTATTACAACTACAGTAAGGGTATGAATTTAAAAAGAAAACTGCTTTCGATTCATGGCTTCCCAAAAAAAATCTCCGGTGTCGCCGTGAAAATTTATTTCTTGTCACGTGACACAGTACTGTGACGTCACTCATCATAGCAACTGTGGTTGCTACGCTAGCGTTACTACAAAAGGAAAAATTTAATTTTCATTTTTGAGATTTCGTTTGCCCTTTTTACATTAATCTTCCAGAAAACGACCGCGATTTTCGAAAGTAAATACTTTTAACAATTTCAATTTCACTTAGAGTGAGAAACAACCGGGTCTTTTTCAAGCCTTTTTTAAAAGTGCATGTTGAAAAAAGGGAAAAATAGTGATCGCGCTCCTACTAACTACAAACTTCACTTTATCCCATAAAATCTATTCTCAAGAGTTGATAATTTTCTGCTTTAATAAAACTAGCACATTTTGAATATCCTCAAACACTCACTCTCTTGAAAGTCAATTCCATAATTCTGACGTTACTTACAATCAGTGTCTTTAAATACAAACACGTTATCATAGGAAATCTTCGCAATGTCAAATTTTCGCGTTTTCCTCAATTAATTCTGAATCTTGAAAATTTTTTTATAGCATAAAACGAAAGTCCCATTTTTATTACAGGAAAAGTTTATCAAACTCCTCGAATTCTCTAAAATTTTGTGTCAGCAAAATCGCGAAATTAGGTTGAAGCGAAAAATTTTCCGTAAAAAGGTCGGTTTTTAGAAACTGGTTTTCGGCTTATTTTGGCTTCTAAAAAATAAAGCGTTTTTGGAGGAACGTTTCATTTTGTTCATAATTCATTTTGGATTTTTTTTAGAACGAAAGAACATCATTTTTTTTGTTTTTCATTCTTTCACTTTTTCATTTAACTAATAACGGCAAAACACGAGAACAAAATCTGATTAGCTTTAGATAAACCAGGCAAGGCATACAATTCAAAAATTATGGTATTGCATAAGTGTGTAGCGTAAAGAAAAAAAGAACAAACAATTTGGTTTCTTTTTTGGATTGTCAAACGAGGAGCAAATGTTGAAGAGAACATTGAAAAAAGTAGACCATTCTCAATTACAAACGAAGGAGGAAATACCATTTACGGCAATAGAGGAGATAATTGTACATGAGCCAATTTTTGTGCGTGGATAATCGAAAATGATAGTTTAAAAAGGGTTTGCGATTCTAACAAGACGAACAAAAAAATTACATTTACGATAATACAAAATTGGCCCGTGGACACCCAAAGACGAAGGTAAGGAAAGGCTCGTCATTTCCACCAACGGAAGAAGGGGGAAAAGATCTACGACAAAAAATTTAATTGATGGGAATACAAATGCCAAAAATGGAAAGGATACTCAAAGAGGAAGATCAAAAAATGACTCATCACTTTAACAAACGGACGAAAGTCCCATTAACGGCATTATATAGGCGTCTACTCACAGGTTTTGAAAGATCTCTGCCTTCTTTCTAAGTCGGCGAGACTGTCAACTTCCGCCTCAAACGTTTCTGGCGATTCATACCTGCAGAAGAATTGTTGCAGACATAATACCAAGTTGAATCTGTTTACTTCATTACCATATGAATCTCCAGTCTTGGGTATGGGAGCCGACTTGTTTGGTTGAAACCATTTTTAAAGTGTCGCCTTGGCGTTTGCGTAAAATTTTAGACGGTTTACCCATAGGAAGACATGAATAGTGACCTTTCATATTCTTTTGGCCTGGTAATTGATTTCTTTTGTTCCTGTTTTTGGGCGGAAAAAAGCACGGGTGTAGGTTTGGATGTACTAAGGATTTCGAATCAAGTATTCCTTATTGAAGTTCGCATTGTGATATCATAACTACTTCATGAAAAATACTCGGCATTTTTCCATGTTACGAAATAGAAGGAAGAAAACTAAACTAAGCCTTTTAACAGAAAATGGTGGCTCCTTTATTTACAACTTTCCAGTGTTAAAATCAAATAAGAACAGATAGCGAATCACCTTGATAGGATTGGAAACTTAATAACAATTTAATTTTGAGCTCGCGGTTAACAAATTGAAGCTCCTTACAATTTTGTTCTTTTTTTAAATCGCAAAAGTCAGCAATTCTGAGACATGACTCCAATTTGATAAAAACAATTCACAGTTTTCACACATTTGATTGTTCTGACAATTTACTCTGGAAAAATAAAGCACCTTTTTCCGATTTCCTTCTCTTCGCGGATTTTCCTTAAATTTCTTTGATTATTTTGCAACGTATTCTTATGTTTCCGTTGTCCTTGTTCTATAAACGCCTTTTTTCTGTCAGTGGTTCAAATATACTGTATCTCTCTTACATAACATCCATCTCGGAACAAACGAATTTCTTGAAATTTCCTAACTTAAATTCACTAGCACAGACTTCAAAGAAATCTTGGTAAAACTTCCACTTAAATTAAGTACAATTTATAGAGACATTTACCTCAATCCATCCACAAAGCCCTGGACGAAAAACAGCGTTAGAAAACCTAGACAGGCCACCGGGCGATAGCGCGCCGGATTTCTCATTCTATACCAAACTAATTTTTTTTCCTGTTCGCTTCGTTTTTGGCCGTTTTCTTTTTTTGCTCGCCCCCTTGAGTTAAAAGCTTCGTTTCCTTTCGTTAGATGACCAGGATTGTTTCTGTTTCTGGTCTTCGTTTAGGCCGAGTTTGGGGGGCTTCAAAAGCTTGGCCTGTAATAATCTAGACGGTTTCAACCAAAGTAAATTTAACCCCACTTACAAACAACACAAGTCTTTGTCTAGCCAATAAGATTTAACCTCTGATTTAGAGATGATTCTCAGCAGGGTTTTTTGACCATGGAAACGTTCAATTTTCGACACCTTACCCCATAAATCTCGCAAAAATCACAAATTGCGTGGTAACCCTGGAAATCTGCGCATTGTACTTTGAAAGAATTTTAGCTTTCAGCCACTAGACAGCCGTGTTTTGCTCCGAATTCAATCAACATCACAAATCTAGTTGCGAAAATAAACAGCGTAATTCGTTTTTGCTAGTCTTCACGGAACTGAAAAACAAGTATAGAGTCTAAAGTGAATTTTTCTCTTTTTTACCATTTTTCACAAGCCATGCAAAATAGTATTTTGACGTTAGTTTCCTTTCGGGCAACGTAAGGCAACATCGCCTTTTTTTCTAAATTTTAAAATTCGTCGCAGTACGAAAACCCATCTACGATACTTAGAAAGCATCTTAAAATTATATAATTTAAGCAAATCGGCCAATTTTACACAAGTCTATCTAGAGGTACACAGCGATTTCTAACATAACTAGCATACAATATTTTGCGCCGAAAAGGTCGCTTCATAAAAGCCGATGAAATTTACAAAAAAAGTCATACGTAATTCTTTATGTATAAATTCTCTTGATTTGAACTTTCTAGTTCCGTCATTGACGATGAATTTTTACTCGCATTCAACACTAAAAAAGAGTACATAAGGGTCAATTATCTAAGTCTGAAAATATCGAAAAATCTTCGTCACGAAATAAGTTTCAAGGAACTGAAAAAACGTTCTCATGAAAACCAGAAATATCAAAATTTAAAAATCCAATTTGAAGCTATACGCGAGTAAAATGGTACTTTTCAGTTGAACGAAAAAAAATTACGGTGTGGGATATAACTCGGCGGCATCCGTGAGGCACTTTTTAAATTATTATCACTTTATTTTTCTCCTCAATCTACACACGTTTTCCTTATCGAAGGGAATCAACAGAAATAACCTACGAGATGATAATATATCACAAAGAAACACCAGAAAAGAGTTAGACCAAAACTTAGTTGTTGAACTAAAGGATGTTTTTGGTTTTATGTTTCAAGATGGGTAAAATATCTCGGAGCTGGATAAACGACCCAGGTTTGCCTTCACAAATATTATAAAACAAACAGCACAACAAGAAAGAATTTCATTTTACTGGTTTACGATTTCATCCACTGACTCAAAAGTTGGAACCTTCTCATGTACGGTAGCTTTCACTCGAATTGCCGCATTTTATGATTTCGCCCAAAAACCCAAATTAAAAGTTAGAACGACCTTGTACAGCATAATAAAGAGCACCACAGGAAAGTAAGGTTTAACAGTTTCTATTTAAATGGTTACACTTTGATATTTTCTCCATTGACTCATAAGTGAGAACCACTTAACATAACTCTGTGTTTGACTACGGAAGGAAAAGGGATCAACCGCATTGAAAGTTGAATCACTTTGAAACCTTTTCTTCTTTTGCAGGCCCTAGATAATTGGTTTGTACAAGGTGTTTCTGTCTTTTGGTTTTGTGGATGAAATCCCTTCAGTGTGACCGTTCAAATGAAAGCTACTGAGCAGTACTTTCCCGCGGCGCTGTTTATTATGCTGTACAAGGTGGTTCTAACGTTTGAGTCTGTGAATGAAATCCTAAAGTGTGGCCATTCAAATGAAAGCTACTGAGCAGTACTTTCCTGCGGTGCTGTTTGTTATGCTGTACAAAGTAGCTACAACGTCTAAGTAAGCTATCGATGAGAACAGCCATGTTGTAATATTGTACCACGACGCCGAAGAATATACAAGCACTCGTGTACTACCCTCGTCGAGTGATAACAATTTTCATTAATCCGTGGTCATTCTCCTTTCTGTTTTCAAGGAAAGCATGAAATTTGATACAAAACTAATTGTGAACCCTACTTCGTGAACTTGCCTTCCACTTAACGTACAGAAAAAAAAAACAGAAACTTCGCCCACAAACCTAAAACGCCTTTACACCGGAAGCACGTGCAAAATGTCTCACTTTCACGTGATCACATCGTTTGCGGAGGAGATGTTGTCATGAAAACCAGAACAACTGATAAATATGGCGAACTCTGACCTTCAGTCGTAAGCACGTGTTCAGTCCTCTGAGTTCACGTGAAACGCTGAGTAAATTTAGTCTCCTACGCAGCCTTTTTTTTTTGGCTTTGTTTTTTTGCTTGTCACGCAACGCCCGGCTGTCTCAGGTCTCAGGTACAGGCGGCTTTGTCAATTGCATCCGGGGAGCGTTCGGCCAAAGGACGAACAGCGCTCCCCGACTCATGGCGGTATACCGTCACGCAACGTGGAGAAGAGCGCTGCGTGACGAACCAAAGGCCGAGCGGGAGACTACTACTTCGAGTGATGCTTAAATTTAGTGAATTGAAATTTTCCTACTCTGAAGTATTAGGGAACGAAAAACAAGTCGACAAGTTTGCTCAGCTATCTTGGAACAATATCTCGCTACAAGTCAACTTTAACTGAGCACCCGGCACGAGCAGCCTATATGTATAACCTCTTTGGCCTTGAGTAAAAAGGCGTGGGAGCCGAATAAAAATAGGGAAGTATCAAAGTCTTGGATCAAAGTTTATTACTAGGACCTCTGTAGGCAACTTTAATTAAATAAACAGGAAATAATCGCACGGGGGAATGAAAACGCAGGGATGTAGCGTTCGCATCGTTTCACCAACTCTTCTCCCTTCTTTGTTTTTTCTTTTGTGTTTTTTGGTCTGTTTTTTGTCCAAGAGGCTCAGAGTTGCCTGCGGAGGCTGGTGTGTTACCTTAAAGAAAACTATATCTTCGATAACTCATTCTTAGCGATATTAGGGCTTTTTGGCCCGTCGCTAAAATAAGTTATCGCCTCGATTTCTTCTTGCTAGACTGTGATGACGACTTCCGCTCAGGTTGTCCAAACGTCAGTCAATGTCACCACAGTCCTACACTCACCCAGGCAATCATACTTCACCGACTCATGATAGATTCACCCTATTGGGCGCTTTATAAAAGACCATTTCAGATTATTTGTTAAAGAGGTTTTCAATTGAGTGTCGTATCATTCTCAAGCCCAGAGCTCTTCCCTTTTGCGCGCGCGCGACGTCAGAAGCGTAAGCACTTGGGTGGAGAATGAGTGTCATAACCAAAACCAAAGCAATTACTCTGACCAATCACAAGAGACGCCAACAACACAATGAACCAATCAGATGTCGAAGCAAATACATGCACTGTAAATGGCGGGAAAACGCGTGCAACAAAGACACGACATGGTTTTAGTTTTACTTCTGATTGGTGGAGAAAGTGGCGCGAGTTTTTTAAACCAATCACAGAGCGAAACACAGCAAAACCAAAGCAAACGCGAATTACCTGTCACACTCAATTGATATCCGTTCCATGTAATTTCCAGTTAACAATCGAAATGGTTAAAATAGTTGACACTGGCCTTAAAAAAAAACTATATTAGGACTTTTTAACCACTTCGATTTTTATTCATGCCTGGCCGCTACGAACCAAAGATTTTTAACTTCTAGTTATTCAATGCTGACTCACTTGGCTTAAACTCTTAGCTCAAAGATAAGCATATGTCCTCAAATAACCGCTCCACTGCCTCTTGACCTGGGCTACTCTGGTCACTTTTACACCATGTATGTAACCTTGCAATCTTTCGGTTCTTCCGCCATCGTTCTTCTCCGTATATCTTCTCCGTGTCAAAGTTTTTCTGACAAGTCTTCAATTGACTTCCCATCTGTACCTAGTCTCCTTTGATTCCTCGTACCTTGGGGATTCTATGCCAGTGTCTTCATGGCAATATTTTCAGTTCTGTTGATTGTCCATGTGTTCCTAGAACTTTCTTGTTACCTCAGTTACCTCAAGGATTCCATGTCAATGTTTTTTTCTGGTAATGTTTTAAGTTGACTTTCCATCTGTTCATGGTCTTCTATTGTTCCCGGTCTCTTGCCTCGGGGATTCCATGTCAATTTTTTTTCTGGTAGTGTTATTAGTTGACTTTCTGTTTATGTGCCCTATCCAACCTCTACCTGCGCCAAGCCATGCAGCTGCGACACAACATTCTCTTGCCGACCTCCTGTCTACATTTAAACATTGCGGACGTTCCAGCCAACGGACCGGCGCTGCGATACGCCTCAGGAAACGGATTATGAAAGGCTGCAACCCCTTCTTGCTGACCCTTCAGGTTACTACTCCATAAGAAAGCACAGCTTTCACATTGACTTAACGTGCTAAACTTTCTTAATTTTCTTAACTTAACGTGCCTCGTCAGGGAACGTTCTTTGAAGGTGTGCAATCTGTTCTCATTAGCTTTAGCGACTCTCCAGGATTTTGATCCTTACAAAAGCACAGCCTTGACGTCGGTGTTCTATCTTGCTTTAACACGACGTTTTCTCAACACTTTTATCCTATTTAATCTCCACAACGTGTTCATTCCTTGAAACTGAAGACGAATGTGGTACCATCCAAAAAACGTTTTTAAAATCAAAAATGCAAACATCAATTCTCCGCACTGGTCTTGCTGCTGACTAGATTTACTAAAATTTGCATGTTTACGGCAACTCAGCTCGGTTTACACCGGGCTGGAGTCTATTATCGACACTGCGTATTATTAATATCGCATTAAATTTGTATAGTACGGAATTTGAAAAACACGTACTATTGAACAATCCATTCCCATATCTTAATGCAGAAAGGCGAACGACCAACGACGAACAGCAAACAGTGAACGACGAACGGCGAACGGCGAACGACGAGCAACCAAACAGTAAACGACCAACGACCAACAACGAATGAGGAGGGACCAAGAACAGCCGGAAGAAAAGTACGCAGTCATTATATATACGCGTTGCTTAATCTCTCTAAGTTCAGTTAAATGAAAATGAACTATTATAGTTTTTTGCCAGAGGAAACCTGGTAACCTCACAGTCTGATTTAGCCTGAGAAAACAGCCGACGTTTCGCGAGGTCGCCACTTGAGCCCTCGCAAAACGGCGTCTGAGTAACGAGCGCAGAAATTCCATACTGATGACGCGTCACTACCCAGATCTAGGTAGTGCTTCTGATTGGTTGAAACGAAATTCCCTCGCGTTTCAACCCATTAGAACCACTAACTAGATCTGGGTAGTGACGCGTCATCAGTATGGAATTTCTGCGCTCGTTACTCAGACGTCGTTTTGCGAGGGTTCAAGTGGCGACCTCGCGAAACGTCGGCTGTTTTCTCAGGCTAAGTCTGATTCAGGATTTCCCTTTGTGGAAGACGTACATAAAATGTTGGAAGCCTGATCGAGCTTCAAGCTCACGCCACACCAAACGTAGCTCGCAGTGCTCTTTGCGGTTTGACTGCAACATTTCCCGTTTGACTTTCTCTAAAAGGATAAGTCGTATCTCGGGAGGTTCGTCGGAAAATTGAACAAGCTTTCCATCTTGTTTTAATACACGCAAAGATTCTTTCACCACTTCCACAAAGGCACTTTCTCCGTTGCGACCCTTTAACACTGCGTCGGAAGTACCCTTATCAAGAGCCAATGCAAACGTTTCTTCACTAAACGGTAAATTCTTAGCATCAGCCTGGTGACAGGCCAGTCCGATAAAGTTCTGCGGATGCACACTTCTTTCGGCATCAAAAGCTTCCTTCGCCAGAAGTCCCCGTTCGTACATGATTTTTCCCATTGCCTTTACTGCCTCGGATGAAAAGTCAATACAATCAATACGGCATTTCCTGTTCAAACGTTCAAAAACTTTAAAGCTGAAATCTGACGTTCCACACCCGATGTCTAATATCCTAATAAGGTTATCACTACCAACAGGAAGTAGGTAGGGGTCGAGATGTCCGATGACGTCTTCAAATCGTACGAACCAATCGAAGCGCTTGTCACCTTGGCGACGGGCGTAAAACCTGTTCCAGAACGACTGATCAGACATGTCTCCGAAAAAGCGCATTCCACACCAGCCTACAAATGAAAAAGGGATTGTTTCAATTCCAATGTAAAAGGAAAAACAGAAACTCGTTTTTAAGTTCCCTATGAGCAGAATCCCAAAGGGACGCTGTTGGAGGGGAAAAACACAGCAGTCTCTCGTTATTCTAGACTCGTTATATAGTACTTAGGTTGAAGGGCTATGGCTTAACCCACTCTTGTCTCTAGTTTTCTTAAGAAAACGAGACCTTCCCTTTCAGGTGGTGTTACGTACTATAATTGTTTAGAGATGCATTAATTAATCAGTGAACTCACATAGTGTATTTGTTGTTGCTGTTGTTACGTAAGTAACATCACTTTGAAGCGGATGTCATGTTTCGTACATTACAAGGTTATAACAGACAGACACAGACGTCCGTGAGGCACAGACAGCAACCGGAAGTTGAATGTTTCCCTACACATGCATTTTGGCTTCATCTTGTCTACAATGGCAAGCCACCAGATACCAAAACAAGATATTTCTTGCCTTTGGTGGGAAGCAAAAAACAAACCAACTAATGAAACATTCAACTCCCAGTTACCATCTGCAGCTCACAAATGTCTGTGATTAACTCAAAACACTGATTAATTAATGGATCTCTAAACAATTATTATAGTACGTAGCACCACCTGAAAGGGGAGGTCTCGTTTTCTTAAGAAAATCAGAGACAAGAGTGGGTTAAGCCATAGTCCTAACTATAGTACTCAACCTAAGTACTATATAACTATATGGGAGGCTAGTATGGGTACAGCTGTACACCTTTTTTCATTCAGCTGAAATTTCACGGCTGTTACTGCCATAGGATGGGTGAAAGTACCACAAACACTTCCCCATGTGATTTATTTCCTGTAGGGTTGAGCCATAGCCTACGTTTGGTAAATTCATTAATAAATTACGCATTTCACCTTGCAGTCTTGTTGAATAGGCTTTCCAACAGACAACCAATAACAACACAAGCCTAAAGCCTATCTTTATGCGCCGATCAATTCGAAACTTCAACCCCCCCCCCCCCCAGGCATACCCCGGGCATTTGACTGTGCATCGTGCCCGGGGAGGGGGGAATTTGAACATTGCGTTGGAAGGGTGGGGAATTTGAACTGGATTTATCTCTTGTTCTGACGTAATATGCCCGTGGGTTTTTTGGTTTTTGCAGGGTTTGACAGATTTACAAGATAGAATTTCACTTTTGTTAGTGAATTATTCTTTCAATTCGGTCTTTAAAAGAAGTTTGAAGGTGTCATTACGGGATATCTCTCTCTGAAAGGCGTGTAAAGTGTTTGATTGAAGACGAAGTTTGTCTTTGAGGAGAGGTAGTTCAGTACTAATTGGTGG
>Ga0126336_10000878_pt1 | contig 14156 bp, 8 predicted proteins | sample SidCmetagenome_FD_92530 | JGI IMG/M metagenome (GOLD analysis project Ga0126336, IMG submission 92530) | Coral microbial communities from El Islote,Puerto Morelos, Mexico - Siderastrea C C metagenome | ecosystem: Host-associated > Invertebrates > Cnidaria > Coral | place: El Islote,Puerto...
TAATAACAACAGTTCGTCACGCCAACCGGAAGAGTTAATTTTTCCAGCCATAGAATAATTTGGTAAACACAGACCCAGCAAGCTTTCGGTAACAGCAAATTGCCAGCAAGATTTCTATACCAGTTGACAAGTTGCCAGCCAGCTCATGATGACCCTGCAGAACGGTTATTTTGCAGAACGGCTCCGTCGAGTACTCCTGATAGTGGGGAAAGCGCAGAAAAGACTACTTAACAACTTTCGTTGTTAACTGGAATAATTACAGCATAGCGTTGTACAACACAAAAACAGCCTTCACAAGGAAGCGCTACACATGATCGATAGCTTTATATCTTACACTGCTTCACGTTTGATTTCATCTACGGGCTCAGAAGTTAGAACCACCTTGTATATAGATAAAGGATACCACAGGAATGGACTTCTCTAAGTAGCTTGAACTTGAAAGTTCACGCGGTCTAATTGAGGAAATTGGCCACAGACTCAAACGTCTGTATTACCGTGTACAACATAATGAACAACATCACAGGAAATTACTGCTCAGTAACTTTCATTTAACACTGGTCACTTTTTAGTATTTAATCCACAGAGAGCATAGTAAATATTGCTACCACTGAAGGACTGCTCACTTTTTAGGATTTAACCACAGAGTCAATCCACACCTTGTAGATCTAGTAAACAATGCTACCAGAAATGACTGCTCTGTAGTTGTTTGGATATGGTCATACTTTTGTTTTTCATCTACAGACTCCTACATCATAATAAAGACAAACACAGGAAGTCATTGCTTTCATTTGAATGGTCACTCTTAGCTTTATGTTAGATTTCATTCTTATAGCGATCACTTATAAGCTAGAAACATCGTGTAAATCAAAATAAACAGCATCACAGTAGAGTACTACTACCTACTGTAGATCTCACTTGATCTCACTTGCGACCCCCTTTGTGAGCAAGACCTGAGCATGCGTGTAACAAGCGTGCGCTGAAATGACGCAATATGGCGCGTGCGATAATAATAATTTTTTTACAACAACTCCTCGAGGTTTTTGTAAAGGTTTTACAGCTATTTCATACTGGTAGCGCTTACTGACTACGTCAAGACTTTATCCTTTCATGACAAAGAATGATAGCACTACGCGACGAGCGATTCCCACAAGCCAGATCTCAAAGATTTTTTCATCTTTTTCTCGATCTTGGCGTCAAGTACTGCACACGCGAAAAAAAATAGGCTCCAGAGAGAATTTCTTAGCGCCCGCAGTTGTCTTTCAGAAAAACTGTAGAAAGCCACCTTAATTTGCGAGAAAACAAGTTTCATTATTAGCTTGCAAGCGTGTAAAGTTTTAAGACATTCTTGATGTAAATTTAAATTAGTGTTCCAGCGCTTGAAGTAGAAAATGCTGTCTGTTCTTCAGTGAGATGTAATGCCGTTAAGCAGTAACGCGCGTCGGTTAATTTTAAAAGTCACAAATTTATCTACGACACACGCGTGCGCTAAAAAGTAACAATCAGAGAAATGCAAAGTCAATGTTCATTCCACTTGGTTGTAAAGCCTTGTGACGGAAGATTAATCTCGCTTCCATGCTACGTCGCACCATCGTTGTCCTGAAACCCGCACAGATTACGGTCACTAGCATATCGCTCACACTGTATCCTGGGGACGAGAATGTTTGCCAACAGGGAGGTCAGAATCTGGAATCTGTGGCCGAGGCGTCTCCCAGTTTCCCTGATGTAGATCTTAGAACATTTGCGGCACGAAATGACGTAAATCAAATTACTGGTTGTGCAAGTGAACTTGTCCTCGAATCTCAGTTGACCGCCCGGGGTGTCGAGAGTCCGCCAAGGGTTGGTATGGGCGCAGGTTACGCAGCGGGGACGGCCACCTTCCAACTGGACACCAGCTCCTGGAAAATTTGCAGCATCAGACTATTACATCTCCAAATGCTGCCGCGAAATCAATATGCTCGACTTCAAACAGCGGTCACTAAAACAAACCTATCCCCACAAGAAAAAGAAGCCCTTTTCTCTCTACGACAACGCAACGACGTTGTAGTCAAACCAGCCGACAAAGGCGGTGCTGTTGTAGTATGGGCACGTGACCTTTACATCCAGAAAGCTGAAGGAGAATTGTCAGACTTAGCCTTTTATCAAAAGCTAGATCGTGATCATACCGTGGACCTTAATAAGAAAGTTACTGAAGTCGTCCATGACGCCATTTCTAAAACGCGAGCTTCCACCATCGGCCACCAATATAATTGCTGACCACCCCCGTACTTCAAAATTCTACCTACTTCCCAAGAGTTAGAAGCCAGGGAACCCAGGCAGACCTATAGTATCAGCTTGTAACTGTCCTACTGAACTCCTAGCCACTTACTTCGATATGATTACCAAGCCCCTCGTAGAAAACCTACCGAGCTACGTCAAAGACACTAATCACATGCTTGACATTGCTAACTCTTTTCGTTTTTCCGGCACCTACAATTATGTGTTCACCATGTACATCAAGTCATTGTATACCGTTATACCCAATAACGATGGCTTACTGGCGCTCACACACTTCCTCAACAAACGTACTGAGCTGCAACCACCTACCCATACCCTGGTGCGCCTCGCCGAGCTCGTCCTTACCCTTAATATCTTCTCCTTCAATGGCGACTATTACCAACAAACTGGAGGCGTGCCGTGGGAAGCCGTTTCGGTCCCAGCTATGCGTGTTTATTCGTTAGCCACATTGAGGAGCAGATGTTCCAGCAGTACAAAGAAAAAACACCTGACCTAAGCGCTATATTGACGATTTAGTGGGTGCAGCGTCGGGCACCAAAGAGGACTTGGAAGAATTCGCCACCTTGGTAAATAATTTTCATCCAAAACTGAAATTCACTTGGGCCATCTCAGACGACAAGCTTCCCTTCCTAGATCTCTATTTGACTCCATCCTCTAACCGCCTCATCGCTACTACTATTAAACAGACTCCCACTCTTATCTCAATTACTCATCCTCGCACCCAGTTCGTTGCAAGAACTCAATTCCCCATAGCCAATTTCTCCGCCTGAGAAGGCTCTGCAGTGAAAAAGAAGACTTCAGAACTAGAAGTGAAGAAATGACTTCTGATGTGGTAAACCAGGCACTCCATCAACACCTCGTGAATCAACTGTCAACTCAAAAACCGCACCCCCCCCCCCCACAAAAAACAAAGTTGTCCCTCTTGTCCTGACTTACCATCCCCAAAACGAGCAAGTAAGGAAAACATGACCAGAAACTTCGCTCTTCTCAAATCCGATCCTGACACCAGGGATATTTTTCAACCCGTCCGTATCTTGTGCGCATATCGCCGCGACAATAATTTACATGACATTTTGGTAGAGAGCAGCCTTCAAACAACAGGACCTACCGATGGAGAATCAGGGACTTTCCCTTGTGGCCGTCCCCGCTGCGTAACCTGCGCCCATGTCAACCCTTTGTGGACTCTTGACACCCCGGGCGGTCAACTGAGATTCGAGGACAAGTTCTTTTGCTCGACCAGTAATTTGATTTACGTCAATTTCGTGCCTAAAACGTTCTAAGATCTACATCGGGGAAACTGGGAGACGCCTCGGCCACAGATTTCAGGAGCACATACAATCAGTTGGCACGAATACTGACCTCCCTGTTGGCAAACATTTCTAGTCCCCATGACACAGTGTGTGCGGGTTTCAGGACAACGATGGTGCCACGCAGCATGGAAGCGAGATTAATCTTCCGTCACAAGACTTTACAACCAAGTGGAATGAACATTGACTTTGCATTTCTCTGATTGGTACTTTTTAGCTCGCGCGCGTTTGTCGTAGATAAATTTGTGACTTTTAAAATAAACCGACGCGTGTTACTGCTTAACGGCATTATTTCTCCCTAAAGAACAGACAGCAGTCGCGAAACGTCTGAGGATTTTTCAACATTTTGTACTTCAAGCGCAGAGACACTAATTTAAATTTACATTAAGAATATCTCGATTTACCCGCACTACACAGTTTTAATGCAATTTTCCATGGAAAGTTTTGTTCAGCTTGCCAGGGCGCCCAGAATCCCGTCACGGGTCCAGTTATGACTGTATTAACATAGTGTTTCTGAAAAACGTCTGAATTTCTTCAATAAAAAGACACACTACTGGAAGATTTCTTATAAATTTTGTAGTGGAGCTGTAAGTTTGATCGAGAAACTTATCTTTTGGTTTCCGAAAGAAAGTGAGTTCTGCAATGATCTGAAAACTGCTCGAGTAGCAAAAACTGCGTCATTTCAGCGTGCTTTATTTACCAAAAAGAAGGTGGTGTTCTATGTTTTCTGAGAAAAAAAGCACACTTGAGGTCTCAGAAAACTGCTAGTGCAAGCACGAGCGGAACGCGAGTGCGTTCAGCAGGTGTTCTAGACCTCAAAAGTGCATTATTTTCTTAGAAAACTTAAAACACTATCTTTTATATATATCTACTATCTTTTAGATACTTTATTTTGATATTGTAACTTAAGTATTTAATTTCATCTTTGCTATCTATTATATATTTATTTTACATAGTTTTTTCCCCTACTTATTGTATCTTGTTTTAATATTTTTTGCATTTTTACTCTTATAATCTCTATTTAGGACTTTTCTGAAAACCACGTATGTGAGAAGGTTTCCTAATGAAAGATTATTACTATTACTGTTATTATTATTATTATCATTATTATTATTATTATTATTATTATTATTATTATTACCATTTGGTTTAGAATATAGCTTTAAAACCAAGACTTAGTTGAGGTGCCGAATGCAGAAAGGCGAAATGCTAACGGTTTTGTTTACTAGGACGGTTAACTACAAATGGGAATTAAGACCGCTAAAACTAGCAACAAACTGCAATTTCAAATTTTATAAACGCTACAAATAATTTTCTTGTGTTTTCCTTTTACGATCCTTAAAAGGTTTCTGAAAGATTAAAAAACGAAATTTGAGCCTTTGATTTATAAGAAAAGTTGTTAATCGCTGAAATGTTGTTAGCTTCTTCCTTGGATTTAGCTGGATAAAGGGAAACGAGTATGGTCTTGGCTTGTTTTATTTTTCATTTTTTTTTTGTAAACCTTGATTATAACCTGATCTATTTTGCAGACGAAATCGGATTATTTTTCTTACAGTCGAGCACGTCATTGGTTCCTGTAAATCGCCTTCGCTATTTGTCGACAAAGCCACCGGTTTGCTGTTTACAGCCCGTAGTCAATCTCTATTTTTTCCTGCTCATGTCGCCTTATAAGACGGGGTTAATCACTCCTTCCTCAAAACATGTTTAACATAGGTATAAAAATCCTTAGGTATAAAGCTTCAGCTTAACCAAAAAAAAATTCAGCATATTATATAAAAATAGTGCTCACTCTAAGCTCTCATAAGACACGCTCAGTTTCAATGAAGACACAACCCAGCTATATCATAATTTGCGATCATGTCGTCTTAAAATGCTGGCTTGTGATTGGTTCAAAAATTGTCATGACAACGCTGCCAAGGCCAAACTTCAAAACTATTCTTCACAAAACCGCCGGTAAAATTTTAGTTTTTGCTCATTAATGTAGTTGAAAAAAAAAACATTATTCAATGTGTTTTCATCCCTACAAGCAACTTACCTTGACATATTGCCGACAATCTAAGTGCTAAAGCTTTAAAACTCTGTATGTTTCTTAAAAACAGTTCGTTTTTCAGTTTTTATTTCGCGATGCGCGCACTGTATTGCCTTATCATTTGTGTTCCAGTTTTGACCTGGAAAAGAAGTTGATTTTCACGTCATACTTTTAGTGCAGCACTCTGGATAAGAAAATTTGGTAACCCATCGATGCGAGAAATTTTGGTTGTGATGTCAGCGTACACCCGTACGTCCGTGCAGACTCTGGGGGACGGGCAGGGGAGTCCCAAGGCAACCCGACGGGGGATGGAGAATGCCATCTTTTCTTGGCGGGAAATCGGGCGGTGCTTTTGGTCAACTGGCGTTCTTCTTGGCGGGAAATCGCATGTTTAGCAAAACGATTCAGTTCGAAGGAATTGAAGTTTAAAACTTAAGAAAAAATATCCAATATCTATAAATGGAAAGAAAAAGTTCAAAAGAATACTCAGTTGTTTTTTTGATGGATAGCGAAACGTTCAAGTTACGAAATTTGCCTTCGAGACTTCATCTTTGTTTTCTTCAAGGCGGAGAGCTTGTCCTGTTCTGAAACACGTTTTTAAAAGGTTTAAGGTACATGATTCTGAGCATTGCGGTCAAATAAATTCCGTTTTGAAATGGGAATTTAGTTTATGTCATTAGAAATGTGCCATTTAGTTTTTATTTTATGTTGACGTTGACTTCCAAAAATTATAAGAAAACGCGCTCAGATTTAGACAGATGTAGTCTTGGGAATATTCTGTCTCAGCCGATTTCCCTTGCATGAACAGACCCATGATGCAGAAAGTGTAACACGAATTTCATTTCAGTATAAACTAATGGGTTTTCGCATAAATTTTTTCAAAAGTGATTTCTCTGCCCATTGTTACATAATAGTAGGTCAAAACACAGTCGTAAGACAACAGCATTTCAGTGAGTTTGCACAGTGAGATGTCGGCAAATAATTGTGCTTAATTTTGACTGTCGTGTCCATCTCTTTGGGCAATTTTAGATTTTCTTGTCCTAGAAGTTTTTAATAGCAATAGTCTTTTAAGCGAAGCAGTTGTCGCTTTAACCCTATTTAGCCTGGGGGGGGGGGGGTTGGGGCACATGGTGCCCGCGCTGGCTTTAACGAACTATATAACTTTTAAACGGCTTGCCGAATAATCACCAAATCTCGTGACTTTTCCTAAAATTTATCAGAGAAAATTTTCCTGTGTCAATCACGTGTCTTGGATTGACGTTTCCATAGCAACCGTCTTCCCAGGAGTGTATTTTGACTATTTTCTGTCGTTTTTCAGTCTTTTTTCAGCTTTTTACCCTTCTTTCGTAAGAAAAAGATAATCCTTTGCTTTTTGGTGCTTGTTTGATTAAGTATGTTTCCTAGAGCAAATTCATAAATTTTTGGATGTCGTCATTGTCAACTGTATGATTGCTAGCTCGGGGTCCAAGATGGCGGCCTCAAATTCAAACTGGCGGGTTTGTGACGTCATGACGTCGTGTCATGACGTCATGACACGTCATAATTGACACGTCATACTACCAGTCTGTTAAGCTAATGACGTACTAAAAACGTGCCAAGTTTCATCACAAAAGCGCTATTACTTTTCGAGATCTATAGGGGGGGCACTTTTGCCCCCCCCCGGTTCAGAAACTCAAAAAAAGGCCAGGCGAAATAGGGTAAAGCTATTTTATCTGAAAAGCTTCCGAAAAACAGTTCTGTGTGCTCCTCAAAGCGCCCGAATTGTTTTTTACTTCGCGGCCACTTAACTTACGCAAAATTCCTTCGATAATTTACATGTGCTTGTAAGCTTCCAAAAACCCTTTTCTCGGGTAATTTCTATATATTCTATATATATCTATATATTGTTTTTTCGATCCCCGGCGTTTGAAAAAAAATTATGTTGATGTACTGAAAGAGTTTATCTTGTTTCATTAAGCAATCTTGGGTTAAAAATGGGACGAATTTAAGCATTTTGCTGCAAAACCAAAACTGTTTTCGAAAGCAAGTATCGTGCGGGCAAATCTTCAAGACGAGTAAGATTTTTTTACAGAAATAATTGCTCTGGCTTATGGTTTTGTTCGCAAAAAAGAGACATGGATCGCGATTTAAAAACAAATAATTATAATAATAATAATAACAATATATAATAATAATAATAATAATAATAAACCATTCGATGTTGAGACGACATTAAGGCTATATAATGACGGCTAGTTTGAGAAAATATATCCGCATTGGGCGTAGCCTCCCACGCTGTCGTTTTTAGGGGAGTCGTATTACTCTCCTCCCCACAAAAGTCCCCGAGAGGCAGATAAAACAGGCGAAATCGGTGCGAGCAGAAGCCTGGTGCGAGCGAAAGTTTACAAGACGGGCGGGAACAGCTCCTGGGAGGATACCTTTAACGGACTAGTTCAAGAGCCCATTTGCGTTCTTGCTTCTGATCTGATCTGATCTGATTTTGAGGCATTGTATTTGCTGTGCCCAATCAGCGGTCAGCTTATTTCTCGTTCCTTTAGTGACGTCTTATACAGAGTGTAACGCCTCTCGCCCCGACTATCTGCCCCTTGGTCTCCGAGGATGGGATCTCCTTGAAAGCGAAAAATATGACCAAAAATATAACATTAAATCTCATGAAAAGATGAAACAGAGAGAGAAAGGGAGGAAAAAAATAAAAATAAAATAAAATGAAATAAAAACATCTCAAAGTGTGCATCTACTGGCTTTGCGTGCTAAGGTACTGGTATCAGTCATTAACAGCCATACACACCCCTTACTACCCTCCCGTGCCAATTCTTCCGTTTATTAGCAGGTTGGCAAATGTTCCACTGTGAGGACAAACAAGCTGTTAAAATTCTTAATTCTTGGTACATTAAAATAAAAGCCACATTCTTGGCCTCTGCTCCTATCCACATACCATAGGAAGTTACTTCAAGGTCATATAAGTGTTATTGTGATCATTCAAATGCACACTGTATGTGGTAGTATCTTCTGTAGCGTGATTTTATACTATATAGAAGGTAGGCTTTAAGTTTTAATTTAAAAGCAATTGAGCATTGCTTGCTTCCCGTTTGATTATTGATATTTTGGAAAAAAAAGGGTTGGGATGACAATAGGTAACTTTGTAATTTTGAAAGTTTAAAGTGGTACAGAGCCCCCTCAAACAGAATTCTTGTACTTTTTCAGTGCTCACAAATGGCAGATTCCTCAGCTCACCTTAATTTGATTTTGAGGTCTCGGCACTTATAGCTCAAACGTAAACTCTATGACTGGCGTTACTGCATGGTGCTTTAGGTTAAAGGCTAGCAGTGACGATTTGGCGATAGCCAAAATAAACCTTGTGTGGCCTTAGTGTGAATTTGTTTATTGAAGGTGGAAGCAAAACCTTTGAGATGAATTAGTATTTCCCATCAGCCTCGTAAAAAACTCGAAACGGTTTCAACCTTTTCCGTTTAAATTTGTCTGGGAAAATTTGTCTGGGAAAGATTGCCATGCAAGTATATGACAAGCCCGTAGGACATCTGAGGAACAGCTCGAATACAGTTTACGGGTACCCAGACACCGGAAATGGTATTTTTTTTCTGTTTTGTTTTTTTTCCTTCTTTTATTTTAACTTTTTTCCACTTGTTTCATTCCTAGGTTTTGTAAAGGATCGAGGCAGTATTTATCATATGAGTATCTTATGCCATCAGTACAATCGAGTTTGTCTTGTTGTTGTTTATATTCTGGATACTGTTTCATAGTAACTTGCAGATCCTAAGCCGCAGGGGTCTCAATTTGGAGTCTGCTGGGCAAGTGAAGGCGCAACATCATAAAAAGGGGTTAGTATTGAATTTTGCATGCACTGTGTTCTATACATTTTCCATACGCATTTTTAAATTTTCCAAGTGAAAATGATCGATTGTGATAACAGCAGTAACCGACAAAGCTGTGTCGAATTGGAAACAAGTAAACAGCTGACCCCGTCATGCTTGAAGTTCTGCAGGCCTTTCCATGAAATACGAACCCTTATAGTGTAACTAGTGTTCAATGGAGACGCGCCTCATCAAAGCGTGAAACTCTTACGTTTCCAAAGAAAAAGGCTGATAAGTGAAATGATACAAAGAGAAGCATGTTGTGTTGCAAACCAAGGGGCTTTATTTCCTTTCACTCAATGTTTCTTACATTAAAATTATTTTAAACTAAGACCCCAGCGAGCCAGGTACTCGATCAGTGACCAAATGGTCATTGGAAGAACTGACGTTAATCCCATCATGCGCCAGGGATGAGTGGCAATTATACTAATATAACAAAGAGCTTTATTTTACGTTGCCACTTGTTGCCCGGGGGTGGGGGTACTCAATAAAGTTTTATACGGGGGGTACACCCAGAGGCTCCTACCCTTACCCTTTGATTTGATGTTTACCAAAATGGCACCCCTTTCATATACCCACAGGAAAATTGCACCCATTTCTAATACCTCAAGGATAAGCCAAAACAGTAGAGTTTCTACGATTGCCAGATTTCCCCCCCTCTTTCAGTCCTTCTGGCTCAGTTCCTCAAAGAAACAGAAAGAGAATGAGTTATTTTTGCAAAGCATATCTGTCACGGATTATTTTTGATTGCTGTATGACATTTAGATTACCTTTTCGGAACATGACTTTGACACGTGGACAGATAACAAGGTTGAAACACGTGACCACGTGTTTCATTGAAATTTTGATGAAAAATCGATATTTTCTTCGGAATGTGTTGTTTAGATTTCACTGAGTTTTGAATCCCGTTCGCTTGCTGGATAACTGTGTTTCTGATGAACAGTAAAGGAGACAGTTTCTTTTTCAAACCAGCAAATTTAGGTTGGCTAATGGGTTGGGCAATCGGACTTTGGATCTGGAAGTCAGCAGTTTGACCCTTATTAGTTGATGCTGTCCCTTTGTTTTCCTAGAAATCAAACCTTTATCTACGTTGTCTCTTTCCACCTTTCCACCCAGGCTGGTGCATAAATGATACCAGCAAACTACGTCAGGTGAAGCCTAAGCTGATTCCAAAGTGTAACCGTGCGATGGACTAGTATCCCAAGCAGGGAGAAAAAGTACGGCTTTATGCTTTATGCTGCTACATGCATCCATGTAGTCTGGGTCAAGCCTCATTCGTTGTGGGCCCCTGGTTTCATGAAAAATGTACCTCTTTTCTCGTGTCATGTAAATATTAACCGACAAAGCATTTCTGCGTTATTTGTTATTTTGAGGCGGTCCATCTCTGTAAGGTTCACTTAAGCTTTGTGCATTTTATTGCAACCTGGCATCCTTTACATACGCTTTGTCAATCTTATTGCAATTGTATATTAGATTGTCAGGAAATATACTTTGATACACAATTAATTAGCCCTTTCAGTTCGTGTACGTTTTATTTTATAACAAAAAACTGATTTTATTCCTTAAAAGGTTCTTAAGCTAGAAATAAGAATGAGCAATTCGACATCAAATGTCAACAGGATAAATGGAGCCATTGCGTGTGGGTATTCCGTTATATTGCTGCTCCATCAAACACTTGAGAGCATGAAAAATTCCGCACAGAGAGCAGTCAGTGGTCTCGTTGAAAAACATATTCTCGCGCGAATCATTTATATCCCTGTCAATATACATTGTACAAGGACATTTTGAGCAAGAGGTAAATGGAATACTTATACTGTACAACTAGCTGTTCTAACTTGCTCGTCTCCTTTGCCAAATTCACAAATGATGTGTTTGAACAAACACTTACTAAAGGACAGAAAGAGGGAATAAATACTCCAGTTAATAGGTGTTAAAGCAGTGATGGCAGACCAGGGATTGTGAAATTTCTTTTGGAAATAAATTGTAATAGTGGCTCACATAACATTGTATTGATATTCATATTTGTAGACACCAACGAAAATAAGTTGTCTTATCGACAGGGCTTCCGTTTGAGAGGTCATTCAGTACTGTGCTCAAATGATACCATCACAAGGCAGAAGAGAAGAGGTTTACAAAGCTCATAACGTTAGGACTCCTTGTTACAAATCTGAGACAAGAAAAAGAAAATTGTTTATGCAAACAGTTTCGTTACGGGAGTAAGAAAAGACGAACGCAGTTAATGGGTGTTTAAGAAGGCCTGAAAAGCACTACAACTATATTTTTACTAGCTCTGTTTAAAAAAAGACAAGAATATTCGAGTTGCAATCGGTAATGGCATCATTTATTGAATTGAAATATCTTTTGCAAGTCAGTTATTTTTGTTGTAGTTTGCGTTCATATCATTGACAAATAGAGGCGAGCAAATTTTAAAAATGGAACGCAGGTTTTCATAATTAATGAATAGGTGTTTATCTTCCTGTACAAAGTTTTGTTTGCATGAAGAATCATGCAAAGATATTGCCAATGAATTATGACACACTATGTTATCGTTATTACCTTCGAAGTCCATAGTTTGTTTAATGTATTTGCTCACTTGTTCCTGTTAGTGAAGTGAAATTGGACACGGGTATCATATGAATACCAGAACTGTAAAAATAAAGCAGCAAAACAACACCAAGAATATCAAAGCAGTATAGTGCGTTTTTGATTGACCTAGGGAAAACTGAAGAAACTGACTTGGCAAGGGCCCTGAGTTCAAGTGTGGACCCTTGAACGTAAAAATTTGACCAAAAAATGGAAAAAAATCTCAAAGCATGCATCTACTGGCTTTGTGTGCTATGGTATGAGTCATTAATAGCACTATTCACCCCCTACTACCCTCTCGGTCCAATCTTTCCGTTTATTAACAGGTTGGCAAATGTTCCATTGTGAGTACAAACAAGCTGTTAAAACTCCTAATTCTCGGTACAGTAAAACAAAAAAACACATTCTGGGCCTCTGAGCCTATCCACATACCAGAGAACGCTACTTCAGGCTATATCAGTATGCATGGTTCTAGTTACGTTCTGTTTTATGAACCTCGTCATCTCCTTATGACTCTCCTTAGGGCGGGTTTAACATAGTGAATGGTTTGAGTCCAGGAGCCATAACATAAGTCGGTGAAGTATGATCGTCTGGGCGAATGTAGTCCTGAGAAGGACTGTTTGTAATGATATTGACTGATTTTTAACAACCTTCATTGGGGTGCTAGGGCGAATTGCAAAAACAAATAGCATTTCGTATCAAGTTGCCAATAGAAGGGAAGTTACCCTTGTGGGCCGTTAAAATCACAAGGCTGTCAAATCTCCTGAGTTATAGCAGTATGCGACGCGCGGGACAGGCAAAGTCGGTAACTGGCCCAATGATGACCGGATGGGGGAGCTGTGGTACTGTTTCATTTATGCTGAGCAATGTTGTTTTTGACTCTTGATCGAGTCTGCGAACGAAATCCTGACGTGCAACTACTCAAGTGAAAGAGCCCGATTACCCTGTACCCTGTACTGTATTTATCATGCTGTACAGAAAGGTTCTAACGTTTGAACCTGCAGCATGACTAATCTTTTAATGAACCATATGAAGTAGTACTTTCTAGCGATACTGTTTGTAAAATCATGAAATGAACTCATTCAAATGAACACTCTATGCGGCGGTATCTTCTGTGGCGTGTTGTTTTACTTTAGACTGAAGGTGTGAAATTTTAATTTAGTATGCCCCGATTAAGATAAAAGTAAGTGTGCATTGCTCGTGTTCTGTTTGATTATTAATTATTTCGAAAATAAAATGGTTGGGATGAAAACAGGGTAAGGTATCTGCTCTAAATGGCAGATACCTCAGCTCGCCGTTGATTTGTGTTGTCAGCCATTATAGCTGAAAAGGTAACTCTACGACGGGCTTTACTGCATGGTACTTTATGTTAAAGGCTAGCAATGACGATTTGGCGACAGCCAAAACAAAACCTGTGCGAAATGGAAACAAACCTTACTCGACTTAAGTGTGAATTCGTTTAGAGGTGTAAGCAAAGGCTTTGAGATGAATTAATATTTCCCAACAGCCTCGGCTTACACCTTTTCTGTTTAATACTTTGAATTTGCGTGGGAAAATGTCCGCAAAACATCAACTCTTTTTAGGATAGGGACGCAGGTACGCGGACAAGTCTGTAACAAGATATCCGAGAAACAACTCGAACACAGTTTAGGGGTACCCAGACACGGAAAATGGCATTTTTTTTTTAACTTAATCCCACTTGTTGCATTTCTTAGTTTTGTAAAAGATGGAGGGGGTATTCATCGTATGAGCAGCTAATGCCATCAGGGCCCAGTTGTTCCAAAGCCGGTTAATACTAACCTGGGATTAAAATTTAACCGAGGTCCTTGTTTCTCTTACTTCAACAGAATTTTTACAGCAAATTCCAAGTGATTGTTTGAAAGCTACCAAGGTCAAAATGTAGGGCAAAAAAGATGTACGGGAATTCGTATCGTTTGGCTATGAGACTGATTCGAAAATTGATGCTAATTCTGGGTTAGCTTAACCATGCTTTGAACAACTGGGCCCAGTACAGTAGAGTTCTTTTTGTTGCTGTTTATATCCTGGATGCCGTTTCATAGCAAATCACAGATCCTAAACCGCAGGGGTCTA
>Ga0126336_10000879_pt1 | contig 14138 bp, 7 predicted proteins | sample SidCmetagenome_FD_92530 | JGI IMG/M metagenome (GOLD analysis project Ga0126336, IMG submission 92530) | Coral microbial communities from El Islote,Puerto Morelos, Mexico - Siderastrea C C metagenome | ecosystem: Host-associated > Invertebrates > Cnidaria > Coral | place: El Islote,Puerto...
GACCGTCCGCAGCCAAACGCACTTGACATCTACAATGTACATATACCCATTCAGTGGTGTTTTTTGTTTGTTAGAAATGCACTGTACATCAAATTTATTTGAGCTAGTATTGAAAATGATTTCCTCAAATGTAAACAATGTTGTAATAGCTGTTATTGATTTTATGAGGACACTTGATAGACGGTTTTCAATAGGAAAATTGAAAATTCCTTCATGAAAATGAAATTCCATCTTATTGAATAGTTATAAATCTTTATTTTCTGTTTTGTTCATGCAGTCGTTTTGTTTATCCAACTTTCCTCCGCTTCTGTTGAATTGATTCAACAAAGTGGCAAACTCATAAACAAATAAACCTTTAGTCTAGGACTTATTTGACGACTCATAAATGTTGCAGCGATGACAATCCAATAATTAAAAAGGAAACAAATATCGTGAAACCCTCTTGCCGTTTTATTCTTTGTTCAGTTGTTGTTGTTGTTTTTTTCATTGTAGGTTGTACTAATTACTTTAAAACAGAAGGATTTGGAGTGTGGTCGTATCTTATAGAAGTTCCAAGGTTAAAAATGCAGGCTTTTTTGGGAGTCGGGGGGATAAGAAGGGGCCAGTTTCTAAGAGAAACATATTCTCGAGCAGGAGCCCATTACCCGGAGCGTGCATCTTCCATACTGCGTCTGTGAAACGATGTTTTCACAAGTCAATTTATTTTTGGATAAACCTTTCCCGCGAATTGGTTTGAAATAGCCAATCAAAAAGCGATTGCGTAATTAATAATAGACTGTTAATACGAAACTACGACAACGCGTCCACGTTGGAAACATGGTGGGCACAAGTCAGGAATCTTCGTCGGAGTGTTCTGACAGTATTTCAAACGATCATTTCAGTATTTACACGGGAAATAGTAGCTTAGATTCAACGCAAACGTCATTGGGAACAGTTATTTTCCCGGGAAAGGCTTATCTAAAAATAAACTATTTGTAAAAACGTCTTTGCACGAATTTATGGCAGTTGCACGCTCTGGGTAACGAAGAAAGAAAAACAAATAGACAAGCAAACAATAGAAGCGAAGTCTGCGTGGGAAAGGGTAAAGGGACCGAGAAAAGACAGAAGAGAGACCGAGTTTTCTTTACTTACCCTGTTACGATTATTTTTGATACGTTTTGAGTTAAGGTGGTTCCATTCAATTGCATCGCGCATCCTTTCTGCGCATCATTTTTTTTGCGTGATCAGCGCGCGCACGTTTGGCACTTAATACAGTCTCTATGAAAACTGAGCTGTTCAGGGAAATAAATGTTCGTCTCCTCCTAAACCAAGATAGTGACCCTCATTTCTTAATGCATAAATTAAAATGGCATAGGGTTAATTAACTGCCACATATCGCGATTATAAGAAAAGTTAAAAATTCTGCTTTGAGATATTTTTATTTCAATGTCGAAAAGAACACGTCTTTAGGTACAGCAGGGTATGTGCGCACAGACCAAATTCTTTATTTTATTTCATAATCTTAATTCCCTCTCGACTAAAATAGTACACAATGCAAGATAAATGTCTACTTTGTTGAACTGCTCGAATAATACAATGCAACCAATGACGTTTTAAAGGAATTGTACTTCTCATTACTGATTACTAGGGTTTCTCAGGTGAACCTTGCGGGTAACATAGTTGCTATTAATGGCTGTCCATGTTGCGCGAAAACAAGCACGTTGACCCCTGTTATCTATTGCATTTTGAAATGTTTACAACATAATTACCAATTGGACCAAGTTTTAGAAAATTTTAAATGTTCCTTCTACTTTGATGAAATTACCTTAATTGGACTGGGGTGTCAAAATTTGAAACTCTCAAGGAGATGGAATGTCGCATTTTACGCGCGTGATTAGTTCACCAGAACCATGTCCGGCAAAACTAGTCTAGCATTCTGCAGAGAAAGTGCTGGCGGTTTTTCAAGAACAATGTGACGTTACGCGATTTATTGTTAGCTTGTACCTGTTATCGAAAGCAACAAAATCTGTGGCGTCGAGAATTTGATTTTAAGTTTCGCGGTACGGTTTGCGGAGCACTGACGTGTATGCTGGGGCTTTATTTCTTTTTAGCAGAGAAACATTCTTTCCTTTTGAAGCTAACTACTTTGGGATTTATTCTAATTAGACAGTGCAATCGAATGACTGGAAGCAACAACAATAACAACTTTATTGGCATTGTCTATTTTCAAAGAAAAAGCCATAATAATGACTATAATAATAATGAATATCACAGGAAGATTACTATTTAATATTAAATTTTGTATTCAATAACTAAATTTTGCCATAATGAACCACGTGGTCTTCTGTTACAAAAGCTCTTCTGTGCAGCACTTCAAATATCAAATAATCAATGTTATTGAATTAGAAAACTATTATTTAAAACATCACAATTCAATATTTTCTTAAGACTCGTACAATATCTTAAAGTTTAACATTAAATGTAATGAAAATCCCTTTCTTACATTGTATGTCAGAGTGTGAAAAAGGCTTACAGAATAGCCTCGCCGCCAGCAAGATATAAGAAAGAGAACAAAATCCCCATTTACAGTACTATATTTTTCTATCTTTAGTCCTTTATAAAGCTGGTTACCAGCAGGGAGAACATTTTTCCCTCAGGGTATTTCAATAGTTAGTGTTTTCATCCAGTTGAAAACGTAACAAAGGTTATCCGTGAACACGACCGTCAACACGAAAACAACACGAATACCAAAACGGAACAAACAACCGCAGGGGCGTAGCCAGGATTTTTCCAGAGGTACGCACAATTATCCAAATCCACCCTAACACCTCAGTACTCTCACATCGTTTCCACATTCCTTGGTTGTATTTGCCTTTGTTATTAGTTTGGTGAGGTTAGACATGAATGGATGAAATGGCAACTAGGTATTAAAGCTTTTTGTACATTTTTTGATTAAACCGAACGCGTAAGTGCGAGCATACTTTTTAGGGTCCAAGAGCATGCTTCTTCGGGAAAATTTGAAATTTAGGTCTTCTCAAATGGCTGGAAATGCGTCTAAAATTATTCTGGTAATACACGGTAGTGTAAATTTGTAGTTATTTTATGGATTATAGTTTATAAAAATCAGACAGTTGTTGCCACTTCCAAATTGATAGTCCATGCTATTTTGATTGTTTTTGACTTCGACAGCACGCAGATCAGAATTTCATTTATAATTTCTCTTGGAAAATTCGACTCTGTTTGCCACTTGACAAAGTTATCATTGGTTGCTTTTGAAGGTTTTGTTATATAGATGTCATTACCCCTGGCTTCTAAGGTCCTTCTCAAAATGTACAATATAGGATAAAAAACTGCGTCCATGTGTTAAAAAAGTCCCCGAGACATTTTTCCCTCGACCCATTACGCCTCGATCTCACAGTTTTGCCGCTTGAGTCTCAAGCACGAGTTTAGTTAAAGTGAAAACTGCGATACTGTGATGTGACTAGTTTTAGTATTGAGTCTTAAGAACATTGATTCATTGGAACACTATCTGGTTTCTTTGTTCTTTGTTGCACTGGAGATTATCACGGAAAGTAAAAATCACGGAGGAATGCATTGCGCATTACTTTGAATATATTAGCATTTGCTTGCCGGCAACTGTGAATATGTAACGCAAGCTTTTTCGTCGGTTCATACGTCCTCTCTCACGTTAAATCTAAAAGTGTTCCAGTGAATCAATGTTTACAAGACTCAATACTAAAATTGGTCACATCGTCAAGCACGCGTGTTAAATGTTTTAAAAAAATCTATCGAGCCGTTTTTAAGATTTTCGCAAAAGCGCTCAAATTATAAATTTACCACAAAATGATTACGCGAATGATCTTGAAAAACAGTTCGTTCTCGAGATCGCGAACAGCAGTTTCAACAAAACTTTCTAGGCGTAAAATAGCAAGTAAAAGACACATTTTAACAGTATTTTCTAGCCATTTGATGGGAGTATTGATTATTTTTCAGTGTATTTACTATTACTATGCATAAACTAAGGTTGAAAGTGTTTTTTCGATTTACTTCAAAACAAACATACAGAAATTTTTTGTTCTTGTATATATTTTTTTACCATACACCACAGTTTAAGATGTTGGTATTTGCTTTTCAAAGTGAAATCTGGATCGCGCAGAATTTCAATTTTACTGTTTTCAAGGATTCTTCTTTATCCTTGTCATGGAAATATCGATTTTCACAAAATGTAAACCACGCTAAAGTTCAATCCAAGACCAAAAAGTATTGCAAATTTCACGTTGATCTGACAAGGAGAGGACTGTCTAAGAGCCGACTCAAAAAGTTAGGTATGGTCCCAAACAAACTGTATCGAAACACCTTAAGTTAATATTTCAAAGAAATAAGGGAAGTTACATGACATGCAGCGATAGTACTTCTGTTCAACCATTGCTTAATTTCCCGTCTGTTTTATATTTCTGTTGTTTTGTTTCGTTTCGTTCTTTTTTTCAACCTTCGACATTTTTCAGGTACGCACGTGCGTACGTGCGTACAGGTAGCTACGTCACTGAGAACCCAAACATTTAACCTGTAAGCCTGTACTAACACATGGCCATTCGTTTTCAAAACTTTGCTTTAAGTTGTAATAGAAAGACCTTCCTCTGTTTTCATTTCCGAATATTTTTTAACTTTTTTGGAAACCGAGGCACAAACCATTTTTTCAAAAGTACCCCATCTTCTTCGTAATGTGTGAAGAAGATACAAACAACTAATGCCTGCCTTTCTTTTCGCTTTGGGTATCTCCCCTACTTTATTTCGTAACGATTTTCAAATCTAAAAAGGCCTATCAGCTGTTAGGGTTAACCTTGCCTATCTCATATGATTATCATAGTGTTCTAGAAGCAGAGACTGACTTGCAAGTTCCTCCTGACAAATCCAACAGCTGAAGGCGCGATCATGGTCTCTGTTAGGTTGAATGAATAATGCTGTTGTTGCATTGCTCTGTTTACTATTCTCAGTACAGGATGTCTGGCAACGCCTCACCAAACTTGCTTTCACTTTAAAACTCTTTCCACACCGTTTGCATTGATGTGGTTTCTCTTCTATGTGGGTTCTTACATGTCCCCGCAATGTTCCTGCTTGGATAGACCACTTTCCACACTGTTTGCATTCATAAGGTTTTTCTCCAGTGTGGGTTCTTACGTGACTCTTCAAAGTTCGTGCCCAAGCAAAACGCTTTCCACCACTGTTTGCATTCATATGGTTTCTCTCCAGTATGGGTTCTTTCATGTTTCCGCAAAGCTCCTGCTCCGACAAAACGCTTTCCACACTGTTTGCATTCATATGGTTTCTCTCCAGTGTGGGTTCTTACATGCATGGATCTTCAATTTTCCTGCTCGAGCAAAACACTTTCCACACTGTTTGCATTCATATGGTTTTTCTCCAGCGTGGTTTCTAACATGGATTTTCAATCTTCCTGCTTGAGAAAAACACTTTCCACACTGTTTGCATTCATATGGTTTCTCTCCAGTGTGGCTTCTTTCATGGATCTTCAATTTTCCTGCTTAAGCAAAACACTTTCCACACTGTTTACATTCAAAAGGTTTCTGTCCAGTATAGGTTCGTTTATGTGCCTCTAAATGTCCTGCTTGGGCAAAACATCTTCCACACTCCTTGCATTGTGGTTTCCCTCCAGAATAGGGTTGTTTACGTGGTTGCAATTTTCCTTTCATCCTGAAGCATTTATTACACTCTATACTTTCCTCCCCTGTATGCATTCCATGACACTGTTTAAGTAATTAACAAGTGTTAGCAAGTACTGGGTTTTCCGATCACTTTAACAACGGGTATAAAAAGTGATATAGGACACTATATTTAACCAAAGTACCATTTTATTTTATGGCATTTTCTCAAGTTATTTTGCAGCTACTATCAGTACAATGCTGAAAGGACATAGCCGCAAAAATCAATTTCATTATTTTTTGATCAGCGAATATTTCCCCTTGAAACAAAACAGTTTTCATCAGGCCGTTAGCTGGGAAAGAGTTATTTTCCCAATACAAAATCTCCGGCATTTGTTGTATGCTCATAATCACCAAAAATTCCCAAAATGATATACTTGTAACGTTTTTTTTTTTTCACAAGACATCATGGATTTCTTGGTTAACCGAAGCAATTAATGAATACTATTATCCTTTAGCCATATAAATCCAGTTTATTTTCTGACCGAAATTTCGATTTTCCATTCTATCAAGAAGCCAAACCATGAATCTTACACAGCAATTTGAACCATCAATATATGGAGTAAGATCGTTCAGATTTGTGTCTGTATCAAGCTTGGAATTACGCGTACCATTTAGCGAACTTATATCTTCTCCCATACAGCACGTTTTTATATTCATTGTCTTAACAGGCACAATCTAAGTCTGAAAACGGATTCACTAAAAGGAACGCCACATGTGACAGTAATTTCTTGATAAGGCCTACGGTTTGGTCCAGCCAGCATAACCAGAGAATGTTGGTCACATTCAGCAGTTCGTAATCTTAGAACAGCCTCTTTTTGAACCTTGTCAAGAAAATTTTTCATGATTAATGGAAGACGAATTACTCTGTTTAGTGCTAGCAGGTCAGCAATGATTTGATCGAAGGAACAACATTGTTTTCATATGATAATTCGTTATCACATGTGAAAAAACATCGTCGGAGACCCATGGGCAGACAGTCGGAGGAAAAGCCTGATAAAGCGGGGGAAATCGGTGCGAGCGAAAGTTTACAAGAGGGACAGAAAGGCGCCAAGGAACATACTTTTAACGAACTAATTCAGCAAGCACAGTTTGCGTTCTTGCTTCTGATTGGGCACAAATTTAATCAGCGATCACCATATATCCGACTTATTTCGAGTTTCGCGACCTCTTACACGGAGCTTATTTTCCCCATCAATCATAAAACTTGTGCTGCTCGCTCAATAGAGGTGCCTTGCAGGAAAGTATTCGAAGTTTATGGCCACAAAGCCGAAGAAAATGCGTCATTTAGCATGGCTACGAGATAGACAAACGCCTGCGTGGAATTCAGCCTGTGAATGGGTCAAGGTATCGTTGCATTAATTTTTGTCCAGTAAGCGAGTTTAGGCAGCTCGGCGATGTCTCTAGACGTCTTTAATCTTTTTTTGTAAATAGCTTCGTATTCTTGTGGACGCCTTTTCTTCTTGTTCTTTTTAATGAAAATTTCCAGCGCGAGGGCCACAGAAATGACGATCGAGTAATAATATCCGTAAGCGTAATGTTCAGACCACAAACAGCGACTTAGACGAAAAATTCTTTTAAGTAGAAGTTGTAAACTACCAACGTAACAGGAACTTTTTTCTAGAGGAAAATGGGGGAAGTATTAAGCTTATACTTTAAACTTTCAGCTATTGCACGCAGAGATTACAGATCTCCCCCGGGCAATCTAGAGTGCCCCGTAAAATTTACATGATTTAAGGTAATAAATTGTTGAAAGTGGTAAATTGTTGTTTGTTTGTTTGTTTTTCAGGATAGGGGACGTTACAATTAGTTATAGGGAAAGAAATCCCTGTAAAATCACATGATTAAAGGAAATAAAGTATTTAAAGTGGCAAATTGTTTGGTGCTTGTCTTTATTAACGTTTGGGAAAGGATGGTACACTAACCCTGCAAAGCCTGGCATCATTATACAGATTCTCCTTATTGGTCTGCATACATTTCATTAAGTGCTATTTCGGAGAACTTGTTTAATAATCAAGACAATTTATCCTTTGTGATCAAATCCTTAATTTTCATGGCCTGCCTAACTTACAATGCAATGATATGATTAGACTTGCCAACAAGGCGACCTCACGAGTTTCACAGCAGAAAGCCGTAAAGCGAGCGAAGTGAGCTTTATTAGGACGCAAAACGTCCTAGCAAGCGACGAAGTCGCAAAAGGTCGACTTGTCTCGCTTGAAGGGTTTTCATTGGCGTTTTCATTTTGGCGCCAAAAATGAAAGTGACTCGCATTTGGTGTCTCGGGTTACATTTGCGAGTCCTTGACTTCATTGGCGGGATGTATTGATTCTACTCCGACCAAAACAATCGAACGTGTGCAGTGTGTTTCTTCGACATGGAAAGAGCAAATTTGTGCTAAAGTTATCACAAACGTAGATTTCAGGCGTAAGTTAACGACATCAGCTGGGCGGAAAAAACCAAAGTTTGTTTAAACCTCAAGTCGCTACTTGGAAAGGAGATCTCCAGTGACGGTAGCCTGCGAACGCAGCTGTCTTTCCGGCTGTCGTTTCTCTCCAACCCTTGTTCGGAAGCTTCACGAAGTGAGGGAAAGCTTCGAATCGTCGAGGAGGGCCATTGCAGAGGAGAAAGGAGGGATAACCTCAATAAAACAACATATTAAATACGGCGTCCCGCGGACGAAGGACTTTTCCGAAAGTCTATGACATGATGATAAGAAATTTAATGCTGATCACTATTGCACCAATAAGGATTAAGCAGAACTTCCACATCAGATTTTTGGACAGTCAATTATTGTACAACTGGTAACAGTCTCAATAAAATACATGAAAGACCATAAAGTTAACAGTCTCAATAAAATACATGAAAGACCATAAAAGTATACTTACAAGGTTTAATTACCTTATTCATTCATTTTTAAATTTATCAAATGCATCTATCACTCTAGCTATCAATTGTTCTGCGCTTTTGATCATCTGATGATAAAAAGCACATTAGAAATTAATAAATTATTATTATGACATCGGACAAATACCATACATCTCATGGTTAATTGAGTACCATCCTTTGGAAAGAAAAGTGGAATATGCTAATTTGGTTGTAAGTTGAACTTCCAAAACATCAAAATTGTGGTTTGATAGCAGGGTAGTTAGAAAGCATTACCGTATTTGATCGAATAAGCGCCCTCTCTCGAATAAGCGCCCCCGTTCCATTAAGCGCCTCTTTTGAACACGAGATTTGAAATAAGCGCCCCTCCTCGATTAAGCGCCCTCTCCTCCTCGCTAAAAACAGTAAGAATTTATAGCTGTAGGTAGGGTTTTTTTTTTAATTTCTTTGCAAAGTTGAACCAGTGAGCAGCAGGACTTCTTGAGTTGTAAAACTATTTCACAGGCAACTAAGTATGCCAGTATATATACCTAACAACGAACTGAAGTTATTTTACAATACCTAAAAACACAACTGCGGATTTGCGTATACGGTAGGAGCTACAAACTTTGCGTCTTTGCAAGGTGTGACATATTTTATGTGTGATATCACTTTGTCCGACCAGGAGAAGGCCAACGACGAGGTGAACGTTATCGATAATGATGAAGATGGAGGAGACGATGATGATGTAAAAGCTCCATTATAGAAAAAAACTCTCAGTCCTTGTAAATTTGTTAATAAGCGCTTCTCTTCGAATAATCGCCTTCCTCCCGGCGATTAAGGGCCCCCCTTGAACATGAAATTTGAAATAAGCGCCCGGGGCGATTATTCGATCAAATACGGTAGTTGCCAAAAGTCACTGCAAGTCTATTGAACACAAGGTTAAAATGCACCCACCGAGGCCCATACTGTCAAGATGGTCCGTTTTAAGTTTATTATTAGTTCATGCTACTTTTCACTTGTTTATTTTCTTTCATCCATTTATTCTCACTAAGGCTCATAGTTCACGCTGTCTTGACCAAAGTTCAGTGGGCATAAGATCTCAGCAGAAGTAACACAAATTTAGTTTTTAAGTCAAGTCGTTTTTCATATTTCCTGATCGAGTATTTCCACTGTGTGAAACAGATATGTAAGTGTTTTGTTTCTTTGTTATTCAAATTAAGTTCTAATTGATTTAGTATGTTGCACGACTCGATTTTAGCTCAAATTTATTGTTATCGTTTCCCACGTGCATGCGCAAGTAAGACGTCCATTCGAAGGGTTACAAATCCGCAATTATTTCATTTTAAGTATCATTTGTGTTATCAAGTATGTTTGGTTCGTATTGATTGTGCACATTTCACTGCACTTTTGTGACCTTTCATGCGTGGAACATTATAATTTTGATGCAGAATTGTTATTATGCATATTATCCACCAAACCATGTCTTATGATTTGACACTGGCCTCTTTAAATAAAGTTTTGATTTGATTTGATTTCACAAGCTATCATCCTTACTTGCATTACATGTCAAGGGCAAAATGCAATTTCTGTGTTTCTATTTTTGCCGGTACAGGACACTGGTGACATTGGGGGGAGGGGGGGGGGGCTGCACAGACAAGCATATTTTATAATTTTCCACAGGTTGTTGCCCCTGAAAAGGTGGACTGACCATAGAAATGTCAATAAACTATAAAGGAGGATAGCTAGTCAAAACATCAAAAAATAAAATACTTCTATTTTATCTGTCAGGCTCATGTAAGGCAACATTCAATCAAGTTTTGGGGTCAAAAATGTGTCACAAAAATTTGCCCCTTTATTTTCTTGGAGTAAAAACTCAATTGGGCACACAAAAAATTGTGCCCAATCAGAAGCAAGAATGCAAATGCTTGTTTAAGAAGTGCATTAGAAGTATGTTCCCAGGGGCCTTTTCAACCCGTCTTGTAAACTTTTGCTTGCACTGACTTTGCCCATTTTGTCAGCCTTTTGCCCCGACTATTTGCCCCTGGATCTCTGAGGATGGTGAAAACCAGCTTTTGATATTACACAAATAAACACTGCTTTCCACAACCAGGGTTGAGGACTGTTATAGGTCGGTACACACGAGGGGACTAGTCCCTGCAACTGGTCCATACCTCATGCAGTCTATCAGTGTTTGTCACTTGCAATTTCGATAAAGTTTTTTCTCCAGTGTCCTACATTGCTGGTACAGAAGCGTAAAAAGACAACTGTTCGATCAAGACTCCAAATACAGACAAGGTAAACTGGAAAAAAGTACCAGGTCTGATGAAATATTTTCATTTAGTCGCAGGGACTTGTCCCACGAACAGTTCACACGAAGGGACCAAGCATAGTTTGAATTCGTGGGACCAGTCGCAGGGACCAAATTTTGGTCCCTGTCACTATATTTTTTGACTAAAATGGGTAGTTCACACGAAGGAACTTGGTCCCCGGGACTAGTCCCCTCGTGTGTGCCGACCTTAAAGGATGATGGACCATGAAGGGATGTTAATATGATGATTATCACCTTTCACTTATGAGAATTTTGTGTTTCTAGAGGAATGGACCACACACAGTAATTTTCAACATTTGTGCTCAGTGCATTGAGCAACATGCAAATCCCTGCTTTGATTCTGTTCCGCCAAAGTCACTTATGCAATGCACAGCAGCTACTATATGGGACTGAGCAACAGGATGTTATCGGTCACGAGTTGGCTCTGAGGAGCATTAATTCATTATTCTTTGACTGAGTGTAACTAGCTTTGATCAAGCTTGATTACTGAATGACTTGATTGGGAAGATGTTGACAACTTGGTTGCAAGCTTCCTCTCCGAATTTGCCAAATTGTCATTCTTAAAGCCATAAGAACTGTAAAGCTAAACCACACAGTACAGGGCCACTTCTCCAAGTACAAATGTACACTCCTAAGCTAGCTCAGCAGCTTGTCAGTCACTGGTGATTCGGCAAGTCTTGGAAATGATATACCATAACACTGCACTTACAATCGCATCAGTTATAGGCCCACCTGTTTGGCATCATTATACCCAGTGATACCCTACTATAAGATGTAGCCATATGACATCTGCTTAAAAATAGTTACACTAATTATTGTCTAAAATAATGGTTCACTACTAAAATATTTTGTGTTATAAAAAGCCATTACGAAGTTGAATAACTCCAGTGCGTGAAACCCCAATTTGATGGTATAGAATTGCCACTCTGGGAAATCTAAAAGAACAAATTGAATGTTTCATTATTAAATTCAATAAGAATCAATTGCATAATTGGGTTTGCCCGGCTTTGGTAAACTAACAAAACTGAACACCCACAAGAAAATTTTCAGCCATCCAATGAAATGAAACTTTCAATTAGGTTTGATTGCAAGGTGATTCAAACATAGCCTTCATTCACTTGAATTTGTCTGAAAATACATCTGGCAAGGAAATACAAATGCAACAAGCTTGAAATCTGAATATTGTGCATACCAGCTCTTTGCATGTGATGCTCTTGTATGCTATGCCAGCACAGATTTAGGCCAGTTTGGATTGTTCCATGAAAATTGGACAGACAAAAGTATTAATAATATTTTAATAAAAAAATCAAATTCCAAAATTCATTTAACTATAAACTGTAAAGGCCTGGCAACTTTTCATTTGGTGAACCCACATTGGTCCACACTCAGTAGAATATTTAAAAGCTTAAGAAAAACTTAAGTGTGATTACATTTTGAATTGCATGTCACACTCAGCACGATATAAGTAAGATTTGATTTTGAAGTGCAAGTTGATAATATGTACTTTCTTGCCATTCAGCATCGGTGTAAAACGTGTGGAACTCACAAATAACGTTAGACATAGAAAGAAAACAAAAAACATGAAACACGTTTGGCTAGATTGCAGAATACCCCGCAACTGAAGCCATACGGCGCAGCCACCAAAAATCAAGCAATTATCTCAGGGTTTTTAATTTTTAATCGCTAATCGCTATTCGCTGGTTGATAGTTTTTACAATACACAATACTTACGAGGAATCTTTCACTTTTGTACCCATATGAATAAAGCGTGTCAAAGAACAGTTTTTTGGCCCCTCTACACCCCCGCTGTCTGGGTCACGTGAGCTTGATCAGCCATGTGGTTTTTGCAGTTTGTGCTTTGAGCATTTATGCTAAGATTGTTCACTTTCCTGATCTTGATGTTAGAAAATAAAGCCTGGAGATGCCCAAAAATATGCAAGTTATCGTTTTGACTGTCAATTTGAGCTGGTTTTGTGTAATTCGGTATTGCTTTAAGCTTCAATTGCAAAAATGAATGAATCATCAACCTTCATGTACATGTAACGCTTTTCGAGTAATAGAATAAACATCGTCAGTGGCTAAAATTTGTCTAAAAAGTGTGTGTCCATAATTATAACTTGAGAATAGCTGGCACGTGAAAAGTAATTCTTTGTAAACCAGAAATATAAGCTTATTGTCTATATGACTCATTTTAAAATCTTCATTCATTCCTATATTTAGAAAATGGTAAACATTCAAGCTTATAAATTGCAGTAAAAAAAAAACACTAAGCAATGTTCCTGTGTAGCTGCATAGCCGCGTAGATGCATAGCCACTTTCCAGAGAACTTAGAGAGCTTTGAATTTATTACAACGGCGTAGCCGCGTAGATGCATAGCCACTTTCCAGAGAACTTAGAGAGCTTTGAATTCATTACAACGGCGTAGCCGCGTAGACGCATAGCCACTTTCCAGAGAACTTGAGGGCTATAAATAAATTTTGGTGGGGTAGCCGTGTAGATGCATAGGCGGCTAAGCCATGTAGCTAGCGATCTGGGGGGCAATCGCTCCATATATTTTGGCATACATGTAAACTTAAGAACCATATATTGATTGTATTTGAGAACAAAATTTTTGAGGTTTGATTATGCACGTATGTTCGAGCACGAAATGGTTCGATTAGATACCCCGGGAATAAAACATGGAAAGTACACGATTTAACTTTGGCAGCTTGTTGGCTCGTCAGTTTACTGAGGGTTTTTTAAAACAAGGAAAAGAAAGCTTAAGACTTGTTTGCACAGGCGATTTTTGTCGCGCAACTCAATGCAATTTTTGTCGCGCCAAAGTTGCAACTTCAATATCGCGCGTGTAAACCAGCCCTTTACTGGTATGCTGACAGTCTGTATTCTTATTATGCCAGACTCAAGAGAATCTAGACTCCATTATACCTTTTAAGTTTCTTTTTGTTTTGGTATCAAGCCCAATTTAACGTGTAAAATATTCATTTGTTTATATCAATACAGTGTTTTGACGTGCGCTCGTTCTTACAAATTCCGCCATATTGAAATCTTAACTTCAAGTCTTAAAATTTTTATTTTAAGCTTATTCAACTATTACACGTAGTCAACAGTTCGCTAAGTTCTTTTCCAAGTTTTCACGTTTTCACATAATCTTTTATGACCATTCATTTACACTGTATAACAATTAATACATCAACACAGACGTATTGCTAAACTTAACTAGACTTACAGACGATCTATATAAGGTCTAA
>Ga0126336_10000880_pt1 | contig 14132 bp, 5 predicted proteins | sample SidCmetagenome_FD_92530 | JGI IMG/M metagenome (GOLD analysis project Ga0126336, IMG submission 92530) | Coral microbial communities from El Islote,Puerto Morelos, Mexico - Siderastrea C C metagenome | ecosystem: Host-associated > Invertebrates > Cnidaria > Coral | place: El Islote,Puerto...
TGTGTAAGAGGAAAGTTCTTCAAAATCATTTGGCCGATAATTGTCAAAGATTTGAGCACATTGTTTATGTTGGTGATGGGCATGGTGATCTCTGTCCATGTCTTGCACTAAAACAGGGAGACTACAGCTTGGCACGTGACGGATATAAACTTTTGAAGTGCTTGCAAGGTGAGAGACGTTCTGAGGTAAAGGCAGAAGTCGTTTCATGGACATCTGGTTTTGAAGTTCTACGGTTGTTTGAGAAGTTATGTGAACTGTGAACAAGAAAAGAAATAAGAAATTGTCTTATTTACATATACAGTAATGTTCACATATCAATTGCTCAGTTTTCTTCTGTTGTTCACTTTATTTGTAAAGTCAATGCTTTTTGGGTACGTTTTGCTATGGCTGCATGTAGGAACATAGTAGCTTGGAGGTCTTGGCTGTCATTCGTGACAATCAGAGACAAGAATTCTTTGCACCCCTATGTGCAAATAATTTTTGCTATAGTATTGACAAATTGTAAATAACTGTAAAACTTTGCCACTAAGAATTCATTTGTAACAAGCTGATGAATAAATTTTAGTAAATTATCGTTGTTTAATGAAAAATAGTGCACCATAATCTGTAATGGGCACCTGTCTAAGAGGGACACAAAGTGATGTGCAACACTAAATTGCACTGATGTGAATTTCATTTTATTTTTTACTTTATTTTCTTGTAATGTTCCTATAAATGTTAAGCACAGTGAGTGGGGATGTGTTGAGGGGCACTTGACTTGTAATGAACTTTCCTGCAGGGAGCATTCAGGGGTTGGAAGTAGCCTCAGTGCAGCAGGTGTTAAGGCACTGGCAGACCACCCTCTGTTCGTGTGGTGTGTTTTACTGTTGGAACTTGAGACTCTAATTTTGAGGCAAATCGATCAGTTGAGATTTTGTTCAACTAGTACAGATATTTAAGTATTCTTTACCTTTATGATTCAATAAAGTTTGAAGAAAATATTAACTGAGTCATGAGTGGTTTTTTATTTTTGTCGTTCCGATATGTATAAGACGTTCTTTAGCAAGTTACCGTACTTTCCGGCCGAAAAATAAAACCACTCGTGACTCAGTTAACATTTTCTTCAAACTTCATTGAACCATAGAGGTAAAGAATACTTAAATATCTGTACCAGTCGAACAAAGTCTCAACTGATCGAGTCGCCTCAAAATCTCAAGTTCCAACAGTAAAACACACCACACAAACAGAGGGTGGTCTGCCTGTGGTTAAAAGGGGCGGGAAAGGGGGATTAGGAAGCCCAAGACGTGAGTTTAGAACACAAAGGAAGGGAAAGTAATAATATAATAATAGTCTTTATTGCCAAAAGATAAAAGTACATATCTCTTGTTACATTCTAGTCGCCTATACACTCAATAAAAATCTACCCTAAACATTAACCTAGTGAAATTACAAATGGATGATAAAATACTACATAGAAACTACATTATCTTGTGTTTAAAAATCAGTCTATTTAAATAAGATGTCATAAATACCTATTAATTCCAGAACAAAAGGTAATTGCCCCCTTTCCTTCTCCTTTTGGTGCTTGCCACACATGCAGTTTAAGTTGGAAGTGAAAAGCTAAATTAATGCCTCTCATTTGCACTGCTCCCCTCTCCCTTGCAGCTTAAACCCTTTTGGGTATGTTGCTCTATGTCAGCAGTGAAAATCAAACTGCAAACTGAGCTGACAAGCATATCACCTATTCAGAACAAAGCAAATGATTTTTGTACCCTACTTTAGACCTATCCTCCAAAAGCTTCCTCCCTTGTAGTCTTTTTTGGACTCTTACATGTTTTCAGACCAAAAATAAGTTATGTGTGATTTTCCCTTCCCAATTTCATTCCAGACTGTTAAAATTTTCCTTCTTTTCAAGCCATTATAAAAGCCAAAAATCTATACCCTATTAATTCCAGAACATACAGCTCAAAAACCATACCGTCAGTCTACAACTTTAGGACTGCACACTAGTACAGTATAGTTTATTTAAGGTACATGAAGTACTCCCCCCCTGACCCCCCCAGATCAGGAAAGGCACTGGGCAGATCTATGGCTGGGGTTCGGGGGGGGGGGAGGGGACCTGTCCTTTCTTTTTTGCCCACATCACATATCTACATCCACATCTACCCACACCCCTTTCTTGCTTTTTGGCTCCAGCCCCCACCACACACAAAGATCTACATCTGTCACTGATGACTAGGGTGTAAAATATAAAGGAGCACACTGTTTATAAAGGCAGGCACATTTTCAAGGTACAGTATTTACAACTTGTTATCTTTCGATCACTCAAATTACTCCTGAGGCTTGATCTACTGATGATATCTGTTGCTAACCTCAAACACAAACTATCACCAAAACCTTTGGAGATGATTTTGGCAATGGTTTGAGTCCTTGAAGAGCCATAAATGGTCTAAATCATACACAAAATTAAATATTTTTACTCCAAGTTCATGGTAATTAAATTAAAGAATTCCTTTCTACACTTTCAAAAATTATGAAAATCTTTATTGATCCCTTAATCTTTATCCCTTGCTGCCTGATTATTCTAGCTAATGCAATAATACACAGAAGTCTTTGACATGGAAATGTTTGACTGCAACAAACAATAGAAACAGAACAATTAGAAAAGTTATTTGCTATTTTGATCACGATGGCCTACACAGTATGAAAAATTGAAATTTGGATGAGGTATGAGTTATCTAGCATAAGAAAGAAACAAATAAGCAATACAGCAATTATATCTACCTCATTTATTAAGTAAACGTTTTATTAAAATAAAGATAAAATTTCATTTCCAATGTAAACGTAACCTTTTCGCCCTTGGGTTTCGGAAAAGCCCTCAATACCAAGTACCGAGAATTAAGAATTAAATCATTCTTGCTTTGAATGAAAACTTTTCTCCTTTTTGTGTTTAAATTTTACAATATAAAATGTTATGGTATCAATTTCATTTTATTATCAATTACAGCCGGAAGGGTAGCTTGCTATTTTTGTCTAATGTTTTTTTTTTCAGACATCAAATTTCCCGCTGTCGGATTTTTGCCAAAATTTTGTCAATGCTGATCAAATGCTATTCTCTCATGTCATGCGCAGTCAAATGATCAACAGTGTCTTTTGGACAATGCGCATAATAAAACTTCGACATCAAGTGTGCGTTTTCGAGTGAATTTCACGGTTGGGTTGTAATTTTTCAAACGGATGCGCTTTGGAAGTTGTAGTGGAAGCATAGCGCTTTCTTTTCAGCCCGTGTGAAGGTAGGGTAAGTCTTATCTTACGCACTTTATATCCAATTGTTCTTTAACGGGTAAATTATTTGTACTGAGAAATAATTCTTCGCTTCAACCGCTTATCTTCGGTTATCTTAAACATCTTTTGCAGCGGAGAGGTGGTAGAATCTCTGCTCGCTTTTTAGCGTTAACTTAATTGGTAGCAAAGACGTAACATAGCTGTGATAAGAGATAATCATTTGTCCCGCGGTTCTGTTGTGTAAAAATAGTAATGAACAACTTGAATGAAATGGACTTGAGCATTGAAGCGGGTTTCATTGTGCGGTTTCTCGCCAAATTTCAGAATTTCCGTCGCCAGTTCTGCTATCCAAAACTAATGAACCAAACAAAGCTTGCCTTGAGCTTCTCAAAAATGTGTGGAATAGACCCCTAGGAATACACAACTGACTTCCGATATGCGAATTTGTCGCGTGGTATTAACATTAAAAGGCGAACACTCTAGAACTTTGTTATCTTTTCTATCGCGCCGCTGAGAGTGACGAAATTTATCCGAGGACATGCATTGGGTTTACCAGATTTATAATGTCGGATTTCTGTCGTCAAATTTCAAGTTTTTAACTCAGAAGGGACGAAGTCCAGCTTAACGGCGAATGTTTATGTTGCAAAGTGTTTTGTTTTTTTCACTTAGTGTTAATGATATTGGCAATGATTTCTATTACAAATTGCGCTCTCCAATTTTCTGCCGTTTTATTTGTGGCTGTCGACCTTTAGAAACATCCGGAGCAGTCTATATATGGAGCAACGAATAATAAATGTGAGATAAGATAAATTGAGGTGTTTTACATTCTGTTTTGGTCAAGCTTTCGCAACAACAAAGGGAACAAAATTGATGTTTATTTTGTGGAAAGCGCACGCCATGTTGTTTGTTCTGACACAAATAATTTCCGTATTTTAATGCGTGTATGTTATCACGACGTTGGTTTCTCGAATGGCAGTTTATTTCTCTGACATTTTTGAGGTTTGAAATTTTTTTTCGGTTATTTATTCCTAACTTCGTCTGGCGGTTTTAATTTAATTAATTGCGATTCAAATTTCACTTTTGGCGCTGGGGTAATCCATCACACTAAGAGACAGAAAAGAGAACCTGTTTTAGACACGTCATAAATACAAGAGCGGGAGTATCGATATATAAACTTCTTTCTTCCCCGAACAAAATTGGCTGTCTACATTGAATACAGAGGTATATTATTTTCTGCCGTGCACACATCTCAGTAGCCCAAGTGAAAAGAATTGTGCAATCTAATTGGTTGCACAAGCAGCAAGAATAATATAGAATTTTTTTCGACCTGGGCCACTTACTTTTTATCTGAACTACTTGCACCATTAATCTGTTGAAATGGAATTTATCAATTAGAAAACAAAATCTTTTGGACCAATCTTGATTCATTGGTCCAGGTGTAGAAATATTGCCCTTGTTTTTATGTTTGTTTACATGTGATTGTAACACTGTGTCTGTTTTGTTAGTGACTGCATACCCTTCTTATCAGTTATTTAAAATCGCCCATCTTGGAGGTACATATGTTCCCTATAAGATTTTAGATTGTAGTTTTCACAGGATGCACAGATGACAAAGGTGTCATTCTGGCTAAAATCTTGTCCCTTAAGGGCGATCTATCCCCTGCAGCAAGCTGACTCCCTATGATAAAGTTAATTTGGATCTATACTACCTGTCCATAAGGAGGTTCTTGACTAAATGTTTTTAATTTTCTTTTTTTAGACATTCTACTTTCTTGAAAAAGGAAGTTTCATTCTCCCTATCTGATCTAACGGTGGTTTCCCTATCCAACTCACCTACTTTCTAGTACCCCACTTCTCACTCCACCCCCACCCCCCCATCCCTCTGATAAAAATTGAAAATTTGCATAGGATATCTAGGAAAACATTTATAGGTGTTACCTTGGTGTGAAAAGTTGCATTTAGTTCCCCATTATGAATTTCAAATGCTCTCTTACTGTTTTGACAAAAGTGGTCAGCTGAGAAACATCTGCAAATTTATTGGATGGTGATGTTCCTAAAGCAAGAGTTAAATTATAAAAATCTTGTGTACTAGGTAAACTTTGTGAATTTTGTGTTATTCTATTTTACATTTATGTCCATCCAGTTTGGCTGCTTTGTAAAATTTATTGAAACACAATGGCCGCAGACACAATGCAAGTTTATTGGCCTTATATGCATTACGTGATCACTCCATTAGTTCAGTAAGACCTATTAGATCAGCTATCGAGCAACCTGCATTTTAATTAAAATCAGAAGGAAATCATTATGATTTCTCATTTTAAAATTTACTTGACACAGGAACCTGTGGTAGCAGGCATTGGATATATACTATGATTAGTTTTAAGTCTTCACTAAATTTAAGATTTTGTCTTCAACATCAAAAGTTGGAAAATTTAGGCTAGCCTAAGGTGAGTGAACTGTGATCAGATGTGTATGTATAGAGTATTTTATGTTAATATTCGGTGTCTGTGTGTCTGGAAAGAAGATGGAAGAATTATTCTTTTGTTATTTGTCATTTCGGAAAGGTGTATAAACCTAGGTGACCTCATATTGACAGAGAAAAACTCATACTGTTTGAGTTTGTTAATGGCCTGTTTGAGGAATATCAGAACACAGACCATATTATATACAAATAAATATTTCAAACCAACAGATGATTACGCATATGATTGGAGATGTTTTTCCTCTTGCATCATTCTGTACTTTTACATCAGAAATCAATGTAACAGTTGTACTATCCCTGCAAATTGATTAGAGATATTTAGTTTAAAGCTGACAGCAAATAACTTTTGTATAGAACAGGTTTTAGGCTTTCGTAGTAGATTCAAACAAAAAGAATCAATTTACTCTAAAGGATTATTTAAAATGCTTGTGGTTTTCCTTTCATTTGCCTTTGGCATGGCCTGGATTATTTATGAACATTGGAGTGAATATTAATTTTCATGCACTTAAATTCATCTGATGCATCGATCACCTATAAAGGCAGAGCATTTTATTTATTTAAAAATGCAGTATATTTGCAAAGCTGGATACCAAGGCGGCTATTTGATTTTTTCTGAAAATATTTCTTGTTAGTTTCCAGACATAAATTAGTAATAATCATGGTCCTAATTATTTGTGTACACGTTTATTTTAACATCTTTGAGCCTGCTTAATTTTGTCTGATCTGAGCTTAAATCTGATCATCATTCACCAATAAAATATTCTTGTCTGGTGCAACAAGAAGCTGTGAAAGCTTCAAGTGTTGGCTTGATATTCAAGGAAATGAAAGCGTTTCGTGTGAAATGTCTGTACATACATATAATTGATAAAAATACAGTTAAGCCTGAGAAGAACAATAAATTTTGTTTGATCATTCCACAAACATGTTAGCTAGTGTTGAAGCACAGCATTTTTTCTGCAAGATATTTACATCTATTATTTATTGTATTTTCTCAGTTTTCTGACTAATAAATAAAATTTAAAAAAAATATATTAAGTTGTTAGTAATATTATAATTTTTTCAAGTCATTTTGAAGGAATTTTAACCTTACCCCAGGGAAAACGTAGGCACACTGCAGGGATTTGCGCCAGTTAACAAGTATTTTATACACTTAATTCTACTTTTAGAAGTGAGAGAAGTGTGGGCATTTTCTCTTGCATCATGTAGAAATGTTTGATTTATCAGTGTAATGTCTCAGTTATGTGTACATTATTATGTGGAACTGATTTTCAAGTGAATCATCAGTGTTTCTGAAAGGGAACAAAGTTGGCCTTTCTGGTCTTATAAGCAGCTGTTGCCAATATGGCAAAGACCTGCCGGGTACCATTTGTTGTCGTCTCCTCCTCCTCCTCCTCCTCTTCTAGTTACTAGTAAGGTGACTTGCCCTGTACTTCCAGTTTTTGCTTGGCCTAATAAGCTCTCTGCCTTTATTTCCAGTGTACGTGTCTTGAGAAAACGATATTCAACCCTCTCCTGTTGCTTGAAATCCTGTTAGTTTCCAGTACACTTCTCTCATTGCCAAGATAATCTGCAATGTTATTGTGTTATCTCCTTTACCTAACATTGGCCACTAGTCAGTGAGTGCTTCTTGTGTTGCATCTATTAAATTGTCATTCTAATGAGCTACATAATTATAAAACTTGCTCACTTCTATTTACTGCGGGCCCACACAAGTCTAGCCAAGGAAATGATGTTGACTGACTGCATACTTGTACTTCCCCTATCTGTGCATCAGTTGGCAGATAATTATACAACTCATTATTCTAACTGATTGTCACTCTATCAACAGATGTCTGCTGTAGCTCTTTCAACACTAGTGCTGATTGCTGCAGCCATTTCTGGCATTCATGGACAAAACACGACAGAAAGTCCCACTACAGGAAATTTCAGTTCAGTGGGAAATCTCACAACTAGCACATCAGAAGTGAGGACAACCCAGAGAACCACAGAGATACCAACCAACACCACTAACAAGACTACTGCTGTCACTCCAGGAATAAAGAAGGGCGAGTGCTACGATTTTGAAGTGTTTGTCCTGAACAATCAGCTCAACATACCCTATACTGTGACCTGTTGTATCACTGTCCTGTGTGGATTTTACTTGGTTTTATTTGGTAAGATTTACTACAGTACATGTAACTGTACTAAAGTGGTATGAAAATCAGGTTCAATAATAAAGATAATAATAACAACTTTATTTATGTGTCAAAGTGATCTAGCACCCTGTAAAGACAGGGTGCTAATTGGGGACACACAATGAATTGATTTAATGAATTGATTTGCCACAATGGCTGAATCATGCACTCATTTGAAGTTTGTTAGAGATCTGAGCTCTGGTATCTGTATTATGATCAGAAAGTGAAAAAGAGTAACCTTCCGTTGTGTGGTACAGTACAAGGTAACTGAGCAAGTTGATGCAAGGACCATAATAGGCCTATTTGACAGAGGAAAATTTGTGTATAACCCAAAACGAATTTTAGTCCCAATATAAAACTCTGTACAGTACAATCTACATGTGACAACTATTTTTTTATTGCACCTGCAGGTTACCGATTCTTTAAGTGCAGTCTGTTCCTCCTGGGCTTCTTATTTGCAACGTTTGTTACCTATGTGATTTGCAATATCCATGCCGACCTGCCCACCTGGGGCCTTGTTGCCGTGGCAATAGCTGTGGGAATCTTCTGCGGCCTTTTGACAATGTTCGTCACATACTGTGGACTGTTCCTCGGAGGGTTTGGCCTTGGCTTTTTCATTGGTGTTGCTATTTTCTTTATAGTCGAGACATTCTACCATGTGACAATCAAATGGATACCATTTGGAGTTCTTCTCGGCTTGAGTCTTATTTTTGGTTTGCTGACACTAAGATGGCAAAAGGGATTCTTTATTGTGGCAACATCTCTCATTGGTGCAGCAATGGTCACTGGTGGAGTGGACTATTTCATTGAAGAGTTTGTTCTGATCAACTACACTTGGCAGCGGATCATGGCGGGAGATTTAAAGATAGAGTGCTGGGTGACGTGGATTATCCTGGCGATATGGCCTGTGATGTTTATACTTGGAAATGTGGTGCAGTTTTGCAAGACTGGACGCAGCTTTACTCATAGAAAAAGTAGGTTAATATGCACACACAGTGGAACCTTGAATTAACGAAGTACCAAGGGTCTTGGGAAATTGGTTTGTTATTTCGAGGGTTCATCATATCCAGGTTCTTTTTCATACATTTTTCTATTCCTGGGCTGAAAAAAATGGTTCGTTATACCGACATATTCGTTGTATAGAGGTTTGTTAAATCGAGGTTCCACTGTACAATGCTAAATTGTACGTTCAGACTATGGTACACCATCGCTATCTTGAACCTCTAAGGGGGGGGGGGACTCCATCATGATACTTATATGGGTATGTGCCGTCCAAGGGGGTCGTGATTTTGGGATTCCTGATCAAAAACGGGGTATCCACATTTGAGATCTTTCCTAGAATGGGGTGTAATATTGCAAACGCATGAAAGCTTCAAGATATTAGCAGTGATTTTAGATTATTTGCAGGGAAATAAATAAATGGCTAATTAACTAATGGGGAAAATAACACAACCTAATCTGTGGAGGAAAAAGTTGTATTTTGGAGGTATAAGTTATGTCGCTAATATATATGTCATCTTTCAGGATCTGATTCTGTGTCACTCCAAGGTGAAGATAAAGCGATGAAGAGATATCGCAGCCTAAACATGAATGGTGATGTAGTAGCTAAGGTAAGAAAAACGAGTGACTGTTTAGTACATTAATTAATTACAGTCAACTCTCTTTATTAAAATAATGGACACCACCAGGACCAAGATTTAAATTGGTATCAGGAGCCTTGTGGGGGGGGGGGGGCGGGGGGGAGGGGAAAGTAACTCCGGACTTCAAGCGACGGGGATAATCAAAGGATTTTTTCGGGTTTGAAAGTTTCAATTCCGCAATTTTTCTGGGTAGGAAAATTTGGGAAGTATTTTATTTGGGTGGCTTCATTTAAGTAGGTTTTTTTTGGGTATTCAAAACAATCTGAAGATTCGTGGTAGTGCCCACGTGTCCCTGTAGAGTAAAATGTGCAGACATAAGTTTTCGTCAATTCGCCCTGAGTAATTATCCAAGAATGATATTGGATATATGCTGTCAACAAAGCCACGACACATGCATCATAATTCATAAAGCATGATTATTATTTTTTTTATGATTTGTAAATAGTTAGTAAAGTTAATTGCTCGTAATGTACTTGTTCTTGTTTAGAGTTACCATCCACAAAGTTTAATTGTTGAAACAGAAGATGTTCTTGGGTGTTTTTAGTGTTCTTAAAATGACTACCAGATGAGGAAAAGATAAATTCAGATGGTATGATGAATAAACAAACACAGACATTCAATTTCTAATGTTTTTTTTTCATGTTATGTCAATTAATCCTTTTTGGGAATTTTTAAGGCTCGAAAATTGGGCAAGGGAATTTTTGGGGGTTGATTTTTGGTCCAGGGAGTTTTTTTGGTTTTGATTTTTGCCCCCATTCGATCATCCCTTGAAATCCGGAGCTCCTCTGCTGGGAGCAGGAGTTGTTTTAATCCTTCAGTGATTAAAAACTGTTTCGATATGGTTTCACCTTTTCTGAGTGCTCTTGATTGATGTAAATGCTCTACATTTGTAGTCCTACTACACAAGAGATGAAGAAGAAGGACGTCCAACAGAAGTTTGACATGGACGCCTCAGTCACCAGCATATAAATTCTCCAATAGCCTGCTCTTGCATTTGAGGAATTTATGTAAAATAACAGCATTAAAAGATGATATGTAGGCCCTTAATTTAATTTGCAGCTGGGAACAATGTGATCCACTGTGCTCCTTAAAATTAAGTATGTTTAGTTAAACAGTGTCTTACTATCTGCCATTCATAAACCTTTAAGCCCTGAGATAAAAATGCATATTCTCCTTACTATTGTCCATACATTTCTTATGGAACTAGTAACTAGAATTTGTCTATTTTAGTAAATATCAAGTCATCTTCCAAGTATTGTTGGTGAACACTTTCTTTATTTTTATCACTTGAATGGCAGTCTGAACAGGTATTGGTCATGTAAAAGAGAAATCTCATTTTTGCCACTGCCAACCTTACCCTACATCCCCTCCAAACCTATGTTAGATCCCCTTCGTGCACAATGCATCTTTCCAGATTTGGTATTTTTGAAGGTGCAGCCATATAAATTTTTTTCAAGAGGTGAGCCACATTGACTCCCAGCTGCAGATGTCCTATTCTCTGGTTTTTGTGATCATTTCCTTAACCCTTTTAAGCCCCAATATTTAATGCATATTCTCCTTTGTGTTCTCCATACATTTCCTATGGTACTAGTTAAGAGAATTTGCACAAACATCAAGACATTTGATGTTTGGTGATCATTTCCTTTATTCTCATGACCTGTATGTTTGATCAAGTAGTGATATTGTAAGGAGAAATTAGATGCTTGTCACTATTGGGGCTTAAAGGGTTAAACTTTACAGTCAAGAGATTTACCTGTTATGAGGATATGTTTGAAGGTGGAAAAAAGTCTAATGTTGTACTAGAGAGGGTTAATGTTGCTTCAGCAATGCAAGTTGATTAGTTGTAGTTAGACGTGAATGTTCATTGAGCCATTCTTTAATCTTAGATTTAGGTACCTGATCGAAGGACATTGACTCTGACTTTCCAAATTTTAAGAATTAAATTCTTATTAAATTCAAATTTTATGATCATCAACAGTTGATTAGTTAATTATGTACCAATTTTTACACAAGCAATGAGATGATATTTTGGTGGCTGATCATGAGTGTCAAGCATGCGTGCATGGCCATAAATTTGACCTACTGTAAAATATGCAAACTGGTTGGAAAGACTAAAATTCCCTGCTAGCAGAGGCCCCTTTTCCTTTGTATTCGCTGAGCTGACGGGCGCACTCACGAAGAAGTCGTGCAGACATTTTATCTAAGTCCGTCGCCTTAGATTTACATAGTTTAGACAACAGAGAGAACTTCTGGTCAATCAATTGTTTTAAGTTCGAATACAAAGGAAAATGGGCCTCTGCTAGCAGGGAAAGACTAAAAATGCTTTGACAAAGATTGTTTATAATTACAGCAACTGCATGATGATTCTGTCAACGTTTTTGTTCTTTTCTTGTCCTTGCATGATGTGGAATAGGAATAAGTGACTACATTGGCGCACTTTCTTACTGTATAAACATGCAACATAACTTAGCTTAAATCTGGTGTTTGACATCTCGTAGACATGTTTCATTTCATCAGGGACAGTTGCAGCAATAGCTATTTTCTTCGTGAAATTAAAGACCTTACGGTATATATTTCATCATGTTTCGTTGATGTTTACAAGAGTTGATAAGGCCAAGACACATGGAGCAACATCATTGTGTGGAATGTTGCAGGGTGTGTTCACCCCTGATTGAGTACATGATATTGTTTTGCCATTCTATTTTGCAGACATTGCACTCATCAGTTTCAGGGGTATAGCGTGGACACAGTGTGATCATACAGTATGCATAATGTTGCACTGTGTCCAGGCCTTAAGCAGCTGTATGTTAGCAACATGTAGGTTCTAAAAAAGCCTAAAAATTAACATTATGTAGAATGAGGAATTTTGTAGTATAGTGTACAGATTGACTTCAATAAAGATGTGTCTATACGGTAAGCAATTAAACACTAGTCTTGTGATATCTCTTCTTGGTTTAATGATCATTGTAGTATATACCAAACCTGTGGATAGTGTTGTCATGTGCTCTGATTTGCCAAGGGCTACTTAAACTTGGGATAGTATCAGAGCTATTCAACTGTTCCCGACATTTTTCTGGATTTTGTGCGCGAGGTTCCCCTCATTTCTCAGGAAGAAAAGGAACTTTTTGGTGCTGGCTAAACACTGGTGTGGTATAATACTAAAACAATTATTCACCTTGGTGTCTTTGAAAAGTGGTAGATATATATTTTACTTGTGGCTTTGTGGCTCAGCACACATCCTCCACTATTCACCTCCACTTGGTTCCAATTGTTAAATGTTGAATGAAGCATAAAATATGATCATCAATATAAAATGGATAGTCAATTAACCTTAGCTTGTCTTACATCTAAGCCCTCTCCATGGTGTAAGGGGTGGGTGGTGGGGTGGGGTTTGAGGGTTTTGGGGGAAAATGCAAGATAGAAGTATAATTAATTGGTACCTTTGAAAGGTGAAAATAGCTGCCCGCAAAAAGAAATCTTGGTTCCTTTTAGGGAGTTGACGGGGTTTGGTTCCTTTCAAATTTCCGAAGAGCACGCCCCCCACCTTAATTTTTATAAGCTCTAGCGATGAGAGTCCCAGCGATCTAAAATCAGCAACTCCTTAGTAACTTGCATACGGTGGCCCACAAGTGCCACTCCCAATTCTAAAAATTCACTCCAAATTCCAAAAACTCACTCCGAATTCTAAGCCCTCACTCCGAATTCTAACACTTTTCTCCGAATTCTAAAAATTCACTCCGAATTCCAAAACTTCACACCGAATTCTAAAACTCACTCCGAATTCCAGAACTTCACTCCGAATTCTAAAAACTCACTCCGAATTTCAATAACTCACTCCGAATTCCAAAACCTCACTCCGAATTCTTAACACTCACTCCCAGTTCTAAAACTTTACTCCGAGTTCCAAAACCGCACTTCAATCCCTCACAATCCGCTAGTACAACACTCCACACACAGACACACCTCCGGATATCTTGTGCATTATCAAGATGGCGGTGGCAAACTCGACAACATCACTAAAATGTGGCCGTTGACAAAATCTGGATCGGATCGGATCGGACCGGACTGACAAAATCTGGATCGGATCGGATCGGATCGGACTCACAAAACCCGGATCGGATCGGATTGGATTGAAAAAACCTGGATCTGATCAGTGAAAGTATTCCCACTAATAATGGTCATGCGGCATCTCTGGATCAAAATGACAGAGAGATGATGAAGAACGTGGTTGTCATTGCACTGTTTTTGCTTTTTCCTTCTCCATTCTGTGGTTGACTTATTGTTTGTTGTTATGCATTTAAACTACTTCATTAAACGATAATTTTTTTGTAGAGGGAGAGATCCAAAGGGAAAGACAAACAAGAATAGAGCCTAAGGTAACAATGATATCAAGATAATTGGCGTCTTTACCGTCCTTTACTTGAAATTTTAGCTATTTATGAATCGACCTGTATACTATCTGTCGGTGAGGTTTTCTATCTCAAACATGAAATACACGATGATGTTGGATTTATACACAATAACATCTGCAGAAATTGGTCATATGACTGAATGATTTACCCCCTTCCAGAAA
>Ga0126336_10000881_pt1 | contig 14128 bp, 9 predicted proteins | sample SidCmetagenome_FD_92530 | JGI IMG/M metagenome (GOLD analysis project Ga0126336, IMG submission 92530) | Coral microbial communities from El Islote,Puerto Morelos, Mexico - Siderastrea C C metagenome | ecosystem: Host-associated > Invertebrates > Cnidaria > Coral | place: El Islote,Puerto...
AAATTCCTTTGTTTTCATTAACCTCATTCAATCCCTAAAGTGTGACCTTTCAAGTAAAAGAAATTCAGTAGTACGCGAACTTTCATTGCATGGCAACGTTTACTGCTTTGCCGCAGTACCTGTCTAATGAAATGGAAAGGTTGCAAAAGCGCGCACTGCCGATAATACAACCCGACTTATCCTATGCTGAGGCTCTAGTAGCTCTAGACATCACTTCACTGTATGAGAGGAGACTGGCGTTGAGTAAAGCGCTATTCGATCAATTTGTAAGGGATCAAAGCCATAAGCTCCATGAGCTGCTGCCGCCACGCAACGGGTCCACCTATTGCACCCGGAGCCAGGGATACCTTAAACTACCGATTTGTAAGACAGACAGGTTTAAAAGCACCGTTATTATGGAAAACAGTTTTAATTATTATTATGTTTGATATTTCCCTTTTTGCATTATATTATAGGTTATATTTTCATCCTTTTGATAAGTAGTGTCATATATTTATAGATATTTTTAATGTTTGCACTGTAAAGTATGTCCCAGTTCAGCCGGCCCGGGGCTGCAATGATTTTACTTAATAAAGCTTTTTATATCTAAAGCTAGTTCTGTCTATCTATTACGCGGCGCCATTTTGCACCGGTGGTGCAAGTTTTGCAACTTTTCCTGTAGTTTGATCGTCTGGAACTTTTGTTTGTTAATTTATTGGATCTATTTACTTTTTGGTCGTAGAAGTGAACAAAAGTTGCACGATAAAAATATGTGAGTTAAAAAAAATCACATTTTGGTTAGTAGAACCTTTAGGATAATCAAAGAGAGAAAGCTGCAGAAAACTTACGTTGATGATGGTATTTCTTTCCCATCAAAGTACCACGAAAATGATGGTGCAGGGATTGCTGTCACATCACATGTCAACGTACCATTTCCATTTATATCAATTTGTATCTTATCTTTCGGGGGACTGCCACTCGTCCATTTTGGAAAAACTGAAAAAAGTACAAACATTCTTACTTGTAGCAATCTTCGCTCGCACGTTCCCCAATGAACTTCACATCATTTACTTCAAGTTGAGAATTCATGTATGCTAATTGATGAAAAATATTTTTACTGGAAACAAATATCTTTACAAGATCCACTTTGTCAATTCCCTATTTTATGGGCTGCTGGTTGCGGACCTAATTCACTTTTAGGCAACAGAGCTAGCATGTAAACTATAAAGAGTTTGAGTAGTTTAGAAAAGGAAAAAAACTCTGTGAAAGTCATATGCAAAGCCCGTTAGAAACCTAAACAGATGATTGATTAATGCAAACAATGCACACGATGCACAGTCTAAGCCAAAAACTGTAACATTACTTTATGTAAATACAAATGACATTAAGCTATTAAGTCACCAAAAATAAAGAGTCAGACTCAAACGTCTATGGAAGGCAATACATTTTTTCGTCAACTGATTACGGGAATGGCACACAGTTCAACACCATTCAACCGGCATCGATCTGTTGCTGAACAGATGTTGAATAGTGTAGTAAATACTCATGTCAGTGCTAAATAATTGCTTGATGTTTCCATTTACTACTGCTGACATTCTATGTAGATTGACCTACTTATATGCGTTGTAAAGATGATAATAATAATAATTATAATAATAATAATAACAATAATAATAATAATAATAATAATTTACTTATAAGGTGCAAATTACATTGATTACTTATAAGGCACAAATTGCATGATCCGTGTACAATTTTCAAGGTGTGTTTAAGAGCAGTCTCCAGAGCTGTAAATCGGCAAATGTTAAACAATAGTGTAACTTATCTAGAATGAGAAAAATCCCTCATCATCAGGTGTTGGCACAGGCAGTTAGTTCATACAGGGTCACACAAAGGGACAATCTGTGGGGACTAGTCGCTGGACCAACTTCCCTGTAATGTTTACACAGGGGAAAAGTTTGAGGTAGTTTTTGATTGGTCGATTTTTGTTTTTACTTTCTTGACTCTTGTAGATTCACGAGGGGACAAATACAATTTGAAGGAACAAGTCCCTCATAGCTAGTTCGGTGAATTCAAACCAAGTTGAATTCATAGGTCAAGGTGCAACGACCAAAAATGTCCTTCCCCTTGACGAGACGTTTTTGATGAAAATCGGTAATTCATACCAAGGGCTTTGATCCCAGGAACTAGTCCCCTTATGTGTATCAACCTCTATTAGATTGTAGAGGAAAGACATGTATGACATACGCGCAGTTTTTAACACTGAACAACAACATTTAGATCACACCAAGTGCGATCTTAATGCGCCTGGTGACCCAGCTTAACAAGCCGAGTTTTACGGTAGAAACATTTTGTACATGAGCTCAACTGACAGTAGTGAAAATAGTTCAATATAGTAATTTAAATGAATTGTTCCGGGCATTAGGGTGGCGAAAATTCTGTCATCAAAGATTAAAAATCTATTATAAAGTTTTTTATACACTGGAGCTCAGTTGCGGAACAGCTCACTCTCCGAACTACGGTAAGCGATTTTAAGAAAAAGTGATTCACCACGGTTTTAGGTAAAATTTAAACACGGCCTCCAAGAAAAGCAGCCTTTATTGTTCTAAATTTTATTTCTTTATAATAATAGTAGCTAGGTAGGTAGATAATTAGTTAATGATGATTAGTAAGCTAATGGAAATACTGCGTATAACTTAAAACCTATCTCATTTACGTGTACATGTAATTGAATCCCTTACCTTCAACCCGCAGTTCTATAGGATACCTCTCCGGATTTCCACGGTTTACAGAATTCTCAGCTTCACAGGAGTATTTTCCTTCATGCGTGTCTTTTCGTACATTAATAATATTCAGAAGCCTTTGTTGGAACGCATTTAAAATCTCGAAAGAGTCCTTTCCATTTTCCAGCGGCAAATTATTCTTCTTCCAAGTTATTTTTGGCGCAGGTCTGTGAGTAATGAGAGAGCATTTTTCAGTAAAGAAACAGGTATCTTGTCAGGAAATAGTGAAGACAATGAGCTGACCGAACAAGTAAAAATTACATGTAAAATTAAAATGAGTTTGCACCAATTTACACGTAACGCCATTAAATGCTGGTGTAAACCTATTTAGCTTTTCAAAATAAATTTCTTTGCCAATTGTACATACAAAAAAAAACGAATTAAAAATGTCAGTGTCAGACGTTTTAAATATTTTCTGTTGAGCTCACTTGCTATGTAATGTCACCATTTTACTGTCACCACTTTAGCAGTGGTGTGGCTGCAGTGCCAAATTTCTTTTAGTACAGAAATGCAATTCCTAACGGGTTAAATCGTTTACACTTCAGGTAGGACAAAAATACTCAAATTTTTGCCAGGAATGATATTTCTGTTTTTTTTTTCTTTCGCGTTTTTGCTCTACCAAACAAGAAGTCGTTGAAAACTTCCGATTCTGGTCATGACGCCATGTGGTGACGTCAGGAATTCTTTAATTTGTAACGTAAGGTTAAAAAAAAATACACTCGTTACAGTTTTCTCTAACCACGTTACTGTACTCTTATCGTCACAACATATTTATTCGTTATCGACAAACCGCTGTTAACTTTTTGGTAGCCATACGTGCCCTACGTAAGATGCATGCGCAACTTAGTCAAGTTTCTCACGTGGGCGTTTACCTTGAGTGACGCTACTACGTTTTCTGCCCTGGGGATGGGGGTGGGGAGGGGATGACAGCAGGATGTAGTGCCCCTTGGGCATTACATTGTTTTCTGAAACTTCACAAATCTGTAAGTATTCCATATCCCCGTCTTGAAAACATGACAATTTATCTTGATTCCCCGGTCGAAACAAAATGTAGAAATTGCAACAAAACTAGCCAAAATTGACTTGCAATCGTGGACATTGCGTCATAACACGGAATGTAGCCATGGCTAGGTACAACAAATTAAATAACGAGACCACTGGTGGTAATTTCTGTGGGCTGCTCAAAATCGTACTTACATATACGACTGGGCCTTAAAGAATAACTAAACAAATGTGCTGCGAAATATCAAAACTCACTTACCTCCCAGTGGCAAGGCAATATAATGTTTTATTTCTCCCCTCCACAGCATATTCTGTAGGGTTGGGTCTCACACTCCATTCCGGGCGGCGATTTTGATCTTCCTGTCCTATGAAAAATTAAAATTACAATCATAAAATTATGCCAGTTGGCACAGGGAAAACTGTTTTAATGTGTACCATCTTTCATCTTACCGGCAAATGGATTTTTTGCCATTAAGGTCTGATGCCTTTTTTTTTTTACCAAGGTAACGCAGCCTTATAGTAAATGCCATCTCGAAGCTCATAAACAAGGTAGATGTATGAATTGTGAATTTTGAGTTGATATTGAAGTGTCGTCGTATCGTTTTCGTTGTATATTTTCGAACTGTGAATTTCGCGGTGGAGAGGATCTATTGATGGATGCCTTGTAGGGGTTCGATTCAGGAAAGCTAAGGGGAATACCGACTCTTCCGGGATCTACCAAGGTTATATGGCCGAGAGAGTCTGTGTGTTAGTTGTCAAGGGAAAGAAAATGTCCATCGGTTTCAGCACTACTACCGACAGTGCATTTGCTGAAATTTTATTGCATTCGTTACCGGATAAAAACAACAGAAAAGAAGAAGTTTTTTGCTACCACAAAATAATGCTTATGGCCAGGGGCTTCTGCTGTTTTTCTCGTGTTGCTCTTCACTGTATATTCATCATTCCTCACACGTTTCAGTGTTCTAAATATTTATTGTTGTCTTTTTTATACAGAGTGCAAGTGGCTACTCTGGTTTTACGTCCATCGACATCGATCGATCGAGCAGTATAACAGATCTATTTGCGTTGACTACAAGTCAGATCTTCTCCAATAGTATCTAGCGATGAAGGGTATTTCAATTTTGAGAGGCTCCCACTGTACGTATCATCTTACTAGAAGGCCAGCGCGACCCGCTGTAATATGCGAAAAGTCCGATAAACGCGCCAGCCAAACGTTAAAGACTTTCAAAACAAAAACACAAGCATGCAAAGCAGTTTGGATGATAGCCGCTACATGTATTGATCAGTGTATTACACAACACATATATAGAGGATATTACATGGTCGCGCGGAGATACGACATTTCTCGTTCGTTGCACTCCCACGAGAAGATAAATGTCGTATCTCCAAGCGGCCATGTAATATCCTTTACTTATTATATAGACACCGATGAAATACCGGGATAACGATTTCTTGGACTAATCCTTTATTCGCTGAATCAGTCTAATAAAATATGGATCGTACGCACATTCGAATTTTGGTCGAAAAATAGTGAAAATAAGTAGCGTTTATATGTATTCTGAATATTACAGCAATAAGGCATATATTTCTTCATAAAACCGATTCGTCATTGCCCTTTAAAACGTCTAAATAATTTATTTCAAAAAATCAGGCGATAGATAAAACGCCTTGCTCATGTCCCGTGGTGAAAACCAAGAATGAAAATATGAGCAAAATTTCAAAAAGTATTAAAACGTGTGCTAAAGTTCACGAGCAATGTTTCATTTGCCAAAGTTTTATCACTGTATTATGTGCTAGAATAAAAATGCACAATTGTTAAAGACATGAGTCATTCAGAGTCACCTTCAAGCTCAGCACCAGTTTACTCTTGCCTTCCACCGCTGCTATCACTTTCAATTATATACACTGGAACCTCGATTTAACGAACCTCTTTATAACGAAGTCCTCGGTATAACGAACGATATTCTTCAGCCCAGTAATAGTGTAAATAAATGTATGGAAAAGAACCCCGATATAACGAACCATATTCTTCAGCCCAGTAATAGTGCAATGTATGGAAAAGAACCCCGATATAACGAACCACATTCTTCAGCCCAGTAATAGTGTAAATAAATGTATGGAAAAGAACCCCGATATAACGAACCATATTCTTCAGCCCAGTAATAGTGCAATGTATGGAAAAGAACCCCGATATAACAAACCATATTCTTCAGCCCAGTAATAGTAAAATGTATGGAAAAGAACCCTCGATATAACAAACCACATTCTTCAGCCCAGTAATAGTGTAATGTATGGAAAACAACCCCGATATCACGAACCATATTCTTCAGCCCAGTAATAGTGCAATGTATGGAAAAGAACCTCGATATAACGAATCCTCGATATAATGAGCCAATTTCCCCAATCCCTTGGCACTTCCTTAAATCGAGGTTTCACTGTATCGCCTTTTTTTCGGTTTCGGCCCCAGTTCTGGACTTGTGACTGTATTTTTAGTCGGTGCCAAATTGATATTGAAAACACCTCCAGTGATATAATTTCCTTGGAATATTGAATGGCGTGTGTTTTCAGCGGCTGAAGTCGATGAATGTGTATTGTAGACTCTGTTGTGTTAGCAGAACGACATTCGTTGTAGGAGATGAGGATGATAAAATTCTGGAAATGCTCTCCATTTGTCTTTCTCTTAACGATTTGTAATTATTAACCGATTGTAGATTTTTATGGCCAGTTATTTGAACGATCTGATTCGGTGGCACATCATTATCTTGAAGTTTTTGAACTAGCGTTTTTCTTGCACTGTGATTTGTTTTCACGGAGATTCCTGCCGTTTCGGTCATTTCTTTCATCAAGACGTTGAGCTTGTTAACGCCCACAGGCTGAGATTTAAACCATTTCCCGGGACCATTTTGAATTTTCTGACTTTGATTGGGCTTCAGTCTTGCAGTAATTTACTGCCAAGTAGAACGGCGAGTCGGGCTGCAACATGTTTTCGGGGCGCTTACTATTGTAGACTTTACAAACCTTTACGAGGTCGTGTTCAGCAGACTCGGCACCTTTGTTTTCGTACATACGCGGCTTCACTTGGCGTTGATTCCTCGGGTTCTCTCCAGTTAAAGTCTTTGCCGTTCAACCAATTTCTCAAGGTATTGTTTTCCTTCACTATCTGATTTGAGAACAACGTCTCCCCATTGCAGTTCTCTCTGCTCTTTGCATCCACGTAACCGAAATGTAGCATGTTGTTCAACCAAACAGTATTTACTAGTAGTAATCAAAGATTAAGAGAGTGCGTTCAACTGGTTGCATTCTCTCAGACAGCCAACACTTCCGCTTCCCACGTTGTCACAAAGGAGATGAAAGCCTTTGAGTCCTTTGCTTTCCCCTAAATGAAAGCATGGGTTTGTGGCAGGTTTCTTTGCAAAACGAGCTCAGATCTACATTTTGTTTTGACTGAGAATTGCTGTGAAATGATTTGACCATGGTGAACAAATTTTCTGCTGAAGACAAATGTCCTTGAATATGTGCTGACAATGTGTTTCAGTCAGTGGAACAGCGTGTGCCCAACCCAGCTGTAATCACTCTGTAGCCAGCACAAAAGCTCCAAAACATGTACTAACAAAGGGCCTGAAACTAAATCTCCAGAAATCTTTGATGCCCTGTTTACAAGAGCAAATTCACACGACCAATTTTCTATGACAAATGAAATTGTCATGCCAGTTTAATTAGCAAAGACATTTGTAACAAAAAAAATTGACAAATTTGTCTCATCTAAACGAGCAAATAAGGTTTGCCACAGACAATTTGCTGGTGTGCATGGGGCTTTGGGCTCTACAGCGTCACGGGCAGGCATCTCAATATACAAAATAACTGGAAACAATTCAACTATATAACCTTTGGTGGTTTGTGCACGACTTTTCATCAACGAATTTCCCAGTGTGATGTTTTAAAAATGACCATCAAGGTAAGCAGTTTAACAAGAAAATTTCAAGCACTATATAACCACGATTAGTTAGTATCAAGGAGCATTTAGATGCATGTCTCTGTTGACAAATTCACTCACTTAAAATTTCTCTTGTCAAAAAGAACAGAGGCTAGGCTGTTGCATGTCTCAACAGGTGTCCTAACAGAAGTGTCCGCTTTCATCCTGCATTTAAAGTAGTATTTAGCCTTCATATCATCGTCATGACCCACAACAACATGACCAGTTTCTGGCTCTGAAAGTCAGCAGAAACCACTCTCAAAATTATTTAAATTCTGCAACAAGGAATAGCAAAGTCCCCGTACGAATAATCGATGTTTTCACGAGCGCTGTACATCCTACCTCCGCCGCTTGTGTCTGTAAGTAGGCTTCAAACTGTGTCTTGTCGACAAACTTGAAAATTTTCCCGGAAACTTCTTGTGAAAGCCTTTGTGGTCCTCGGCAGAAATCACTATCAAAATTCTTCAAGAGTCCGTACGAATAATCGATGGTCTTCCGACCGTTTTACATCCTAGGTGCCCGCTTGTGTTTATAAGAGGACTTCAATCTGTTAAAACCACGATCAATTCGCCTGCACTGGTGTCATTGCGTTTACACGCTTAATTGACCGTTTGGGGCCTGGGCGTTATGGAAGCGAGGCCAAAGTCCATACCAGTTTCCGGCCGAGCGTAGGCCCCTGCAAAAATTTTCGGGGGGGGGGGGCTAATTTGGCGTCGACGACGATTACAGAAAATCTTGAATTTTTCTGCCTGTACAAACTAAGGCGTGCGTTCTCCTTCGTCGAACGCAACAAGAGCTTGTGGAGAGTTCAGTCCAAGCAACTTTTTACTATATGGAATATCGATCTCTGTCACTTAAAGCTGTAGTTACTTTGGGTTTATTCCCGTTCCCCTGTCACTTGAGTTCTTTCTGTTTGGCTTTCAGGGCATCTCGCGTCTTTTGAAAATCTTTGTCTTTGATGACAGATTTCCCCTAACTGGCGTGACTTAAGTGGCGTTCAACACTCGACAAAATTCCTCGAAGGGAAGGTTCGTACTCTTCGCCTTTCTTTTTTCTTGCAGCGGATGTGAATTTGCTTGGATAGTTATTTTACAGTTCAACCGCTGGAATCTCTTTTATGCTTCTGTTCTCGCCGTGTTCCGTTAGAAACTGCTTGACAAGGTTTTTGTTGTACAAGGTCTTTCTCTCTGTGTTGGCATTTTCCTCCGTTTCGATCAGCTTATCAACATCGCTATCTGTCACCGGAACAAACCTTCCATCACTCCTTTCGTTTTGCTCTTCGTCTAAGAAACTTAGGTCAAAATTGGGTACTTGATTTGAGAATTCCATCTCGACTACAAGAAGTCCAACTGACTTTGTTTTCAAGGCGAATGATTTGTGAAAGAAAGCTAAACGCGCGCGATGCTGTGATGCTCTTTCCCTATTGGCTGAGACTGAAGTAGCCATGACAACTGTGATATCTTCACATGTGAAAGATAAAATCGTATCTTCACTGTATACGCAATTTTCGTCACTGGAAAAATCCTGGTATTTTTCCGGTGACTATGTAATAAAGCATAATATCCCATCAGCACAATGATGGAAGTTACATGTATGGCTCCCACAATCGAGTTCACTTACATGTACACACACCCCAGGACACTTTATTTCACCTACTTCAAGTTTAGTTTTGGAAGATGTTAATCAAAGAAAATCTGTCAAAATTATCGAAAGCAAAGAAGGATGGGTGTCTGCGACCGGGTTATCCTCTTGCTTTCACTTTTGGCAGCTGCTCTCTAAATCACCCCGGGCCCATGGCTGGCAAATTCCTGCAACCCAGCCATGACCCCAACGTCAAGGGAACACCCATCAAATTGAATGAAAATAGTAAAGGACGGTGCCACCTTTTGTTACTGCGCATACGTTCTGCGCATCTCGGGTCTGGTCCGATGGTCCGAGATCTCCCAGCACTTTATAACTCGGTAGAATCTCAATCAAACTTTAATTTACAGGTAAGTCTCGTTTAATTTTACTATTTCTTAAGGAATTTGCCTACTAACACAACAGTATTTTTGCCGCGGTTTGTGACTATAAAGAAAATGCAGATCTTAGCAAGGGCTATCAGAATCAAAAAGAAAATTGGGGGTACGCAGTTTTCGGGATAATTCACCTTAAATTTGGAAAGAAAGTGCAATACATCCTTTGCATTTTAAAGCTTTTTTAGAATTATGGTTGCTTAATTATCTATGAATAAATTCGTAGTTACCCACATTTTTCTTTTTAGATTGCAATAAACCTTTCTAAGATCCGCCTTTTCCCCATAGTCATAACCTTTGCAAAAATACCTCTGTATTAGGACACATCGTCTTTAAGTCAATTGACCGTGGGATCTATGTGAGTGAATACTGCAGTCAAGAAATGACACTTGTGACACGTGTACAGTAGCGTTGACCTACATGTAATGTGGGGTTGATAACACAAGAGAGAACAATCACTAGTGAGTTTGAATGCATAAGAGGATTTTCCGATTTTTCATATGTTAAGTTTTTACCTGACTTTCTTAAGGTCAAAGCACCAGACGGGTAGTACGTGTTTGCACCAGACATCGTACATCTGATTCCCTCTCTTTCATTTATCTCGTCAATGTCCTCCTTTTCAACAAACATAATGAACAGGTCCCCGTTCATAGGTGATATTGCTCTCCGAGGATTCCTTTTGAACTGGATCTTGTTTTTTCCTTCCCAAGTAAAGCTCACACCATAGCTGTAATGGTGAGGGGGGCAAGGAAAGGTGAAAGGCGAACCAAGTTTGACAACCTTCTCCACATTTTTTGAATCAATAAAGTCTCCAACAACTATCAAGAAAAAAGTGAAGTTAATATGTTAACAATAACAGCAACATGTCAACCATAAGATTACCGGTACCTGAAGGTCTCGCGAATGCACAATAATAGTGCACGTCTGATGCAAGTATTATCTACTGCACCATAATGTTTCAAAAGTAATAATCATCATCCTTTGCCCCATCTAGTTTCTCCTCACACTATCACTGCTCGATCAATAGGCTGCGATTATCATAGACAAAATACATAAAATGTTCTGATGTTTAATCAAATTTATCCAACTAGCACCATAAGAAATATATTGAGAACAGTGAGGAGAACATAGACGTTGATATTGAGTTTTTTAAGAGTTAATTCCATCACTTTTGGGAGTATATTGGTCCAGTTCACCTCAGTAAAACTGCAGAACATTTATATATGAAAACACACAGCGGATACTTGGCAGCTATCCAACGAATTCAGTCTTTTAACATTTGCATTCATTATCAGTTATAGGTATAACAGGCAGTTGTAGACAGGCATCGGGTAGTACATAATGGTGCGATTTTGTGCAGATGGTCTCTAATTGCATCTAGTCGCCAACCCTCAACAATACTCGTTGCGATGAAGAAATAGACAGTAAATTTGGACTTAGATCTTTTCATGCAGCTACCCCTAACTATGGAATAGCCGTCCTGCCCAAATACGTGACATAAAATCGCTTGACCTTAAAACAGAAATTTAAAAGTCATCCTTTTTGGTCAGTTTTTAAACTTTTTTAGTCATTTTTATTGTGGAGGCTTTTTAAACTTTTTTACATTCTTAGTCATTTTATTCTTAGTGTTGTGCTTGTTTGTTTGTACTTTTTACCTTTCAGTAACAATTGTTTGTACAGCGCTATAGATCAGAAAATGTAAAAAGCTCTATAGAAGTATTGCGAATTATTATTATTATTATTATTATTATTGTTATTGTTATTATTATAGCAGTGCAAGACGTGTATATGCTACCACCCTAAATAGCATGCACAGGGCGCGAACGTAGCCTATGCAGCTAATTTTCGAGGAAAAAAAAGCCAACTTCTACTAAAATGAATAAAAGCACTAATGCCACTAAAATGTTCAAAGTCTCTTAAATACTAAAATGCCTCAGACAAATTTAAGCCAAGAAACTGTGCACTTGATCACGCAAAATGTGCACTTGATCATGATGGTTTCCACGTTTCCACTTATATATGTACATGTACACGCGTTTGAAAATGCTTGTCTTGGCAACGGCGTCCTCAGGCGCATGCTCATTTTTGTTTTTCATTGCCACATCTTTGCGTTGTGTGATACCGTCTTGCAAACAAAATTCAATTCATGCTCCCTCTCCGAAAATGTCGGTAAAACAGGTAAGACAGCACAAAATTGACTTTAAAATAATTATATATCTTATTCATATTCTTTAAACGTCAACGGTTTACTGGTGGAACGCATGTTTCCTTCTGCCCGAACTGGAACAAACCCCGCAGTTAAGTTAGCAATTTAATGTCAATCACACGCGACCCTCAGAGCAAAAAAGTCTAAACCGAAATGTGGTTTTGGTGGACGTCAATCATCTCCATTTCTTGAGCTACTTTTTTTGATCACTCACTGATATCCCGTCCAAAGCACACAGCATTTTAAATCAAGTGTGTCAGAAAATTGTGGTTTAGGTTGCAGAACATGTTATGTTTTCCCTCACCCCATATAAAACATGTACAAAAATAATATGGTGCGTGTGGTGCGTGATATCTTTGTGTTCATTTATGCATGCAAACGGCCGTTGAGGAACCCGGCAAAATTCATCTTTATACGAGGGAACGGAAGGATAGTAATATTTGAATCCCTAACCCCTTTGTATTTTTACTGAACAATTATTAGTCATACGTGCCCTAAACAAGGATGATTTGTAGTGCATTGGCTAAACTGAGGCTTCAGAGGCTTTTTTTGACATGACCCTGTTCGTGAGAATGGGATCACCTGGCAAAATAATCGTTCTTGAATAGTGTCTTCCGATCGAAGTAATGCCGTTACGAATATAACAGTATTTCGAAGATTTCCGTGATTCTGACTCAACAAATGCCTTTATTGGGCCACCTAAAATGTGTTCTAGTACAGGATGTTCAACATGTCATTGAGTTTGGAGACAAATGAGAAGTACAGAGTATATTTTCGCCTAGCTTTCGGCAAGGAGGCGGAGATGACTGACTAGGCTTAGATAAATTCTGCTCGTAAAATGGCTTATTCTGCCTGCCGGCATTGATCGTAAAAATCGCTTATTCTGCTCGAATTCTGCTCGGTACCCGAAAAAATTTTCGGCCCTTCAGACCTCGTGTATTTTACCAAATATGGAAGGGAGTCTGGGCCTAACCCTAAATAGTAATTAGATATTCATTATGCGTAGCAAAATTGTAATTCAACTTACTTTACATCACTATTTATAATAGACGGAACAGTGAATCATGTGAGCGCGTTTTAGCTAATAATCACATTAATCACAAAGTATTTTCCATTTGTTTTGTAAGAAGTTTTTAATTTTTCTTACAACTGTTATGCATATCATTAGTGTCACTGATTTCCGTTATTCTGCTCAAATTCTGCTCGAAAATGCCTTATTCTGCCGGCAGAATGTTCGCCTCAAAAATCCCTTATTCTGCTTGAAATTCTGCCGGCAGAATTTATTCAAGCCTATGACTGACGTCCACCAAAACCACATATCGGTCTAGACTTTTTGCTCTGAGGGTCGCGTGTGATTGATAACTGCTGTTAAAAGACAGTTTGTGAATCTAAGGGTAAGTTCATTGCATTTTCTATTACCTGTCACGGCAACTTTTATCTTCCTGCTAAACGTTTTTGCACCAGAACCTGTATCCCTGACAATACACTGATAAGTGCCACTCTCTGAAGAGCCAAGATTACTTCCAGTCAAGGTACCGTTGCTACTAAGTTTGAATTTACCGAAAGGTCCGTAGGCACTATCGGGTATCACTGTGCCATTAAGCTTCCAAATCCATTTCAAGTTCTCTCCTACAGCTTCACATGGAAGGACCAGGGCGTTATCTGTTCTAAACTTGACCTGCTCAGGATTAATCAAGTCTTTGGATCTAAAATTGGTAATTCGTGGAGGAGGGCGTTTCGGCTGTTGCAGACCTGGAAGACAAATTTAACAAATATAAGACAAGAGAAAGAACATGTTGTGTTTACAGTTAGCAGGGTGGGTGTGGCCCCAATGATGACTCTGTTCACCATGCAAACAGGAGCAACCATATCCATGTTCTCCTTAATGTTCTAAATACATATCATATGCTTCAAGTTATGAGAATTTGGTTGTACATCTAGACACTTCCATGGTCATTTCCTTCATTCTCATGACCTAATTTGTTTTGGTCAAGTTGTGATGCTGTAAGGAGAAATGAGATGTTGGTCACTATTGCGGCTTTAAGCCTAAAAGGTTAAGACGGATTCCGCTCAACGTTCGAGCAATAAGTGCAAAAAATATTTACCAAAAAACTACTCATAGCACGGTAACATTTTAAATGCTATTTGAAACATCTCACTCTAGTTCACT
>Ga0126336_10000882_pt1 | contig 14125 bp, 10 predicted proteins | sample SidCmetagenome_FD_92530 | JGI IMG/M metagenome (GOLD analysis project Ga0126336, IMG submission 92530) | Coral microbial communities from El Islote,Puerto Morelos, Mexico - Siderastrea C C metagenome | ecosystem: Host-associated > Invertebrates > Cnidaria > Coral | place: El Islote,Puerto...
AACACTGTTTATTTCATAAAATTTTATTAATTTTCAATCATAACTAAAGCTTTGGCTACCTGTGCACAAACAAACGAACGTCCGCCATATTTGTTTCACATTTAGATTGGTTAAGTGCTGACTACATTAACAGCGGGCAAAAAATTTAAAAAAACTTACTTTATCGCAACAAGTGTTCTGCGGTCTGCAGTCTGCAGTCTGCAGTCTGCAGTCTGCAGTCTGCGGTCTGCAGTCTGCAGTCTGCGGTCTGTAGTCTGCAGTCTGCAGTCTGCGTTTTCACCCGACCGACTAGGTATACCCATTCTTGGAAAAGTACTGGTTGTAATGTAAGAAAGAGGACGTAAGAGTACCCAACTTCGACAGCAGGCTGCAAGCAACCCACATGACAAATACACTTCTTCCAAACAGAAGGATAGTGAACATTTCACTTGGGAATGGCAAATTTTTGACGCTGACCTTTTCTGTGATGATATCTTCATGAACTTCACTCTGTGCACGAGATTTATAGTGTTCCAGCCGACAAGTTGTACAAAGTACTATGTATGAGAAATAACAGAAACAAAAAAAAATTACAATCAGCGGTCCTCGATAAAGTTCTATTTCTGCTGCTACTACTACTACTGCTACTGCAACTATCCACTCTCCCGTTCTCCAACTGAAAAATCGACATTGTACATTTATGAAAAACAAAGAACGGTACAATTCATAGCCGAATTAACCCAACAAAAAGGCAAAACCTCGTTTTGTTTTATTTGGTGTCTCCGTTTAAATTCTACATCAAAAAAACGTAAGGGGGTGGGGGAGGGGGAAACGCATATTTTATTGGCATTAAACACGACTGATAAAAAAAACATTTTTAGAAACCCAGAAAAGATATTCGAAAGATAAGACAACCTACAGTAGCCTGCAAGACAGTCCATATTTGCGATCTGGCTTACGAAGCCGGATGGTCAGAGAACAAAAGGTCTTGAGCAAGTGTGATGGTATGGAGAGTGGGACTGGGGAGAGTTTCTCACCTCACGCTGCCGTGCGAGACTCGCCGGCGGCAATCCTTGCACTCTGCACTTCACGTCTGTAAAGTACTCACAAGGTCTTTTTTTAACAACTGTTTTGCAGTTAAAGGTTGGCACACGAGGGGAGTGGTCGTAAGGACTTGTTGGTTGCAGCAGACGGCACTCAAAAAGGGACTCGCCGCGGGAACAAGTCGCAAAGACAAGTCCCCTGCTGTGTTTACAACAGGGGACAGGTCGCGAGGACAGTCCTGATTTCAGTCCACGCGGCTAGATTTTAGGTACTTTACACGAAGGGACTTTCTCCCCGTAACAAGTCGTAGAGAGTTGTCGCAGAAACTGGTCCGACGCATTTGAGAGTCCTCCTAAAGTTGACAATCGGGTCTGTAGGGTGTTTGCCGGAGGGGGGGGAGAGGGTGCAATAGCTTTAGGAAACGGGTAGAATGTAGACGGAGTAACATCAAGAAAAATTGTGTTGTTTAAACTTTTCTCATGACCAAATTTTTAAGAGTATCATTTCCTCTTGCATGCGTGCCTAAGCTTATTTCACTAGTGTGTTTTCAAGGCGTCGAGTTTACTAACATTTTTGCTTCACCTCCGCTAGAATTCGTTGTTTGTAAAACCTAAAGTATTTCAGTAACATTGAAGGTAGTTTTAAATAATGCACAAATTACTGGTATTGTTTGAAAGTGCATTTTTCATCACAAGATTTTTTTTCCGAACGCTTTCTGAACAACATCTTCGCGGGAGTATTAAAAAATGGTATGTTTGTTTTCAATTATACTTTTTGTCTATGGAAAAGGCAGCTCTCTCCGCGAAAACTGGTAATCCAGAAAGCAGAATATTTCTTAAACCCCCTGAAAAATTTCTCAAGGAATCCAGAACATTGGTATATGATTAGAAATGCCATTTCATGAATGTTTTGAGATTAATCAATGAAACTTTTCCAGAACTTGAAGTTGCTGTTACAAATTAACATAAACGTGATAATGTAAACCCCACACTTTTGCAGCCTGTGTGCGAGTGCTGATTTTGTTAACATTTGACGAAACAAGTTCGTATCTATTTTTTTAAATATAAGGAGTTAAGGATAACTCAGCTGAGCTAATGGGAACCACAACATTGAACGCAGCAAATATTTCTGCTGACGTAGTAGCGTTAACGCGTCTCGGAAGATTGATTCGCTTCTTTGTTCCTTGGTGGTTCGGATAGCAGCAAACATGACCTTTCCGACCAGGCCAATCGATAGTCAAGTCTCTTCTATGTTTAGGACATATTGTTAGTGCTTGTATTTCCTCGTCGTCAGGCCAGCACGGTTTAAAATCAACTGTGATTCGCTGATCTCCGTCTTTCCTCGACCACGTTTGCCGAAATACGTGACGCGTCACGCCTTCCTTAACCAGAAAAAGCACGAGATGTAAACAAACCGATCGCAATGTTTGTTGAAGTAAAGCCTGGTTCTCATATGCCGCCGACCTACCTGTGACATAGTCGCCGGTGCTGTCTGGGATACTGTACCGATATGAGAACAGAAGTCGCCAGCAACAGAGATCATCCGCGGCAAGTCTTTACCGCCGTCATACCTGCAAAGTTGACTCGAGTTCAACTTCGCAGGCATGCCGGCGGCAAAGACCCGCGATAGATCGTGTTACCGGCGGCGTAATCTTCCCATATGTTGGAACAGTATATCGGGCAGTACCGGCGGCCTTGTCGCAGGTAGGTTGGCGGCATATGAGAACCAGGCTTAACTGCGGATAGGTTTTGATTGTCTCTCAACCACTGACGTACATATATATTTTTTCTTTCAGTGAAAAAGCCAGCTTAAGACATACTGTGGTTTTTTACCATGTAGCGTGACTTAACATAACCCTTTCGCGGGAAAATTGTGCTGTGTTTTTTTTATACTACTGGGTAAAGATTTCCCGGTTTTTGAGTATTTACATTCGTCGCAACATCGATTTCAAAGTATCACCAGTTTCAATTAAAGTGCTTGCGACCTAATTTAACGAATTGTGTCCTACAGTAGCGGGGAATTGAACAACACAGTGATACCCTCCGATGAGAATTTGGCGGGAAATAGAACTGAAAGATCAGTGTGTTGGTATTTTACGAGGTCGTTGGCTTCAATCTGCTTAAAGATACCAATTTTAACTGAACTGGATTTTGAAAACAACGCAATAACCTATCGGGATACAATTTTACTTTTAAAATTAACTACAGCAAAATTGTAAAACGTTCCCCTAAAAATGACTAAAACTGAGGTCTAGCTCAATGAAGCTCCAGTGGCAATTTTTTGCACCTTATAACAAATAAAGATTTAAGCGAGGGACGTTTAGCAAATTGCATTCAACTCTTTAGGAGACGAATATTATGGATAAAATATATGGACATCTGGAAAAAGCGAGGCACCTTTTAGGCTTAACCGAAGTTTCCCGATTTTTCCGTATTTTTTGGCCGCTGGGGGCCCAAAATTTTAGAATGGCCATATCTCGAAGGAAAACGAACGCCAAACTAATTAAATGTCACCATTGTTAATCTTTTCATACTACTTTTACATGGTAGAAAGGAGGAGGTACACGGCCGACCTCGATCTTTTGCGCCTGCCCGGTTTTCTCTGACAATAACACTTAAAACATTACAACTCAAAACTTGGGACAAATGTAAAACCACTTTTCTAGTTTCCTTCCACGTATATGGCTTTTCATTACATTTTATACCATAAACCAATTAAACGGCGAATTAACTAAAACGTGTCTCGGCCCTTTGAATTCGTGAGTAAAACAAGCAGTACATTTCTTTTAATATCTCCAAAAGTACCTCAGCTCTAGAATTGAAACTACATGGATAGCTTACAACAGACATTGTAGTTACTAAATCTGTAAAATTCTCAGCGGGGCGGGCTTATTTTGTTTTCAGGGCCATCAACAAAGAAACCATAAAAATGAGATTTCTTAAATTTTGTCAAAATTAACATTCCGTAAATTTGCTGGAAAAATCGGAAGAAAGCTGAGAGGACTTTGAGATTCAAAGAAAATTGTCTATTTAGTAATTTTCTGATGAAAGCAACCGCTCATAAACCGTATTTTTGGGAACAATTTGAATCGAAGTACAGCTTACTTGACGGCTTGGTTCATTTTGTTCGGCTTTTTGACTCTCGTTAAGCGAGCTGGTTCTTTCGTATTGTTTAAAAATTCAGTGTTCTGGACTTCTTCTTTCAACTGGTAGTGTTATTTATCTCCGGTACTAGTCCATCCCCTTATTTAGCCCACTGAAATCAGGTTTGGTAGCACTGAAATAAACCAACATGGAGTTCAGTGTACAGGTACATTTCCACCGTAGCCTTTCGCTCTACGTCTCGATCAGACGTCACCATTCGCTCCAAAAGATGGAAAGATGCATCCTTTCAACAAGGATTCCATTTAGCCAAGCATTTCACTCCAACTTATGGTGCACAAATTGCAGACAACAACTTTCTTCGACGCTATCTTCGAAGTAGACTGGGACAATAACATACGCCGCGGGACGTTACCGGACAGCGGTGTTTACTTGAACAACTTTCCCTTAATAATTTGCTTCACACCAGGTCCTTTATATGTTGTTGATATGACATTTAAAGCATTTCAGAAAGCCAGCAATTGCCTTCTTTTAGATTCTGTTTTCCACTTACACAGCATTATTGATGCTATGACAGAGGGGCCATGGTGTTCATTAATTTTGGCTTGTTTACAAGTTACATTTGTGGGGCCCGGCATTTTTGTCATGCCATTACAAAACTGGGTCGTGAAAATATTAATCAGACATGGCATAAAACTACCATTTTCCTGTGAGAAAAAAGGGTAACGAGAGATGGGAGGCCATAGGATTTTGTTTAAATGCCTGAGAAACCGTCGCACTTGTAAAATGGACACGTTTTGTGTGATTTCGAGAACAATCAGAAGGTAGACTTAAATAGATGTTTACTTAAATTGTGATAGAAAGACCCAGACATTTATGCAAGTACAAACTACAAGTTTATAACACTAGGAATTGGCAGCAGTCTGCTTTTCTTTCTTATTTAGTGGACAGTCACGATGAGATGTCCGCTGATGTTGCAGTGACCCACGGCGACACTTCCTCCCACTGACAACAGTGACATTGACAGCGTCATTACTTGCGCCTTTAAGTAATGCCTGAACCTCTGATACAAGATTGGGGTCACCGCCATCCAAATTTCCATCATCATCTTCAGTGACACCATAGGTGTGTTGTATTGCTTGCCGTTTCACTCATTTCTTCCCCTCTTCTTGATCTTCTGCCCTGGCAACTTTTTTGTTGGATGCGCTTCTGCTTGCCCTCATCTGAATTCTTATTAGCCAGTGTTCTCGCACGTTGCTGATGCTTTGCTCAAAGCATCAACAATTGCTGGTACCACAGGTAGACCGAGTCGCTGGTATAGATCTTTGATCCAGTGGTAATCTCTGGAACGATTCTCCCTACACCGCGTCATGTTCCCCTGGCACAGACCACAGTTTGTTGATGTAATGTAATGCAACTTAAATTTAATTCAAAAATAATTCTTAAAGAAAGAAGTCATTTTGCAATACCTTATGTAAGTTGTATGAAATACAGTTCATGTGGTCTTTCAAATTGCCGAAACATCTGTTCCGTAAAAATAACACTTATCCTATATTAGTAATGTAGTTGGCTCCATATAGCTTTGTCAACTTACAATCCACCCTCATCCAAATAAACAGTAAACAAAATGTAAGCACTATATTGAGTTTGTTGCGAATAGTTGTTCTTAAAAACAAGATTTGGAAATGTGCAGTATAATACATTTTATAGTATACTAAACAAAATATACAGTTTCTGATTGGTCAATGAGGAATGGATAATAACTTATAGAGTGCAAATAGAGGTTAAAAAGTGCAATACGGAAGTTGCTATGGAAACAAGGAAAAGCGCGAAATTTGAAAACAAAAAGCCAAATGGCTGACAGCCGGTTTGCTTTGTCAGACGAAATTGCTGTCGACCAACGGAAACAAAATGCCAAAAACCAAAAACACTGCTAAATCAACACAAACCTGGTTGAATGTGTGACAAAAATGGGCAAGTGAAAGGAAAGCCCTAAACCCTAAACCCTAGACCCTAAACTGGAACAGTACGAACACGAAGATCTCGATGAAATGTTACAGATGTTTTATTCTGAAGTACGTACCAAAGATGGATTAGAGTATGAACCTGAGAGTTTGAAATCCATGCTGGCAGTACTCGACCGGCATTTAAAAGAACATGGCTGCTTGCTTGCTGTACCTGTTCCGTGCTGGTTGAAGGAAAAGACCACATCAGAAGACCTGGGAAACTGTTAGACGTTGCTGTCTGTGAAGTTTTGCTGATAATGTGCGATAACTGCCGTTGCTCCTTTTCACTTCCTTCATCGTAGTCGTTAAGAGACTCTTCAGTTGCGTGGCCGGTCACCTGAATAATAGACGCCTCTCAACGTTCGCTGCCCTGAGTTTCTTCACCACTGTCTTCCTAGCGCTGTGGTTGCTCAGCCTCTTGTTAGCCGTTTCTGAGGGCGTATTCTTGCTGATGTTTTTCATCATATGGTCGATGCTGTTAACGCCAAGCCGTTGCTTCTTATACCAAACATTTGTTTTGGGATTTTCAATCACGGCAAGGTAAAAAGGACCTTTGTCTCGTAACTCTTGTGAACGTCGACTTAGGTACTGCTTGAACAATTCAAGTTGGCATCTCAGGCCACCAGAGGCAAACATTTTCGTCAAAACACTTCGACGTTCTGTGTTCAGTCCTCCTTGCCTTGTCTTCGTCGGATGTTCTTTGAATGTGATGTACTCCGTGCCACAGTCACCTACACAAAATCTTCAACTTCAATTGAATGGTGTTCCTGACGTCCCCTCAGTCCAAAATGCCGAGTTAGCACCCACCACATGGTTTGTGAAAGAACTCTTGGACTTAAGTTTCCGAGGCTTTTCTCGGTCCAAAGCATTTCTTCTTCTTCTGCCATCAGTGCATTTACCTTGTTAGGTCTCTTCCCTTTGCCTTGTTAAAAAGATGTTCGACTTATTCCCTCTAGCACCAACTCTGACTGATAAAACTCACGGTCTCGTATAATCGAGTACTTGTAGTCATGCTTTTACCGTAAACAACCTTTCACAACTGTCAAGTCACATTTAACGTCATTCAAGGATAATGCAGTTCACCGAAGTCCTCGCATCATTCTGATGCGAGGACGTCGGTCACAAACCGGACTGCCCGTTATCACAAACCGGACTGCCGGTTTGTGATAACCATTACGGAACAAATGTGAACTTATTAACCCTGCTTAACTGATTTCACTGAAGAAAGATAAGAGTTGAACAGTTCAAATTGTTTTTGAACCTCAATGTCAAAAATTTCACGCTTTGCTTACCTGTCACAAGATTGTAATTGATTGGTTGAAATAAAACATGTGAGCATTTTGGAAGCCATTAAAGATTTGGGTGTGCGCAATAGCGTCACTTGTGCCCATAAATCACGAAATGCACTCGCGTTCGCGTTTTCTATACTTGTTAACCATAACTTTACTAACAATAACCCATTACAAACAATAATAGTCTCATAATAGGTAACAATCACTAACCTGCAGAGGCTCTGGTCGTTGGCACGAAACTCAGGGAGAACAGTGAAATTGGCTTCACAGAGGTTGGAGTGCCCTCTTCCCATTTCTGGATAAATAACTGCACTGGCATCTTCTGCCCTCCGTTTGCACTCTATTCTGTATGCAATGTGATGGTAACTACATGTGAGTTTGTGTTTGGTTGAGTATTGCTTCCCTTCACACTGCAGTTCTCCATCTTGTCCGCAGTGTCCACATGAGCAAACAATTAGATCATGAAAGCCACACTCCCCTTCTTCCCTTTTGTGAATCTCCTTTGAATGGTATTCACCAAGGGCTCCCATCCTTCGGGCATACTCAGCAGGGCTGTTGCATTGCTGCAAGCAGTAAAAGTGACTGATGGGAGCTCCCTTGATGAATTGTTCCTAAAGGCATCCACATGTTTGGCTATGGCGCTTGCATTTGCATATTGCAGTGTCGACCTCTGGAAACTGCTCTCTGCGTTGCCGCTTTACAGTTTCAGCAAACTGTTTTAGTGTTGCAGCCTTTTTCAGGTTGTTTGTATGCGCACGTCCAGCATGATTCTCCATTGACTTTTGCGAACTGGAGTCGCCATCTTGCCACACCACAGCTATATCACAACCTTCATCTTTTGCTTGTTTGTAGCACTCGTCAGCTTACATTTCTTCCATGGATTTAACAGTGCCCTCGTACCGGCAAATCATCTTTAACAATATCATCCTTGCCTCTTATGCATTTATGGCCAAACCATAAGAGTCCACGTGACAAATAATTATTTATTATGAATGACCCGTTTTTACTGGTGCCCACGCGTGTGCCAAACACCATCAGAAGTGACCACTGCCTTTTTCCAGTGGCCAAGTTCACCTTCTGGAAGTACCTGTAAAATACCTGTGATGTGGGGGTACATACGTTTTATCACTTCATAGTACCGTTGCTTTGACAAAGCGCTGATTCCAAGGTACTGATTTAAGGTTTTATTGAACTTTGCAAATCCTTGGCCACTTATAATAAAGGCTACAGCAAGGGCCAAGCCAACAACAGTCCGCTTTGATCCCTCTGCCTGCATGGAACCTTGAAAGGGTATACTTCGCATTTCACATCCATTGCATGCGAACACTACGTTGATACTACCACCAAGACCAGTCGGCTGAACCTTTACTGGGACAAGGATCCCTAGAGAAAAATACAACTTTGATGTGATTGTACTTTCAAGTGACAATAAAGAGGGGTTATAACAGCAGTTGATAAGCAAAATATTTGGCTAAACGCCAGAACTTATTAGCATCCCATTGAATTACAAAAGAACCTGTTGCGTTATCCCTTGTTTCCCAAAAAAAAAATTTATAAGAGCTTGACAAGATTTTGTTGTATAGCAATACTTCTCGTGACGTAAGCCTTAGTTATTTATGTGCCAACCAGAACACAATTGGCTGCTAAGACAGAAGGAGCTGTGAAAAAGCCTTTGTGAGCTTGGTTGGCATATTATCATAACAATGCATTTGTTTGTTAACAAGACGTATCGCTATTTTGCTTGCTTGCTGATCATAGACCATTCATAGGATACATTTTGCATGTCAAAACTACTGCAACAACAGTAAGTCTTCACTGTAGTTACACACGACTACAACGGTATTGCATCACTGACCACAATAGTATAATTCGAAGAAGAACACCTCAAAACATGCGTTGCTAAAATTTCTGGGAATGATATTGTTTGCCAACATATTTGTATCAGAATCTTTAGCTGATGATAAAATACTTAGGGTGAAAAATAAAATAAAATTAATGTTCAATGGGCACCTCAATAAACATACATCATGTATAAACCAACTCAAAGAGAAAGGTTTCTTATCACATGCAAGTTTACAATAATGTAACAGATTTTGCTTGATAAATTATCATGCGCCAGATAAACAAGTTCTTTAAAGAATGAGACAACCATAAAAAAAATACGAGCAAAAGAAATCCACGCTCACCATTACATTCCGACGTGGCACATTTTGAGGTTTCATTTATTCCGTCGACAAATTTGGTCAAGTTCGTCAATTCACAGACAAAGAGCCGACGCTTTACAGGCAAGGCCTCCTTCTTCACTTTTCCAGTTGCTAGCTTGAGCTTTTTGGGATTTTCGTCGCAACCAGATGCTTCTTCTTCACTTTGCGATGACTCTGAAGAGTTTCAGAAACGCAGGTCAAGACCTCTTTCTTTGATCGTATCTTTCACATGCTGGAAGTTGTGATATTTGTTTTTCCCAGGTAACAAAATTATCTTCCTTTTTTTCGATGAAGTTTCACGCTCCTCCGTCGTCCACTGAGCTGGAAGGACAAATTTTTGCCTTGAGCCAAATCCAAGACCTCTAGCTACCGCACCTTTCTTCCCTCTTTCAGTCTCTTTTTCTTTTCTTGCTTTGACAAACGCTTTCCGCCCGATGTCGACGCCATGTTGTGTCATTCTCGTCCCCAGAGCTAAGCGGCTTTTTTTAAATTACGTCTCTTGTAGCTCTGGTAACGGCCAAATTTTTATTTTTTGATTGGCCGATTCAAACTGTATGCGCAATAACGTTAAAATTTTTTGGCTTCTACGCATAACGTTTTATTTCCAGTTGAATTAAACAGGGCATTACATATAATTAATATACTGACTTGATCAATTTCCACGCAAAGAATGTGGCTTAGGGCAGATTAAGCGACCAAATTTTGCTGTTTGGTTAAGCACATGAGAATTCAAAGTGTTAGAGGTTGTCGCTAAACGCCAGCGATTCTACAAAACTACAGCTTGTCCATAAATAAACTTAAATGTAACTGTCTCATCAACTTTTGTAGTGACCTCTTGATGTCGATGTTTAAAAACTTGGGCGCCAAATGCTTGGGGGAATTTTCCATGGGGTAAAACGAAACACAGTGTAGCATTTAGTGGCGAAGCGATAAGTACACAGATGACATTCCCACACAACAGAAACCAGACGAATGTAATACAATTCAGTATAACGCAAATGCAATACCTTTATTCAGGCAAGATACAAATCCAAAACCCGTGAGCAAAATGCAGGGACAATCGTCCTTCTGAACAACTTCGGCACGAAAGGCAGCTTTGCAAGTTTGTTACTTTTAATGCTTCAGGTTCTCCGCTAATTGCATGAGATTTAGAGTGTCCCAACTCGACTAACCATGGCTCGATCGATAGGAATTCAAATTTCTCGGTTGTTCTCAGAATTGTCATGTCCAGAGCTCCACGGACGAGAATAGAGCAGGCGCAATAGCAACTTAACCGATTAGATATGCGCCACCGGAAGTTGTGAATTTCACGACATTCGGAGATCGTAGGCTCTGGGAACTAGAATGATGTTGTGTATGAGCTTTTGCCCATGCGCAGAAGTAAACCGGAAGTCAACCATTCACTGGCGAAAAATGTCTCATTGGATGACACGCGACCACGTCATCAAGTTCTTCAATTCAAGATGGCCTCCAAAACTGTTGGAGGTCCTTCTTTCTCGCGGCGAGTGTTGACTGTTAGCTCGAGAAGAAACACAGAAGTAAAAGGAACCGGAACAACGTAAGGGTTATAAGTTTTATACAAGGTCGGTTGTGGATGGATAGGACCATTTGTTTTTGTGTTCACAACCTATAACTTATTTGTTTTGAGAATCGTTTCAGCGAGATTTTAGCACCTGGGACGTGGTTGTAATTGCAAGAAACTGGAACATTTTACTGTCCATAATAAGAGATTTCTTAGAAAGTCTGCAGCAGTCGGGAAACAGGTCTAGGAAAATGTAATGCCATTTGTAATCGGTGTGAATGCAAGTTAAAAAAATAGCATGTTGTTCACAAAGAAGTATACGCCTTTAAAGAGACAGTGTTTTGAATTGCAGAATAATATCTTGCCTGACGGCGACTGTTACGGGTAATTTGTTAGCATTGTACCAGTTTTCAAATTATAAAGTCGTGATCCTTCTTAGCAAAAGAAGCTAACAGAAGTGCATTACTTTGGTGTGGCGTTGGTACCTGCATTGTGTACCGCTAGAAAAATATTATAAATGTATAAAGAAAATTACACAAAGAATTAAATATTTCAGATTCTCACAAAAGTTGTTTGTTGTCATTGTAATCTTGTTCTACTCAAGGGCAACCCTTTTCGGGATGGTCAAAAATCTTATATGTCTAAAGAAACTACACCATTCTTCTTCGATTCTTTTTGGCTGTTTGTAGGCAAATTAATCATTATTTTGCACTCAACTGCAACTTCTTGGTTGAAAATTAGTTATAGATCGCTAAAAACTGCAGGCCACTACGGCCTTACCAAAAATTGTGAACATCAATTTGTAGTAGTCTTCAGTAGTAGACAGCACAGAGTCCCAAAGAGCTTTGAGCATAATAAAAAAAGATTTGAATTATCCAATTATTTAGATTTTTGAAGGTATATAACCTGGTTTCCAGGGATGTAAGAAATGACCGACTGTTTTGTTGCTCCTACAGTTGAAGACTTGCCAGTCCAGTACACTACTGGACTGGCTGCTTTGAAAGTTCTTTCAAAATTATTGCATATAAACTGGTTTCCAGGGATGTGATAAATGTCCAACTGTTTTGTTGCTGACCTACAATAACTGCACTCACCTGAGCGCTCATACCATGTTTACCCTAGAGGCTGAGACTGTTTAAAAACGTCTCGCTTGCAGAGTGTGGTATAAATTCTCAACTGTATTAGTAGCCACATAATAACAGGTACAAATAATTCAGCTGTGCAGTAAAGCTGGTCTATTGTTCCACCGAGTGTGTCTAAAACTGAACAATCACACTGTAAAATGTCATTACAGCTGTCCTTACATATATTTCAATGAACAATCCTGGGTGTATTGAAAACATTTAATTGAGCAAAATCCTAAAAGAGGTAAACCAGTTCCAGTCATAATTTGATTCCTTTATAAGTGTCTTCACTATAGAACTAAAGTTTGCAAATTTGTTATTAAATACTGTTGGTGGTATGTAGGTGAACACCCCAATAACAGTTTACCAGCATCAAGACTCCAGTTAACTTATATCTGAATTACAGTGGTCTTGACTTGACAATCATGCAGTAAATGAGTCCCCCCCCCCCCCAATAATAACAACAACAAAAATTTGAGAAGATACAAGATATGAAGTGCTGCTGCAAAGATCATGTTTATTTGCATTCTCTCCACAAAATAATGTCCTTTCACAAGTGTACATTCATTACTATGCAACGTAAATAATGTCCTGTTGCCAATGTGCCTTTCCATTTTTTATGCTTAGTCTTCCATTAAAACTTTTTCAACTTTTTTTTCCATCTTGGTCTGAAAAAAAACCAAGCATATGATACAAATATCGACATTAAATCACTTTTGAAATTAATCAACAAGCACCTCTTGGATCCAACCTTTGTACAACTGACAACACTTGAAAACAAAGGCACGTAAGCATTTTTTTTTTGTTTATTCTCATTAACAAAGAAGAGTGTAAGGTAGTTAAGCTCTGAGACAGGTTACATTTTAAAAGCATTTAGTAAGACTGACATTTTGGGCAAGAATTATGTTAAAACTAAAAAAAAGTTGATGATCCTGGGCTATTACAAGCATCATTTTCTTAGTATTAACTAAAAATTGTGAACTCTCATGACTGCCAATTCTGGGCCAATAATATTGTAATTTTTGTCCATGACTATAATAACTGTAAGAACAGTATATTTTTATGTCCTAGAAACAGATCAGAGTTAGCAATGGCATATCCAGATGAACTTATATAGGGGAGGTGCCCCAAGAAAAAATGGATGGGGATTTTAAAATGTGCAGCCAGCTAATTTGCAAATTTACTAAGCAAAAAACGATCACACATTTTAACAATGGTTCTTTTTTGAAAGCTGTTCCTCAGCAGAACAAAACTAAAATACAAGTAACATACGGTAGTCAAAAAGCGGCATAAACATTAATTTACTAGCCTTTTTCAATTTCAGACAATCTAATGACATAAAATGTTGGTAAACTCAACAATACAATTGTGTAACTGCATGGTAATATTGAATTGAATAAATTCTCCGCCCTGCTACCTGTAAGACTGGGAAAAGGTTTTCAAAAAATGATTTTAGAGCCATAATACAACGTAACATTCAATGTACATTGATTGTACATGAAAACCTGGCAATCGGTTATCTTTTGTTTTGTTTTGCTTCTTTTTCATTGCACAAATAACAGCATCTTCCAGGTATAATCATGCTACCTAAGGAACACAGAATAAGCTATAAAGCGATGTTAGACATTCCGCTTCCAGGTATATGCTACCCAAGAAAGACAGAATAAGCTAAAGAGCGATGTTAGAAATTCCGCTTTCCAGGTATATGCTACCCAAGGAAAACAGAATATTAAAGCTAAAGACATTCCGCTTCCAGGTATACGCTACCCAAGGAAGACAGAATATTAAAGCTTAAGCCCGATGTTAGACATTCCACTTCCAGGTATATGCTACCCAAGGAAGACAGAATAAGC
>Ga0126336_10000883_pt1 | contig 14124 bp, 7 predicted proteins | sample SidCmetagenome_FD_92530 | JGI IMG/M metagenome (GOLD analysis project Ga0126336, IMG submission 92530) | Coral microbial communities from El Islote,Puerto Morelos, Mexico - Siderastrea C C metagenome | ecosystem: Host-associated > Invertebrates > Cnidaria > Coral | place: El Islote,Puerto...
CTTTGCGCGGCATCCTCGCAACATACACGCGTGTTTCACGCGCGCGATGGCGCAATTTTTTCTAAAAATAGCACATTTGTCTTTTTCGATGGGGCCAGCCCCATCACTGAAAGTGGTATTCAGTTACGGTCTCCGTCCCCGATTATGGCTCCTGGTTATAACTAATGTAATATACTTTATAGTGATGGTGGTGAGTCAGGAAAAGAACGAAAAATTTAATTTTTGAAGGTATGCAAAATGCAAGACAGCTTTTTCAAACAAATGCGGTTTTTTATAACTGAAAACGATCGTTTCGTTTGCCTTTTTCCTTGTATGCCGTCAGACAAATAAAATTTAATGTGTCTATATACAATCAATCGCTCACACAATTACGCGAATCAATACAATTGCAAGAACAAATTGAGATCTTCTCAACGGAGACTTTTACTTGATGCATTATGTAAATAACTATTAATGTGTCGAGTATTTTTAGTGCGTGACGAATTTTACTCATTAGTCAAAGTGCGTAGGAGAGGAAATTGTTTTACATTCTGAAGAGAGGCTGTTAGGCTAATGCATCATGAGTTTCATGACGTCATTCATGACGTAAGGAGCGATAACTCTACGCATGTTTCATTGATTTTGGGGTCTTTGCTTATTTCTTAATCTCCTGAGGGTCTTCTTGGCTGTGACGTAGACAACACGAGATTGGTTGCAGTGCTTGGGTTTTGCAGCTTGTTAACTCGGTCAAAATTTAGCTAGAGATCGAAATTCATGTTTACTTCATAGAAAATGTCTTTTCTTTATGCACCCGTCGAAGATTTGGGCCTGCAAAATTTTTCAGTTTTGTGGGTTAATTTGTATTTCAGTCTCCTGGCAAAACCAAAAAACGAAAACAAACAAAACCGATCGACTCTTCTCTTTGTAATTAGTTTCCCTTTATTACTTCTAATATCTGGCTGTGTTACTTTTTGGCAATGTTTCTGTAGCAACATGTAAATGGGAGACGTTAAAACTGGTTACGCGTATTACAACCCCCTTACCCCCCCTCTCCCCCACACACACACCCCCTCCAGTTCGCGCCACGACAGAGTTGATTAACGGCTATGCACATATTCATTACGTCACAACTCGTTACCAGATTCTTCGCGCTAACATCGCGCAGAATGCCTATTGTTCTCGGGACATTTACTTCCAGTGCAAGAAAGTTTGTAGATCTGTCATATCGCGCATTATAATACGTTGACGCTTAGAAAGAGCTTAATTGATTGGTTACCATGAACGCAAGGCGATGCTTATTATCGTGATGTAGGCGGCAAACTTAACAATGAATGCAGGACGCTTTTGTTTCTCAAAATCGCACATATGCACATATTTTGGAAGAACATTTCACGAAACGGCTTGCCATTTTGTTTATTGCGTGGACATTGTTAGAGTGGTTTCGTTTGGGCAAAAGTTACAACACAGAAAGAAGGCCATATCGAGTTGTCTCTACGCGAGCGAGATGATTTTTTCAGGCTTTCTTTTCGCAACTGCATAAGTTGCGTTAGTAACTGCGAGGGTCTTCTTTACATTTATTTCTTCATTCCGCAGTTCAAATATATGAATTTCATATATTCATAATTTCGAGATGATTGTGTCGTAAATAAACCCAGCATTTCGCTTGTTAGTGCGCGGAAGCGGTAGACGCCGCAACGTTTTGCTTCTGTATTTGGGAGCTTTTTTAACTTTTATGTAAACCAATACAGCGGTGCGTATCGACCCGCTAGTGTAGTGCTCCGTCGCGTTTCAACGCGGCAGGCGATGTTCGCGCCCGCTCGCTTGTTCGTTTTCCTCAACTATCCCTGAGCGGAAAGAGAGACTGCTCGTTGTCTAGCACCGATCATATGGATATGTGACACACGGGCGATTCAGTGATCGCATCTACTACATATGTTAGTTTATAGACTGAATGTTTTCTATCCACTACGATCACTGAGTCTTTTTTATCAGAAATCGCACTTACTGATTGTATAGAAATCATTTTTGTGTCTTTGAATACTCGTGATCTCTCATTGCTAAAAGAAAATCTTGTCTAATAAGCGATATCCATACAGTATTCAAACTTCGCCCGTGCCTTATTTTAGACGCAATTTGCATAAATACTCCATTTACAGATGACTCCATGCAGTTTATTACAATAGAGTTTAGCTACTTATTGTTTATTCATGGTAACCATTGTTATACGGTAAGACAAAGACTTGGCTCGGAACACGCGCTAATTTTGAGCCTCGGATTTTCAAGCGTAAAAGTCTGGAACTTCTTCTGCTCGAATTTGGACGAAAAAACTACCAGGGTGTAGGGGAAACATGCATCTTCGATAATCCGCTGTTTCATACGGAGTTTGATGCCTATTTCGAAAAAGACTCCAATCTAAATTTAATACGGGTCTACACCCACAGTAAAAATCCCGAAAATGCCCATTTTTGAAAGCAAAAAGTCTGGAAGTGGTTCTCGTTGTATTTTCCTATTTTTTACATAACGTTATAGATTTGCCCTTTAACTACAAAAATCTGCTGTTTCATCTCAAAAAAGTAGCCTGTGAGTGTTTCGAAATAGCGATTTTATTGAGTAATCTTCGCCTGATTCGTCCCTTTTCTCTCTTATTGTGGCGCTTTTATGGAGCGTTCATGCTTGAATGGCTCGCCACGGTACCTCATTATTATGCGTAAATGTCCAGCCATTCTGCCCGATGATCAAGTTTAGGGAAAGTTCATTCTTTAAAAACAGAAGGAAAATTTGTTCAAGGCAACTTTATAAAGAAACTAAAGGTGGCCACCTTATCCCACGCCATAACGCAGCCAATCGGAAAGCTGAAAAGTCGTTGGATGTTCATTGGTATCCTACGGTCTTGTTCAGGGTATTTTTCTGACGTTCCTCACAGTGTTGAATAGCTGAGTACGGCAAATTGAACTGGTTGACTTCTAAGTTTGAAATATATTTAGGGTATGGTCGAATCTGACATTTTCAGAACCTCTCGGAAAATTATCGAAAATCTTCGATTTTTAAACCTTTCTAGGGTAAGTGTAACCCTACTTAAATTGATAGGTGACTTTTTTATAGGCATGGTATTAAATAGTCGTGCAATGCTCTCTCGTGGTATACTGTAAATACCCCACTCGTGACTTTTCAAGTCACTGGTGCGCTGTTTCGCGAGTTGTGATCGCATAACTAGCATGTACATCCATTGTACCGGATTGTTTAGGATGATTGTTCTCAAATTCGCATAATCGAAATATCCATGTCTCTTTCAAGGAAAGAAATTTAATTTTGATGCCTTAAATAAGCGGTTAGCCAAAAACTTGGGAAAGATGTGACCACCGGTTACATTTTTCATGAGTGTCTCATGCAGTCTGAATCTTTTCAATGCAAAAGAAGCAGTGTTCTAAGTAAAACAATAGTCTTTTAATTAAGAAAAGCAAATCAGGAAATAAAGGAAATTTTTCTTTTAAAAAGTGGAAAGGAGATATAGACTTAACAACGATAACGCAAAATAATTTTCAGGACAGCTCACTATCGAGAGATATCAAGCGCACCAATTAGTTCAATGATTTCATCAGTTCCATAGGCTCACTTAATTTCTTACCCAAGAAAAATAGGGGCTTTAGTGCTTTATTATCTTGCTCCTGGATAACACGCTTGAGGTGTTAACCGGAACAATGCTAGAATGTGAAACAAAAACGAACGAATTGCAAAACAAAGGCTCAGTCTCTGCAGCCGTTACTGTCGTTTCTATTAAGGAGCATAATGATATGTAAATATGCGTTAATCTAGTGAAATTAACGGTGGTTTTTTCTGAGAATATGACTGGAAGACTTATTGTTCCCTAAGTAAATTTAGATTTATGAAGGAGCATAAAGGTTCGTGTAAACAAGTAGGAAAATTGCTGGAACGTTTATGGTATTAGGCAGGATAACTCTTGCGCTATGTTGAGTTTAAAACTACCCACTTCAAGTTGCGCCGCACCTTGTTATGAAATTTACATGAACGAAGTGCGACTTTAAAGGTATGTCACTGCTTTCATATTTAAGTAAAACAAAGTTTCCAATTCCCTTTCATATTTGCAGCGTGTCTGTAGGTCTAAATAAGGGAAATGTAGAGTTTCTTGAGCCAAACGTTCACCAATATTCACAAAATAGAGAGAACATAGTTATTGGCCACATCACCTGTTCGTAGACAAGCGACCAATTTTCGCTATAAATTAATTTAAAACCAACTGACACAAACATGGCTTCTTCCTTGAGATAAGAACAACTTTTGTCAGGTTGAAACAAAAAGAATGAAACTATTATCATGGACTAGATACTGTTGATAGCATATGTGATTTTTTTACCATTAAATAATTTTCGTTAATTTTGCACAGTCCCTCAAACTACAAGCTGGTATTGTCCATGAACTTTTGTCAGGGTCGAGTGATAAAGAGATCATTAAACACCAGGTTACAACACGCCGGGTTAAGGTTCTGTTTTATTTTAAAACATTCAAGATCTTTTGTTTGAGCGAATACCATTGAAAATGTTTTACCATAACCTCAGAGGATAAGATAGACATCAGATACGTGCAGACATTAAATAACATCCTGAAAAACCACTTCCTAGACTAGATATTGTCTTGATATGAATTTTTGTCTTGATATGAATTTTCGCTTATGTTTGAACCAAATTCTTGTTTTAATTAAACTACAGATGCTGCCTTGTTTGTTAAATTCTACTATATTTCGCGAACACCAACTCTTGAAATAATCTTCATTTATCCTTGAAGTTTTTGGTTCACTTTTTTTTTTTTCATGAGTAGTGCATATACGGGTCCTTCAGTAAGCTCTTAGGTCACGTGACGGTTCACAGGCGATTGATGTAGACGTTTAAATAAGTTTTTTTTTCCCACTGTACTTAAATCGCTTTTTATCCTAGTGTTAAGCAGATGCTTATAAATATGGTATTTGTTCCTCACAGTTCATTAGACAAAGCAATATTTTTTTCCCTCACAAGAAACAACAAAGTTATGAGACATTTAAGAGTTTTCAGTCGTAAGCAATATCTTCAATGTAAGCTATCACAAGAGATCAAGAAGTATTTTAGAATAGAAGTAAATGGCACTTTTTGCTGATATAAGGCAAATTCGATTTCCGCCTAATTGACAAGTTTTTCTGGGTTGTGAACCAATGTTTTTGCGGGTAGATATTATAAAGTACAAAGTCGGTTATCTCAGAGTTTTCTAAAAAGCCTTGAGTTCACCAGCCGTTCTACAATATTGGTTTTATTTTTGTGGATTCGAGGTCAATTTAGATGTCTTAAAACTGACAAGTTTTCCGTTTTCTGAGTTTCAACTTTGCTTGTCACTATTTTAGCACGCAAATTCCTCCACTCTCTTCTCTGACTGAAGGTAGGCATGCATTTGCTAAAACACTCATTTTTACATGTATGCACCCAGTATTTTTTTTCTCAGCTATGCTGTATCGTTTCAATCGAGTATAAAACTCGAGAATTCTAGCCTTGCTCAGTGAAATACAAGTAGCTGCATTTTTCACGTTCACGCGTACAGTTCGTGAGTGTCTGGTCTTGTCTCTGAAACACAAGGGAAACTTCTCAGTCAAATGTATCCAAAAAAAGGACAAGGAGATAGCAAGGCTTTTATTGCTCATGTTTTGTATCTATATTTCGCTTTCGCGTACTCCCAATTCTTTTACACTAAAGGCTGGTTTCCATATGATCGCTGCGATCGTTGTGATCGCTGGAAAAACGTTCATCAATCGTTACAATCATGTGGAAACCACTCTTAGCGATCACAGCATTCACATATAAACCAGCATTCTTGGAAACCGCTCAGCGATCAAAGTCGCAACGATCGCTCAATTTTTCTTGTAGTGATCGTAGCGATCATAGGGAAACCAGCCTTAACCGTTTCGTGAGCAGTTTTTATGAATTTTATTTCTAACAATGTATAAATCAAATACCGTCAGTGCACCGAGATCCGAGAACAAAACCCGATTCTGATTCTGTGTAGTTTATATGTCGATTACTATCACAAATTGTTGGTCTCCCTTAGACAGGGAACTAACAACGTTATACTTTAGAGATCTTTTAATCATTGTTAAAAATGGGCGACATGGGGGGAAAAACAAGCTCAAAAATTTCGTTTCAACCAAACTTTCTAGATTTTTGAAACTCGAGTAGTTAATATAAAAAGCAAAATTTACGTCGCCACAAGCAGACATACGAATGAACTTAAGAAAAATAAAAAAAAACTTATTAGAGTTGCGAAGACACCCGCGTTTTACAACACTGAAATTTTTTTCTTTCCCAACAACGCTTGTGGTACAGCTTTAAAATTTAAATCAGCAAGAATCTCGAAGAGTTTTGCTCGTTTTCCGTGGATGGGAAAAAATAGAAGTAGGAAGAGAGAAGTCTGGGACCAGGAGGCACATTACCTCAGCATCATAACCGTGGAATCTGGAAACGACAAACTGACTCATGATCATAAAACCAAGATGAAATGTAGCAGAAGAAAAATACCATTGATGTCGGTGTCAAGTTACTGTATCAAATACAACTGGAAAACATGATACGAACACCAATATCGAGTTCACAAGAAGGCCCGAATCTGGGTTAGCGGGACTACGGTAAAACGGAGAAAAGAAACAGCCACGATGGACTATAAAACCTGAAGAATACCAGTGCAAAAACACACGTTTCCACTTTTTACGGAAGAACTGTTTTTCTCACAGGCATCGCGCGCCATGGTCTTGTTGAATAATTGATGGTTCTGTTACCTGATAATAGATTAGAGACGAAACCTATTTTTATGGACAGATTAGACCGTAAATTGGTCATTGTGCATAAAATGAAATGCTTTTTGTTTATGCGCGTGTGAGAGCCTTTTCCGATGAAAATTTATAAATATTCTTTGTTATTATTATCATTAGCACCTTTGTTTTCAGTTGTCAATATGTTATTCACATTAATTTCCTGAACGGGTTTCATTATTTCGTATATGCATTGTAACCATATGCTTCGAGCAGTCACCAAGTATGTGGTGGGGAGAGAGAATGGTGATCGCTTTTGTCGGCAGAACGTATTATTTTTCAAAAATGTGTTTATCGAGAAAAGCAAGCATTTAGGAAACTTGAAAGGAAATATAACAATTTATCAAAGGAGATATACACGACTTTGCTACAAGTCTTCCTTCATTCCAAGAATTGCCAGTTTCACCAGGTACACGGCTCAAATTTCTCCACTTCAGTTAAACCTTGTCTTGTGCGCTTTGTCAGTTCAAGTTGCATGTCTATGTCCAAAATACTACTTCAGTTACACAGCCATTTTATTTCACAGCTATAAACGTAAAAGGGTAACAAAAACATGACATAAACTTATTAATGATTTAAGTCTCTAAAGCCTTTATCAGCTTATTATTTAAATTTGCATGCGAGTGAAATTACACCTCTGAGGTTTTGAGTGTTTTTCCCCTTGTTTTCACCAACTACACATTCAAACGTTGCTTCTATAAAACAATTCATCCTCTTTCTCAGAGAAAATTAAAAGCCGCAAAATCATCATGAGCTGCTGTCGTTATTTATTACCATCATTGATGTTTTATGTTTCCAGCAGAGCTGAGAAGAGCTAATTTGACTATTCTATTCCATATTTAACGAGATACTCTAAGAGATTGATCAACGCCACTTTCATGGAATGGTTTATACATGTTTATATCTACATTGAGTTCGCTTTATATTAATAGCCTTTCTGGTATTTCTTTGAAATTAACTCGAGATAAAAATTTCGGACGTTGGTGCACTTTTGACAATTCCTACTGATTTCACAGGCTTGATAATCTACTCGCTGCTTTTAATGCAGTTTCTCAGTGGCTCACTATGCCTCTCTGGTCGTTATTCCCATCGTAGTCTGGCCACTTTTAACTAGTTATAAAATGGTGAGAAAGAAGGATTAATACCTGGGGATTAAAGACTTTCAAGTTTTGAGGTTGATTCTCGTTTCAGACTGAGCAGTAAATATAAAAGCTGCTCATAAATAAAAACACGCCTGATCAAAAGTTCCTTGTAATATTCGGATGAATTATTTTATTTACGAAGCAAGGTCGAGTCGTTCTAAAGTTAATCGCCTCTCGCCGGTTGAAAAAGCAAGGCAGGCGTATAGTTTTAAAATATAAAAACAGTTCTCTTCATGCCCTTTTTTTTAAATGTACAATTTACTCCCTTAAACTAGTACATAAGTCAGATATCCCCGTACATTTTAATTGCGACGATGTCGGTCGTACTGTTTTGTTTTAAAGACGAAAATTTCAGTTCTATACTGTAGTTGGCAACGTCTTCCTTGTACAGATGTTTTCGTCTTGTCCTGTCAAAAGGGATAAAACGACATAAAGTGGTAGGACCGGACGTAACCGTTTAGTAATGAGGATCAGTATTATTTCACCCAATTTTTTCCGTTAAAATTGTCTCTGTGACTGGAGCAAATATAACAGCTAAAATAGAGCTACTAAACAGCGTAATGCACCGTACCGAAAAAGATGGCGACTGGTACGTTTACCCATAATTCTTAGCGCACAAAAACCCTAAAAACGCTCACAAAAACGCAAAGAAAAGTTCTAAAAACTTGGCATACAAATTAGCACGGGGACAAATTTATTAAAAAAATATGGCTTTTTATGCGCCCATTGGCTGTGTTTAGTTTGCAAGGTATTGTGGTAAAATGTACAGGTGCCATTTTTTCCCTACGGCGGATTAAATTAATAGATATGTAAAGTTTTAACAGAACCTTGTAAATAAATGTGGCAGCTTTGATTCTGCTTTGCATTCAAGGATTCGTATGGCTTTTTGTGGCTTTTTCTCTGAACATGCATCATGATTTTAACGTTTGAGCAGGTGGATGAAATCCTAAAGTGTGACCTTTTTAAAACTGATGAAAACTGTTTAGCAGTACTTTCTTATGGTGCTGTTCACAATGATCTACAGGTTCACGGTTCTTAAAACGTTTGAGACTGTGGATGAAACCTTACAGCGTGAAAGCTAGCACTTTCCCTCAGCACTGTTTTCCCTTAGTACTGTTGCATGCTGAACGCCTTTCAAAACTGAACTGGTCGAACAGTAGTCCTTCGTTTTACTTCATAGCCCGTTAATACTTCCTGAAGATTAAAATACCGGTTCTTTTATCGTGACTTGCATGATAAAATGTAAATTTTAATAGTTTCAAAACATGAATTAAGATAATTTCATATCAGTAAACATTAGCCTCTGAATGGCCGTCAACGGGTGGCTTTACACAGACTGGTCGGCACGAATTAGGCAAACATGTATTCTGTCGGCTTAACTGTATTTAACTTTCTTTAGGGCGGGCTACTTGCTAGAGATAAACTAGTTGTCGGAACCAAACGAAATTTTTCACTGACGCGAGTTGAAAACGCGAGACTGGATGGTTTTGAAAAACATCTAGAATCATCTGCCAGTGAACACTCATACATTTTTATATATTCATGACATTTTTGCTCTTAAAAATTAGTCTGTTATAGCATGCCATACACAGATGATTTGCCAAAATTTAAGACCGTCAAGACTATACAATGATTTCAAGCCGTGCACATGGCCCAGGCAATGCAGTGACGAAGAGGAACACTAAAAGCAAAAAGGAACTGAAAGTAAGGTGTTTCATAGCTTTAAATTTACAAGAATTATGTTTGTATTACACGCTATGACATGTCAATTTAGAGTGATGCAATAACAACGCCAGCCCATAGGTGAATTATAAAGCCCACGCAAGCTGCTTGAATTGACTTTGAACCAAATTTACCCAAGTTTGATACGGAAAATGAGGAACAGCTATTGTTTTCTTCGACTTTAGTTGCGGACTAAAGGAATCAACGTTCAAACATAGAGCGATGCTCATTGAAGAAAAGCACTTAGCATGACTTCTCTCAACATTGAAGTAGTGCTTTGTATCTTATGGTACAGCACCAAAAACGAGTATGCCAATGACAATACTAAAATAATCACATATGTCTTTTCTTGGGAATTTCTTTTGTTCCATCAACGAAGCCATATATTCATATCTTACAAATTACACCCGCTCTGCCGTGAGCGGTCGTTTAATTAAAGCGGATATGATACCGTACATTCAGGTTTTTTAAAACCTTAATGTGCTTGTTTTGACCAAACACATAAAGCATTTTATTGACATTGTGTAGATGATAACAGCGAAGCTAGCGACAACAGATAATTTTAAGTAATAATTTTTGAGGGATGCGGAATAAGAAACACCTATGGCTTTTGTCGGATGACTGAAATATTTTGAAGAAAATCCTGCCTCCATAACTACGTGCGGTACGGTAACTTAAATTATATTTCCATCTTTTAGATAGAGATCTCGCAGCACTGTTTTAGAAAAAGTCCAGACAAATTCTTGTTGTGTGCCTTAATCTGCCTTTTTTTACCTTTCTAGTTAAGGGAAAATGACAGAGGAAGGCACCTTTGTAACCGGTTGCCAAGTACACGTCAAAAGACAGTTTTGACTTTTGCTTGGTCAATTTTTAGTTGCTTTTGGCGCTTACGCTACAAGGCATTTCGAGTGATTGTGTTAACGGGGTGAAAAATTGGTCGGATTAACCGGGTTTTTACGTAAGAAAATGATTGAGCTTTTGTTTTAGCCACAGAACAGGGGTCTATTAATAGGTGGTCTACTGGTCGCATGGCGAGGTCGCATGGTCGCATGTATTCCCCAAAGCCGTTCTGGGAGCGACAATAGCCAGCCTCGTTTCCAAAGTCGCCAGTTTCCGGCAAAGACCACGGCCACAGTTAGGCTCAGTCTCCAGCCGTGAGTGTCTCTATGCGCCCGCGATTCTCGCCACTTTCACGGCTGGGCGCACGGGTTTGGTTGCATATCCGTGACGTCATTACAATTTTAATAATTATGCAGACAATCCACACGTCGATTGCATAAATTTTTTCGGTTCTTTTTTTTGTATTGTGTTGAGAAAAAGCGAAATGCGAAAAGCATTTCCTGAAACGCCTCCTAAAAGTGTGAAATTTCAAGAGAAAGACGAAATCCCGCTAAATTGTGCAGCGCATTCTGCCCCGCAAATTTCAGGGGGCTTGTCTCTGATTGGTCAGTCTAAACAATAACCAAACCGGTGCGCCCAGCCGTGAAGGTGGCGAGAACCGCGGGCGCATCGAGACACTCACGGCTGGAGACTGAGCCTAGGCCACAGTCTGTCCACCATCTTTAGCCTGCGAAACAAGTGTTTCCGTTGGCTATCCGTTTGAAGCATTTCTTGCTTTTTGGGCTCGAAGGTGGGGAAAAGCCGACGGAAACCGGCTTGCTACAAAAGCTACACCATCTTGGATTCTAATAACGGTGTTGAGAAGAACGGATAGACAGCGAGAATGCTTTAGCTCTTGTAGAAATGTGAACCAAAATTCATTTTTAATCTTTAAAAACAAAAATTACATGATAATAGTTCTTTGTTGCTAGTTTCCCGTAAAAATATGAATCAGTTTCCTAATATTGGCACCCGTTGGAGCTTATAAATAATACAATGATTATTAGCGATCCATGCATGAGACAAGGTGTACTGAAACGGGCATCAGCGACGGAGTCCATAATAGAAAACTAGCTATTGATAGAAAAATAACAAATTTTCAGTGTTTTATATTTTACTGTTGCACGAAAGAGAAAATCGTTTTGGCTATTACTTTTACACACATAATTACTGAATCAAAACATTTCAGTTTCCATGGCATTTTTAGAGTTGGTTCCGTTGACAAAAACTAGATTGATTGAGCTGTCAAAAACTGGTTTTTCAACGATGGCGAATGAAACGTGTTTTTGCTAATGGTTTCAACTTGTTTAGGCCAAACTCAGCTCGGTTTAATTTCCTGAGTTGATACGAAACAAACATTAAGAAATGACAGCAGAGTAGCACCTGTTTTAGGCTGCGTTCCATTAAAAAGATGGGAAATTTGCACGCCAAGAAATTCGGTTGTTTACAAATGCAGACGCACAAAAACAAGACGGTTCGTTCGCAATTCCCAGTTTCTTTTTTCTTTCTTTTATTATGTTCTTTATAAAGCTAAAAAATGGAAAACTTGAATCGTCTAGTGTCTTAAGAGTGCAAATGTTAAATGCTAATGTTATTTCTGTGCTAGCTTCTAATGTTAAATAGTTTTTCTTGTCATACAGCACCCCGCAGAGTGTGCGGCCATGAAAACAATTTTTACTAGAATTTGACCTGACGTTGCTAGTATCGATTATGTGCACGTGTGCACGACGTAAAATCTCCACATTTTTTAAAGTAGCTCCAAACTATGTGAAGCGAGTTGATCATGGTCTGCTGTGCAATACAACACAACGAAATTCTCATGAAAGGATTTCAAACCCATCGCAAAATACGCTTTTAATTGATAGAGCTAGCTAGCATTTAGCGGTCCAAGACCTGAATAATTGATACTTTCTCTAAACTGTGGCGTTCCAAGTTAAAATTAACGGTATCTGTGGTTCGTACATGAGGTTGTTATTCATGCAAATGAGAAGAAGAAAGAAGCGCTGAACTGCGTTCCCTGCGGAGAGCAAATTCAATGTTAATTGGTCTTTTCAGTAACAACCTCCACTTAAAGCGCATTCAATCTCTGTTTGCCCTCAGGTTACTGCAAAGGTACACGGCTGACCCACGCTGTTGCTTGAAAAATGATTAAGAAGGAAAACGAAGAGGGAAGTTCGATTTGGTCTTTGGCTAGTGAACCGCTCCATAGACCACGCAAGCGAATACAGCTTAAGGTCGGTGGCAGGCTGTTCGAGACATGGGAGGACAATCTCGAGAATCATCCCGATACGCTTCTTGGAAGTCCGGAGAAAGAATTGTTTTTCGACCAAGTTACCAGGACGTATGTCTTTGATAGAGACCCCCAGATGTTCAGGCACATACTAAACTACTACAGGTATTTTGAAAATTAGTATTTTCTAGTCCGTTTGCAGAAATATTTGACTGAATGAACAGAATTTTATTTGCTAGCTGTATGCATTTTTAAATGGGAAAGTTTTAAGCTAATCAAAAATTACGTACCTGAATACGTGTTTTATTCGGTACTGTACCAGAATTACTTCAGGTCTCTTATATTATAATAGTTTACTCAGTTTTCCAAAATAGTTTGCATGTGATATTATTTTATTCGGTGTATGCAACTCTTTATTTCATTCTAGGAGCTGTTATTTTAAGCCAAACTACAATGAACCCCACATACATATATATATCCTATATAATCCAATGAGTTTTCTGATCTTATGAGTGTAAGCTAAGGCTCAGCGCTGTTCACAATTTTTCTAAAAAGAATTTGGGTTTATGTTACGTTTTTTTTAATTTACGGCACTAAAGGTTTGGCGAATACACGAGTCAAGTTGAAAAATCTCACAGCTAAACTGACTGCAATACATCTCTCACCAAATGACTTTAAAATAAGCCACAAACTTAAGCTTTATAATAATTCTTAAAAGCCACAACATCGTATTTCTGTCAGGTACTTAAAAATGAAGGTTTTCTAACACAACCACCTACGGTCATTTTCTTCTATTTATAACACCACCTATCACGTTTGAAACGAGCGGATCCGTTCGGATAGTTCGCAGTTGTTTTTTAGATGTTACTACTATTTTGCCTCCGCTGTCTTTGTTGTTTGTTGTTCAGTGTATATCAGTGGTTATCAGGAGCAGGATGTGGTTGCATGATAGAGAACGTCACCATTAAATGGGTAACAGGCAACTCAAAATTAAAGAATAACGGGGAGACAAGGATTGACGGGTTTAGAAAAAGTAGTCTCGCATTTGAAAAGGAATATGCTATCATAACTCTGGGAAATCGTGTTTTTTTTTTCGTAATAATAGAGTGAATGTTGAATTACTGTAAGAATACTTACATAATTAAAGAGAAACAGACGTTGGGCTTGTTTTTGCGTGTATTTAAAGTTGTTTGAGTTTATTTAAAAACTTGAGATTGCAATTACACTTTCGTGTCAGAAATCATGCCAACATTGCACGTATGTAAACATTCTACTAATTGAATTATGAAAATCAATTTTAAATAGCTTTTCGTGCCAGGAAAAGCTCACGA
>Ga0126336_10000884_pt1 | contig 14122 bp, 11 predicted proteins | sample SidCmetagenome_FD_92530 | JGI IMG/M metagenome (GOLD analysis project Ga0126336, IMG submission 92530) | Coral microbial communities from El Islote,Puerto Morelos, Mexico - Siderastrea C C metagenome | ecosystem: Host-associated > Invertebrates > Cnidaria > Coral | place: El Islote,Puerto...
CTTGTAGGGGAAATACGTGTATACCCTACCGCAAGATTGAAATACAACTCGTTATTTATAGACCAAATTCTTGACTGGAAACATATTTATTTAATCCCACATAAAGTTACCCTAGAAATAAGAACAAGAATGTTGCAATTCAAAGGACGTCTGGTTGCATATCATTACCTGGTTGAGGAAATTTAATATCACCATTGCTGGATTAAAAGGTAGTGAAATCATGTTAGGTTATACCAAAGAAAGATCACAATGGACACTCCTCAACCATATTCTTATTGTTGGTAAACAAGTAATTTGTTCTAATCGGCTTAGGAAAACAAAACCACTCTTACCTCAATTGATAGCTTAGTTAAAATATATTGAACGAATTGAATATCTCATTGCTAAGAGGAGAAACAGGCTCAAATTTCATAATCAGAAATGGGATATTCTAAAGTTCTCCTGTTGAAGTCAATAATATAAAACCCTTGATGATAATAGTGCATGGCCTACAAGTTAGTTTGTAGGGTGTAGGAATCACATTTGTAAGTGGTGTAAGTAATTATGTGTAGTGTTAGTAAGTAATCCGCATGTGTAGGGTCAGTAGACACATCATAAGCAGTTAGTGTAAGCAATAGTATCGTATGTAGTGTAAGTAATTTCTATTGTAGTAAGCTTGTAATAGTATTGTAAGTAATGTTTCTGTGTTGTAATAACGGTTGCATTTAAAAAAGAAAAAGGTTGACGATTCGCTTGTCTCCGCCTGCATAGTCCATCCCATCGTCGATCGCCATTAAGTTGCGTTTGTTGATGTCAAAAAAGGTGTCGTGTTCTAGGTCAGACGTAATACCCTTGACAAATTCTATGTTTGGTATGGTTACCAGCAATTCCATGTACGCGGGCTGCCATTGCAAATAACACCAAACAACCATCTCTGGTGGTAGGTGGATTACTTTTTGAGCCTGCTGAAGCAAAGACTTAATCCAGACCGTCTTGCCTGATCCAGTCATCCCAGCAACCATACAAGTAAATGGGTGTACAAAGCGAAATTGCTGACACTTTTCTGCAGAGTTTGGCAAACTAGACGTTGCCGGGCTGAAAACTGGATTGCCGTGTTTATTACTCATGTGCCTTTGCATACTATCTTTCCTCGAAAAATTCTTTTCACAGACAGGACAGGACCAACTCACGTCTACTCGGTGAAAGCTTAACACAACTGACAAAAGGTCAACTGCTTCACAATTATATGGGCTGACCATCACCGCAATTTTCTTGTTTTCACCACTACTACAATTCTGAAATTCTGAAGTTCCACCACCACAGTTCTATTGTTTTCACCACCGCCACCACCACCACCAAAGTTCTGTTGCCTTTACCACCGCCACCACCACAATTCTATTGTTATCACCACCACCACCACCACAATTCTGTTATTCTTACCACCACTACCATCAACGCCACCACCACCACTCTATTGTTTTTTGGCACCACCACCACCACAACTCTGTTGTTTTAACCACCGCCACCTCCACCGCCATCGCAGCCGCCACCACCATCACCACCACAATTCTATCGTCTTTACCCCCACCACCACCACCACCACAATTTTATTGTTTCCACCACCAAAATTTTATTGTTTTCACGGCCACCACCACCACCACAATTTTGTTGTTTCCACCACCACCACCAACACCACAATTCTATTGTTTTCACCGCCACCACCACAACCATCACAATGTTTTTCAGTGTTTCACCACAATCATCACCACCACAATTTTATTGTTTCCTCCACCACATAAAAGACTGTGTCCTACTAGCATTAACTCATTTCATCGCCATGTCTCGAGTAGTGAGGAACAATCGAGGTTTTCTTCAACTCTTAGCTGATTTTTTTTGCTCTCCTGAGCAGCGTCAGTTTCTTCTAATGACGGCCACTCCACAACAAATGCACGCATTGGTGCAATTTATTCTTAATGTACTCCATGAAAACGTTCCATTCTCGGAAGAAGAGAGACGCAAATTGATCCAAAATAAGGATGCTATTCTTAATCTCGCTTTACCTGATATTCCCTACAAGACGAAGAAACAAACCCTTGTACAAGAGGGTGGTGCTGTTATTGAAGATTTACTGACCCCTGTTCTTAGTAGCTTGGGGTTTCTTATATTATAAAAGCAACGGCACATTCTATTCTGATCATTCATCATTTACCTTTAACGAGTGCTGATCAATGTGAAGAGAAAGGTAGACTGGGAGGAAGAGGAACAGAGCGAAAGGGAAGATTACTCTGACGAAGCGAAAGGGAAGATTACTCTGACGAAGAGAGTGATGAGGAGGAACCCCGAATCAAAGATTATTTGGACAATCTCTCCCAAGCCGTTTCCAGAAAGCGTGCTTCAGAACTGTTGCATAGTATGGCCACTTCCAAAGATATCTCGTTTTGGGCATCCCGCGGGCAATTACTCCGGATTCAGGGGATAATTCCAGTGACAAACATCTCAGAGCTGGTCGAGTATGTGTTACTTCCGCATAATGATGATGTAGCCAAAGCTCGTGCGCTCAACACCTTCCTAGATGGACTGGCAGAGCTGGCGTCGATAATCGTTTGATAAAGAATAAGAAAATTCTAAGTGATTTGTTAGAAAAAGAAAAAGAATATGGAGATAATGAAGACTCCAAATACAATGCTAACAGGGAACAATCTACAGACAGCGAAGAAGACGAGGAAATAGCTCCTGATAGTAGTCACTCCCAAGAGTCTGAAAACAGTCACCCGAAAGCCGAAAGCGACAACGAGAACAGCAACTCTGAAAGCCCAACATTCGTACAGGAAAAGGAACTAAATCCATGTCAACACTGTGAAGGCTTGAATGTTTATCACACTGCGGTCATGAACTGTCCCAAGTGCTTTTGGCATGATAACCGTGAAATTTGCCCCGTTTGCGGTCACAGTATTCCCATACACAAAAAAACGTATCAGGGAAAAATCAAGAGATGTTTTGATTGTGGAGCTGTCACACATTATGACCAAAAAGGAAACAAAATTGACTTTCTATCCTCTTGACGAAGACAGGCCCAAGACAGTTAATTCTGTAATAATGGTTTTGTACTGTAGTTGTTAACCAAATGAAATAAACATTTTGCCGAACTTAACAATTTGTGTGTTTGATGCCTCATTATGTTTAATCGTTTGCGTACGCGATCCTTTTGTTACTTGTGCACTTGTTCGCTTTCAAAACTCAATGTTTACATTTAGGTGCAGTCCAGTGCGTAAACGAGAGATTCCCTTGTGCGAGAACTGTGAAAGCTCTTTTGCTTTATTTACCATTCTTAATAATTCAGCCCAGTGGTTTTGCAATAGAATTTGAGTACGGGATCTGGCCACTTATAAAGCCAATGATTTTTATACATTTCACTTTTGCTTTTGACGTTTTTGACATTTTTGCGAACCCTCTAGCCGCTCGGCTCCTGGCCGAATACTACGAGACAAAATAATACCAATACCGCCATTGCTAAAGTCCCGCCTACTTACGGTGTTTATAGAAATATATATCCGCCATTCAAAACAAAATTCTAGTACTGCAACTCAAAACAAAATTTCAGAACGCACTAACGTTTGAACGTGCCTTTGTCGCGGCATTACTAGTACTTGATGTTTGAAAAACCAATTGCTTTTTTTTTGGCAAATAGGCATTTCAGCGAGACTTAGTTATCCCGCATGAATTAAGAAGTTTCCCTCGTATTATTTATTATTCCTGCTCACTTCAATCAGAAACCTGCTCAAAAAACGGGTAATTCGGTGCCCATACCACTACTCGTACTCTCAGCCTCTGCCAAGCCAATGCTTGTGCTTGATGACTTCACGGTGTGTACAGCCATTTCTCTTTCTGAGAATTTCACGTACCGTATCTTCATAGTGTCATTGGGATTTGAAAGTGTGACGTTTGGAGGCATAAGGAGAACTGGCCTTCAGGCTATTCGAGGTGTCTCAAACTGGGAGTGATAAATGCTGCAGACAGCACGGCCACCACTGGCTTTCGCCACTACTTCGAGATCACTTTATCAATCTGAATCTGCAGTTTCCACGACGTTGCTATATTGCTCAGTTACGCCATGCTGCCCTTTAAAAATTTGCGTTTTGCTTGTTCCAGTCCAATGGTAATTTCAGGACTTCAATAATCTTAGCCATTTTCTCATTTGTGGCTTTCTTTGATTCTCCCGAATATTCGTTGGCCATAGCCTTTGCTTCGCTCACTAATTCTAAAGCTTTCCTTAGTTTTTCTTCGTCGACTGATTTGGCTTCTGGATTCTTCTCTTGTTTTCTCAGATCCAGTGGAAGGGCAGAACTCTCGAGCTTTCTTTTGCAAGCCTCGGCAATTTTCGCAAGTCGATAAACTTGGTCCATTTCTTTTTTACTGCCTCCCCCTCCGAGATCTGCTAATAATCTGCTAATCTTCTCTTTATCATTTCTAGACCTACGCTAAAAACATCGTTCGAATTTTTAATTTTGATTTTTTTTATACTTAAAAGCACAGGTATTGTGCGAGCTCAGAAACCGCGCTGTCGTCTGAAATTTCATTACCAATGTACGTCCCTCTAAAGCCAATCCAATCCCTTCCATCATTTTTAGTTGTGTACTCAATCCAGGCACACGATGTATGCTGGGCTCGTTGACAAAATTAGTTTGCATTACTTTGAACATTACTTTAAGATTGTTTTTTCTGGTTTCTATATATGACAGAAAAACATTTCTGTTTTTACAGGACTCTTAAAAATACAATACGTTATTGTTGTTATACATGGAAGGTTTATATACTGTCACTAAAATTATTTTTCAAATTCATAATGACAAGTAAGAGAGAAAGATCCATTGCAACAAAATCTATGAAAACTTACTGTGAACTGCATATCTTAAGCATCACCCGTGTTGCCAACTCTTTCAATGTGCAAAAGAACATGGCCTTCTTCTTCGGTTACCATTACTGAACTGCAATCTTGGCTTGAGTCAAGCAGTGGCGGGGACTGGCCTGTCGAATACATGTCCTGTAGGAACAGTAAAACAATTTATCAGTTCTAAAGGAAGTACAACGAGAACAGGAACCAAGGAGTAAAACTTTCTTCGTATCCCTCTTAATTAATTCTTGGAGCAAAGAATAGTGTGTAAATCTTGCAGTGTCCAGTGAACACAGTCTAAAGCTGGAAAAGGTGACCGTTTCATTTTCAATTCTTGGGATGGATTTATTGACGGCATACCCGTCAACTCATTTGTTTTAGTTTGAGGTTGAAGGAGGGTGCCTCCTAATACAGAGGTATTTTTACAAAGGTTATGACTCTGGGAAAAAGACAGATCCGTAAAAGGATTATTGGAATCGAAAAAAAGAACGTTGGTAACCAGAGGTAATTGAGCAAATGGTTGCTCAATTATCTCCGAAAAATGCGTGTTTACCCCCACTTTTCTTTATGGATTTTGATTGCCCTTGCTAAGATGATCTGCTTCTCCTGCATAGTCATAAGCCGTGCAAAAATACCTTTCTATTACTAGGCACCAGTTAAGAAAACGAGTATCTCAGAGCAGACCCGACATGCGGAGAGTATTTGCACGATAACAAAAGGAGGCACCATCCTTAAGAAAAATAAAATTCCCACTGAAATTGCGACAACTATACACGAATGCTGCAGATAAACCCACCCTTGGTTTACACTTGTTTGGCGTTGTTTCTTCTGACACCCACGCGGAACACTTGCAGCCCCATCAGATAGGTCCATGTCATTCGAAACATATGTAAATATGTTGGATCTTTCTGACCATTTTCTGGCAGCCATGTGTAGAGGTAGTCGTTTACTGACACCGATAATCCTGAACAGAGCCTTTCACGAACATAGGGGATGAGCATTTCTTGCCACAGACCCAGATGAGCCACCTACAAAATAGACATTGTTTTGTGGTGATTTGGCCCCTTTCGATATTTCTGCGCAGCTTCTGAGACAAAGACCAGTTCTCTAGCCGGATCACACAAATAAACCTTCCAGTTCATGTCCATAAAATGCCTTGCCATATTCATTTCCATATGCAACTTGCCGATTCTCAGCACCACCCATCCAAACTCCTGCACACACTTACATGTCTGTCCTTGATGAGCCTCCACACAATGCTTTGAAACATCTTTCTTTAACACCTCTTCACCTCTTGGTGTATTGACAAGGTACGGGAGTCCATCCATAGTTACACTCACCCACTCACGAGCCTCTGGGTCACCAGGGTAATACCGACTAACCTTACAACTTAAACCAATTCTGCGAAAAACATCTTTCAGGGAATCAAACGAGTTTGGGTTATTAAAGACAGGATCACCAGCAGTAACCTTAATTGGATGACTGGGATGGGGACTTGGTATATGGACATACTCATCATAGTATTCAGTCACCTGCTCTCTCACTGTTACACTAGCCTCCTCATCTGGGTCAATTGTGAAACCAAAGCGAGTTTCCTTGACTTTTTGTCGGTACTGTCGAATAGGGGCAACAAGTGCAGTCCCTAAAACATCACACCCTTGAAGTTCTTTTTTGCATCTTTCAAGGACACTTTGCAGGCTTGGTTGATACACTTCCTGCGGGTCTTCTCCATGGCTGTCTGACACATGGGACAAACTCTCATGCCTTCTTTTTCCCTCAGCTCTTGGACTCTGCCATCAACATCATCTGTCCACTGGCCATTAAGCTTAGTTTGCTCTTTCACAATCTTCTCCAGCATTTCATGAATCATCTTTTTGTTCTAATGACAAAAATGAAACAATGTGAAGAGATAAAATTTACATATTCTGCACATGCCAAATATTACAATGGTGTGTATTCAATTAAGTGATAACAATGACACCTCCTTCATCCTCTGGAACAAATACTTAAGGACCATTTTGTCCAACACAAGCACCTATAAGGATGTTTAAAAAACCGCAGGGCCTCGAAGCCACCTGTGTAGGGAAGTATGTCCACCTCAATTAAAAACAGGATCCCCTTTGGATACCAGTGGTTGCAGTGTTATATTATCATTGAGCTATTAGAATATACCTTTTTGTGATCATTGTGATCTACAATATCCCACACTTTAATGTATTAATTAACAATGCTAAAAGGGAATGAAAACAGTGTTCCTGGTACTTCTTGTCTACATCAGTTTCAATACACTGCTGTACTAGTCGACTTTCTGCTTCATCATTAGACCTGGTACTATCACGGAGGTTGTTCCACTGACTGAAACAAACAAACAAACAAGGTTTGTATCCACGTGCGCTGTTTGCAAAGGAACTGACTTTGCCATATTTCCATAATCATCTAGATCCTGAAATTGTATTATATTTAGCGAAACTTGGTCCGGAATATAGCCAGTTTGTACCAAGACAAACACCTTAACATGACTACAAAGTAATTTCTAGGCCAACATAAACTTTTACAAAGTGATTATCTAATGTCTACTGCCTTTCTACCAAAGATTCCAATTGTCTTGTAGTTTTTACAGACCACTATTTCACCAAATCTAATTTACTTTCACTATGGCTGTTTCTTTTTAATTCAAGGACACTGAAGGAATTACAATTCAAAGCAGCTTACCTAGTAATTCCCGGTACAAAAATTAATAGTTACCTTGGTGCAAGTGATTTCTTCTTTTGTTCGGCAGTTGTCAGGATGTTTATCTGGGCCCTGTTATCTTTCCTCACTGTCCACCTCTTAATTAGTACTTGGTCATTATCTATGGCAGTCAAGATGTCACCAGATGGCATTTCAGGAACATCCACGGTGAGCTTATTCAACCACGCTCTTACACTGTGGAGCTTGCACCAGCTGGGAAGAACTTGCTATAGATGTTTGTTGCCAGTTTACTACGTGCGATCGAATATACAAGCAGGTTTGCAGCAAACATGAATGGGCTCACATAGGATGGCTGCACAAGAGAATACAGCTGACCCACAGCAACTGTCCTCTGCACGGCTTTCACATTACTGTGCCACAAGGCGGTTACTGCATGTGCCAGCACTTCGTTTCTTCCCTCCATCCAACTATCTGGCTGCAATGTCAACAGCCCAGGTAAACTCTTGTAGGTCTGGCTGCAGCTAAGAATATCCTTCTTCACATTATCAGTTTCTAAACTGAAGATAGAGTCTGTTAGTTTCAACAAGGTCTCTTTGGTGAGGACTGCTACCGATTCATTAATATTATCAAGATCAAGAAAGACAAAATTAAAATGTTCCACAAGTTTACGGGACAGAGCAACTGCCAGTTCTTTGTCCAATTTCGGCAACATGTCCATGAGTTGGTTGAAGGCAAGGCAACCATCTTTTTCATTTTCTGACTCTGACTCTCTCCCACTCTCAGTATCTGATTCATTCTTTGTTCTTTTCAGTGGTGGCCTTCCCGCATGCTTCTGGCGTAGTCAATAGCAATTTTCAGAGTGTTCCTTCCACTCAAACAATTTTAGTTGTTTCTTTTTCATTTCAGCTTTTTCTTGGTCCAAGCTACCCGAGTTCAAATGGTACACAGTTCTTCTACAAGCCGAACATACCCTTTCTGGATGGATATCTTTGGTGTCTAGCTCAATATCTAGGTCAAAAACTTCAAAAGTTCACTTCCAAGGGCCGTTTTCACACAGTTCTGAACAGTTCGGGATTTCCGTAGAATTTTGCCACACAACCTGCATCGTTTGGCTAAGAAAGCAATGTGCTTTTCCATCAGACTACAAAAGAACGTAAAATGAACACAGCGTGAGCAGTCAAGTCGATGTATCACTTAACAAACAACGCACATGGTGCAACTTCATGTGGGCGCCATTTTGGAAATTTGGATGACGTCGCCATATATCCAGTTCTGGTTGTGGCCCGGACTGTTTATTGTCACACTTAAGTGAACCTTCAGAATTACAGCGCTCTGCAACTTTCAATTATCAAACTTCGTAATGGAGGTGTAGTTGCGTATAGATACAGCTATATTTTGTCGGGTGAAAGCTTAAAGGCCGCAAGGTTAATGGGACTTTTGTGACTAAAGTTACCAAAATCAACAGTGCCTTGCCTTTCCTACGATAGCAAAGTATATGGATGAGTACGTGGAGGCACGATTCGCTCTGACGAAGGGCTAACGCTCGAAACGTCAGCTTTCAATCTCTTTACGGTAGCCAATTTACCTTATCAACTCAGTTAATAAATCCAAAATTTTGTGATTCGCAATTACCCATGCTACCCCTCAGTCTTGTCGTGTAAGGTTGAGTTGATAAGACAACCTTAATTGAAATAGCTGTATATCCGGGGAAAGTGGCCTTTATGACCCAAAGACAAAAACATTCTAAACTATACTGACATATATAACATTACGGAGTTATGCAAGTCATTTCTTTGCTCTGACATCTGCAAAAGTAGCTACAGAAAATGATTCTTAGCATGGCATTCTGAGGACGACACATTTCAAAAACGTTGCCTCTTCGATTCCTTGCACCAAAATCTCGTTATGGTAAGTGTGGCGTAAGCATTCCGATACCTTATATAGTCCCCAACGGTAAAAACACCTGTCAGACCACCTAAAACTCAACAGAGATGGAACAGAAAAGACGCACACCAGCCCAGGAGGCCCACAAGGTCTGAGCTTAACCCTTTTTTTGTAGCATGAAGCAACTGATATTATTGCTACTCCCTCCTGGATGGGATGCTCATTTTATACACTTGGCTGGAGGGAGTGAAGTTTCTTGTCTAAGGAAACAACACGATGGCAGGGACTGTACCTCGAACCACCAATCTCCAGATGTGAAGTCCAACGCGCTGACACTACACCACCGCACTCCCTTTATGGAACAGAAAGGTAAATAGGAAATGAGCAAGGAGTAAAAAGGAAATTGATGCCATTGACTGACGCGTTTATTCCTTGCTGGTCATTGTGCAATTCAAATGGAAAGCAGCATGCAACTCCAAAAATTAAGGTTCCTTTTTTTGTTATTAGGCTTAGATTTAATATACAACCTTATGATTAGAATTTGAAGTTGTTAATTTAAAGTTCTTGTTCTTTCGAAAGTGCTGATCATTAAAACAATGTTCATTTGAAATAAGCGTGATCTGAGAGAACATAGAATTATGCATCCTGGCGTCTTCAACGTAACGTTTTTGAGTTTCTTTTGAACTTTTCTCTTTAACTTTCGAGAGGTCTTTTTTTACCTCGCCCTCACGTTACGTCTCCTCTAGGACCTGGGCTGCTACCAATATCTCTTAGCAACTCCCAAATCTGTATGTAGGCTTGGGCCACGGTCAATGGAAGACGGTGGGGTTTCGGTACCTATTTTACTTTCCTCTCATTTTGTACTAGATTCTTTATTTCTAGCTAAATTGGCAAGTTCATTAATTTTTCACATTTTCATAATAGCTATGAACGGTGTCCACGACTGAAGACTCAAGCTAAATACTCCGAGAATCCAATTAATTAATTAATTAATTAATTTGATTAATTAGTTAATTCGTTCATTCATTCATTCATTCGTTCGTTCGTTCGTTCATTCATTTATTCATACGTTCATTTATTATTATTCATTCATTACTAGTTCTTTTAATCCATCAGAGATATTTTTCGCTCGGGTGTCAGTTGGGCAAAATGTGTCAGCTGTCGCAATATGCCCCAACTAAAACTGCGAAATGTCAAACGATATCTTTCATGTGATATTCCTCAGTTTTCAAAGCTTGGATAAAAGGCGATTTTTTTACCTTTAGGTGACTCTTTGTTGTTGTAACAGACAAGGATATCAACAAAGTAGTTGAAAAAGGGTTCAGGAAAACACTAATTGGCGCACCCGCTCTAGTATGGAAACAAAGGGATTAGTGGCAGATAACATCCACTTTTCATTACCAGAATGAAAAAATTATGCATAAAACACATTGACTAAAGGGTGCTATTTGTTCATCTGACCCTACCCTATTTAAAAAATACATGCAGTCTTGCAGCGTAAACTCAATCAGAGGAGTTGACGATTTTGTCAAGTTTTGTGTCTTCGTCTATATGAAATAGAGTTCTAGGTGTGCTCCACCCCTCCCCCTTGCTTTTCAAAGCTAAAGCTTTGAATGCAGACAATATAGAGTCGTTTCATTGACTTTTTAATTGCCAGAATTAGAAAAAATTATACATAAAACATATTGTCTAATGGTTGTTATTTGTTCATCTGACCCCGGCCACCAAATTTTAAAAAAATAGATAGAATTTCACTCGTCCGGCCTCCCCTTTTCATGAGAGGGTGCGATGTTTACCACCCTAATACTAATAAAGAAAAAGTCTTCAAACGAATAGCTAAGAATCTTTAAAATTTCTCTCGTCCTAGATGTTGATTCGATGCTTGACGTGGAAATGGGCCAGTAAACGCCCATTGTGATATAACTTTCATCAGAGGTATTTTGAAGAACGCCAAACGGAAGCAGAATTCATTGAGTACAGTCTTCTGACTGTTAATTGTATACCAGGACAATAATTTAAAGCTACCCATCTATAGAATCAGTGCATCACCCGAATTATGTAGAAAGATACCTAGCCGCCTAAATGCAATCCATAAGTACTTAAGCCTAAAATACCATCGATCGGAGTTTGGTTTTCTGCAACTGGGAATCGCCCTTAGGCAAAAAAAACTGAGAGCGAAACAGGTGAAAATGTTGATTGAAATGAGGTCTTAAAACTTCACGGTTCTAACATATTGTGTATATAACATTCACTGCAAAAGAGGGGACTACTGAAAGCTAGTGCCCATTGGGTATCAGTGTATCTGAGGATTATTGACAATACTTTGAATATCTGGAGTCTCAGACAGGACATATTCTCCTTCTGTCTGGTTGGCTGGTTTAATGGCTTCTATGCTGTGTCGATAACCATACAAGAAGTAGATAATAAAACCTGGAGAAAAATAACACAATTTTAATAACTGACAAGCTCTTTAAAACAATATTTAGAGGCGTGGTACTTTCATACGTTATAAGTGCTTACCTCCTTTTTCAAAGAGTTTGTCAAGATTTGCCACATCGTTTTTGCGAAATAGTTTTGGGTGTGCTCTTCCCCTTTTTTCCATCTCTTTCCAAAACCTTAAGTTTTGAACGTAAAAATGTCTTTTTTTTATTGGCGATGGTAACCTAGCGTCTCTTTTGTTCTCACAGTAGCAAACTGTGGCCAGACTTTCTTCTATTAGGTAAAAAACGTTTCTCTTCAGCAGCAGCCAAGAGTCAGGGAAGAGTACCTAAATTAGTTTGAGATGACGCTCGTGAGCACGGCTCAGTTCTACGTTCATATTTTATTATTATTCAACAAATAGTCACTATGCCCATATATGGTCAGGAAGCCCTCAATATCTGTCATTTGTACATGACAGATATCCAGCGATATACCTAGATGACTATATTTGGAAGTGCACTGCAGATCTTCTTTCAAAAGAAGAAGAAAAGGGAGGGAGTTTTAGCGGTGTTTTCCAGAATTTTAAAAACACCCTGAAAGACATTTTCCAAGATTTAATGCTCAGAGAAAGTCGACGAGTATTTGCTTCAGCTTACAAGGATATCCAGTGGTTGATTTGGAATTTTTAAAGTGAGAACTCAACCAAAGTCTAACCAAGGAAATGCTATCGCGGCTAGCGAAGCAGAAACTTCAAACTCACTTGCTTAAGGAAAGTTGTAATGTTGAAGGGATTTTTTAAAATTCACAAGTAGAGGACTTATTCTCGGTAGGCTAGCTGAATATTTTTTCTACTTTTGACTTGTCATTACCAAGCATGAGTTTGGAAATGAGTCTACTTGAAGTGAACGGTAGTAAATTTTGACTTCTTGAATTTTGCTTTTGTGTTTACTATTTGTTGCTAGCTTCTGGCGTTTTTATCGTACAACTGAAGTTTTTCTGGCTGTGAAAATGGCAGACGGTGAGAATTTGTTAAATAACAAAACAATTACCATGCTCAATCTTGCGCAATTTCGTTGGATAATTGTGAAATATTGGTAATGCAACTTGTACTCGTCTATATACGCAGGAACGACGAGACGCATACCGAGAGGAAGTGAACTTAGTTAACCATAGTTCGTCCCAGATTGAAAGTACGTCTCTAGTACAAAAAGGATCGATACCCATGCGGAAATCTTCAGATAATAGACCAGGTAATTGGATAAATACTTACCGAATGCCATCCAGATGCCAAAGCGAGCATATGTCATCCACTGAAGGTTTGTCATCAACAAGACATTGATGAAGATGGTAAACGCTGGAATGTAGGGGACTCCAGGAACCATGAATGGGAACGTGGCAGTGTTCTTGGGTTGAAGCTGGATGGCGACAAGTGACACAACGACTAAGCCCGAGAACAAACAAAGCAGGAAAATTGCCCACCACTCTGTGTTTGAAATGTGATCAAAAGCAGAGGAGAGAACTATTGTGAGGCCAGTGATACCAACTACCAGAAAAAACACCGCCACCTTTACACAAAATGCTGTACTTTGATTTGCGTCCTCTTTGTAACCATCCTCATCTTCATTTTGAGACTCTTCCTCTTTTGTGACTGCCTGGTACGTCACCTGGGAATCTTTATCAAGAGAATAATCTTCTGAATCAGCCGTTGAACACAGGCCTTGAAGCCATTTTCCTGTTCTGGCTTTTTTGTCACCAATGCTGTTTTCGTGAACGCTTTGCACCCCAGGTTGGTAACGACTCACAAGAACAGATATGGTCACAGTTGTGTACGCAAACAGAGTTCCAATGGAAAGGAGCTCCACCTGCAGAAAAACAGGGGAAAATCGGTAAGCCCTATATACAATTACTGACTGTGCGGTAAGAGACGCAGAGACTGAGGTGCACTTGCAAATTGAGCCAGACGTAGTGCAATGGTACTATGTTGACCATGTTCCCGTCATAAAAATTACTGATAGATTAAAACACAGAGTTGCACATTTGCGGGAACTTCGGGAGATCCCCAATAGAGTACTCTGATACCAGAGCACTAGATTTAAGAGGTGACTCAAAACATTTTCTATCTGTAATATAGTTTCACTGTTTTTGCATACTGGAAATCCTCCCCCCCCCCCCCCCCCAAATTTTAAGGGGGTTTTCTTTTGTCCCCAAAAGTAAAAATTTACGTTTTTTTTTGTGTTTTTTTTTTTTTTTTTTTTA
>Ga0126336_10000885_pt1 | contig 14120 bp, 7 predicted proteins | sample SidCmetagenome_FD_92530 | JGI IMG/M metagenome (GOLD analysis project Ga0126336, IMG submission 92530) | Coral microbial communities from El Islote,Puerto Morelos, Mexico - Siderastrea C C metagenome | ecosystem: Host-associated > Invertebrates > Cnidaria > Coral | place: El Islote,Puerto...
TGAAAAAATTGGCCCAATTTTTTCAAGTTTTAATCCATTTCCATCCTTGCCATCGGTAGCAACAGACGACAAGAAACAGTTTCAGTGATGTCAGATAGCCTTTAATAACAAAACTAGACCATTCAACTGATGCCCACACACTTTTTAGCTTTTTAGAAAGATACTAAAATAGCATGACATAGCCCCTTTAAAAACGGTAGCACAACGTTTTCAATAAAATGCAATACATTCCCAGCAAAGACAATTGAATGAGAGGATCATATCGCCTGCCGTGCTGAAAACGCGACGCGTGCTCGAGAATTTCTACCTCGAGAATAATCCCTGGCCAACTGAAGAACGAACTGGGTTTGCTTTAGGCCACTCTTCCCGCTTTTCTGCAAGTGTAAGCAGCAAACGTTTCATGCTTCCCCAATTCTGATTGGTTATGTTCAGAATTGGCATGATGGCTACAATCGCTCTAAATCACGTACTACTGCGTCATGAACGCACAAAGAACAACTTTCCTCTTTGAACAGCAGTGTTTCTGTGGTTATTCGACTCATTTATGCGACTTTTGCGCGTTTGTTTGGTGCTTGAATTCCGTTATTCGACGTGACAAAATTATAAACTGGGTCCAGAGAAAACTGGTTAGACGTCATTTACATGCCTTTTCATTCGGTCATTGTTATAGCTTTATGCCAGCATTCTCCTGTCAGGCCAAACCTTGAGTAATGGCCTTATGGGTTGTGGGCCTAACTTTTGAGCCAGTGTGAATGTTCATTTTTCAATGCTTGGAAATGGAAAAATAGAGCTCATTTGCATTAGCGATCGACATCTTTCAATATGCGCGATTCCGTAATGTATTTTATTTGCAGTTTAAAAGCTGACCAATGTTTACAGAGAAAGGCATAGTAAGGTGGGAACGAGACCCAAACTTAAAGCTATCCACATCCTTTAAATTAAAAGAGATAAAAATCGCAATTAAAAGCTCCATTGGTCACGGTTTTTGTGGTGTTTTGTTTCAGTTCGTATCAGTTTATGTCCAGTCTTTGTGATTTGCTTTCTTAGTTTTATTACTAGTTGTTTGCTATTTCACTAAAACAATTGAAAAAAATAATAATCCACCTGATACAGGGGCTTGAGAGAAAGATAGTTCAACTAGCCAAAGAAACACAACAATTACGAATTTGCACCCGGCAACGTATTCATTCAGCCGACTTTATTTCATAGTTACACTATTATGAATTGTGTGTCAGGCTTTTATTTATTGTATCAATAATAAATTCCCCTTGGATACCGAAGCAATTAGTTTACACGAATACAGTTATCTAATGGTAAATCGCATGAATTAGTTAATACGTAGCCTGGGGTGTTTTAATATCTCCTTTTTAAGAAAGGAAATATCTAGAAAGAAAACTGTTCTCGTCGTTAAATGTGCCACGGAAAGGCACACAGTTTCCAGTCGATCAGTGCTGCAGTTAAAAGAGAGACGATACAAGAATGCCCAACACAACAACACAACTGATGTTTTTCCCTGATGGTGAAATTGGTAGGTCATTTAAGAACTTCATATTAATAGAAAAAGAAGAAGCGGAAATTGTCGAGGAACTTATCATACCCGAGAGAGGAAAAGTCTAATATTTCCTTTGTTGTAAACCAAAAAATCTGTCCTGTTTAACTTGTCAACTGCCGTGATGGCTCAGAGAATGGGTTGCTCGCCTGTTAACGACACGCTTTTTGACTTGTTAACTCTTTTGGGCATCCAAACGACGGCAAATGCACGTACCAAATTGAGATGAAAAGGTTGTCTTTTACCAGGTATATAATTGGCCGGGTTTAATCTCACCTCAGCGACGGCTTTTCTTCACAGTCCATGTAAAGAGTATAATGTCATGAATGTGGCTAATCTGACAAGCAATCCTATGGCCTGCCTTTTTCATTATCAGTATGGATTACATGTTGAACTTCCAGCTCTCAGTTTTTTTAGTTTGCTTTTGAAGTGCCTCAATACAATTATTGGCTATTCAGTTAAGAAATGACAAAAAATAATTAGTTTTCAAAACCAGTTTGCAGATTGCTCTCTAATTATACTTTGTTAACTCCTAAAATAGTCAAGTGTAAATTTCCCTTACTTCTGATTGCATCACTTCAGTCCAGTTATTACAATTGTTTAAAGTGAAATGGAAAGAGAAATAATAAGTTTTTTTTTTAAGATCCATAACTAGGTTCAGTGTTGTGCTTCTATAAATTCTGTCACCACAGCTTACTAGGCCAGGACCTTAACGATGGCTACACAATTTATTCGGTGACTTCTTGTATACTTTGTTCTCTCAGATATGATAGTGGGATCCTAAAAATGTTAATGACATTTGATTTTTGTTCTCTAAATGAGCATTAATTTCATTCTACTGTAGGACGCCCGAATACAACTAAATATAACTAAAACTGAATATAACTGAATATAACTAAAACATCAATGAAAGCAATTACGTCGTTATATCCCGATTTTTAAAGAAAAAAAGTAAGCGAGCCCTTATCTTATCGCATGATTCCACTGAGGTATACTTTTCACCAGGAATATTTTCTTGTATTTTTGTGTTTCGTTTCCGCTGGAGTATAAAATGATTACTTGGTTAGTAACAATAGTATTTAGACATGCATATGCCAAGGTTTTGTAATGAAGAACGTATATATTGAACTCGTTTAATTTGAATGGATTATTTTAGATATGTTTATTTTTTATTGTAAATTTGTATATATTTTTATATTATTTAAGAATTTATTTAAGTTGGGCTGATGAAATTTAAAGAAACACAAATCTTTACCAGGCTACACTGAACAGATCGATTCGAGCACTGAAGCTTTCCTATGCAAATTATTGCTGGCGTACATCCGATTGGCGGGAAAAAGACATTAACAGCTCTTGTTATATGATGCAAAAGCCCTGCGGATGGCTAGGAAGAGAAGAATAGAGCTAAATTTATAACAGCTCACCTGAATAACGGCCATCTGCCAAAACAAAACTGTGGTTTGTTTTCGCTAGCCACTGCACGAAAGAAAATTGCTCAATTTTAATAATATTCGGCAGTAGTTCTCATGAAGATACTTTGCCAACTTCATGATGCGACCTTTGCACGGCAACAATATTATCTTCATAAAATCCGGTGTATCTTGGCTGTAAATATCAATGGTTGCTTGAGATAGCTGTGTTTCTTGTCAAGGTAAGTTTCAAGCGAAATGGCATTTAGATTGCGCGAAAACTGAACCGCAAGACATATGTATGCCTCTTTTTGAAGGGAAACTTTAACTGGCGAGGTAAAACAAATATATGCTAATAAATTAGTTTTGCTTCTTGTAGTTTAATTGATAGTATTTTGCTCAATAAGATGTTACTTTACAAGTTATATTTTGACAACTTCCGACACTTTGTAAATATTAGTTATCTCTCAGAAAAGGCCTTGATAGATCAAAACGAAAACAAGGTAGGTTCTGGTATGGTATTTTTCGCCTTTAATTTTTTCCGCGAGGAAAGTGTTTTTCAATACTTGAAATAATGAAAGAAACTCCTGACACATTTGTTTATATCGTTTATAGCGTTGTAGAGGGGAAGATAGTTACTTGGCCCCGGTAAACGTTGTTTATTTATTTTCTATAATTTAAAGATTAGGACAGGTCTTATTTTATTAATGCAATGTAAACCCTCATCTAAAACAAGGACATCAGAACAGCTTAGGTGTACATTTATTCATTGTGTTGACTGACAATGCATTTTGGGGTTGATGGGTTTCGCCTGTTGGTGAATTGGGAGCTGAGATGTTTAAATCTCTTCACTTTTTTGTGCCTTCCAGAGACTCCTTGACGCTACGGCTTGGCAAACCCACGAATAGTCGAATTAAAATGCCTCTAAGTGCTGTAATAATTTAACACAAACAGCCGATGAATTTAAAAATATCACTGATGCGGAGTAATCAAACATCTTTTTTAATAGTGTCTGTAGGTTTTCTTTAAACCCACCATTTTTTTTAAGCATTCATTTCCATTATCACGGGTTTTGAGTTACGCCGGTAGAGTTTTATGAAGTCCAGAATTCGAAATAGCCGACAACATGTACACGTTGAATAAATTCAAGTGTATTCAATTTCCAGCAAGTGAATACCATTTATCATTCACTGCCCACCGCCAGGGATTCGAAGTCGGCTCCAGAGTGCGAACGGAGTGACGTACAAAATGCTAGAGATTACACGATATCACTTATTTCACCTCATAGCAAATACAAAAAAAGAAAAAGCTTGGTAAAATTTGCCGCAGAAGGAAAGCTTTAGGCTTTGCGTGACTAAAAAGGGAAAACTTGAGAAGGCCGCCCGTAGTCGGCCGCGAAGGAACAGGAAATTTGCCGGGAAATTGGGGATATAAATGCGCTTTTTTGGATGGCTTTGTTTGCATTTTTCTTGAAATTCTCTTAAATTGTCCTCTGTCTTTTGTTATTATCTCAAGGTCATGGTTGGGTTGCTACAACAGCCCTTCGTACATGTCTTCGCTGAATTTCTGTGAATGATGGAGGCATCCCTGATTTTTGCTTTTACCACTGAATCCCGAGGGACAGAAAGTTCGTTCGAACATTAAGAAAAGATAAATGTTCTGCAGAGAATATTTCGATTTTGCTATTGATATAATTGTCCCCAATTCGGGGACGTTTTAGGATCGCTATCATGAAGGTCGTAACGAACTCTTCTGGCTGTGCTGTTGAGTGACAGCATGTGGTGTACTTAGCTTAAGGTACTCTGAAAGGCTACTCTACTGAGTAAATCGACCATACTGTATACCGCTAGCTCAGTGGGGATTATCGAGTGAAACTACATACAACTAAACAATACAAATTAACGTATTCGCAATCACACCAACGATAAACTCTCATGGGAAAGTCAGATTGCACTTTCAAGGATCGCAAAAACGACAGATTTCCAAAGGAAATCTGCCGGCTCACAAAGAACGCCCGGAGTATTTTCACGTTAGGGTCATTAACATGCTAGCAGTTTCCTCCAAAAGTTTTAATATGCTAATTCTCGATCAATGTCCAAGTTGCCGCTCCCGTTTTGAGCTGTTACGCACGCTATACGTTTTTACACAAAATAACGTCAATAACCTTTTTGAGACTCATTTAATCTAGCCTTGCAAATGAAAAAAAAAATGGATAGTGTGTTTATACGGTCAAGGATTTTCCAGTTGTACATATGTTCGACAAGTGTTTTGGAGATAGCAGACATCACGGTTCCAGTCTCTAAATTGCGCGGCTAGCAGTTCGGATTTCGCTCAAGAAAGGATTGCTCTGCAATGAATTTGAGCCACTTAAACTGAGATACACAGTTCGGCTTCCTTTATTGTTTCAGTAAAACACTTATGCCGAAACACAAATTTTATGCTTTTCCAGGTTCCCCTGAGGTGGAAAACAATTGACGTGTGAAACGAACAAAAAACAACACATTCAATGCACACAAGCAAGGGCAAACGTGAATTATTTGCTTACGCTCACGCAAGTACTTGCCGAGGCCGAGGTATTTCCACAATCATAATCACAAGCATAATCAGAGTCCATACAAACTTTTGCGCCAGAACAATGGTCAACATTTTCCCAGCGTTTGCATGGACCCCTCTGCTTTGAACTTTGACGTGCTTGTGTCCAATAGTACCTTCCATGCATTATCCACACCCATTTGTATGTGCTTCGAACATGTTAGCGCTAGCCAAAATAAATCAGTTTATTTCTTTGTGCTGTTGTTAAGCCTGAGCCAAACGGAAAAGAGACTTCAATTTGCTTCTGAACTTTTGTGCGCTGTCGGCGACTCTTGTGTGCTCTCGAAGTGATTGAGGGCCCGATTACATGGCGAGTTTCAGCCCGTACTGAAATTTCGGCCCACCGACCGAGCTGAACTAACACAGTTTTCAGGGACTCAGATATGCAGATGAAGGCAGTATTCTCGAAACGTCGGTTATTTATTACTTCAGCCTTTAAAATTACATTTTTCTATATATTTACGTTTTAAACTAGAGAACTAATTACAATGCAATTCCTGGTCAAACAATTATTCGCTTGCGTTCTCAGTAATTACCTCTTTACTACTTTGATTAAAGTTATTTCTACGAAAAAAGAGGTGAAAAGAGGAAATCGAGATAATACGGCAGATTACTCTGATACCGAGTTACAATCCAAATGGTAAAGAGGAACTGAGCATTCCAAATACTAAATGAGAAGAATGAAGCACCTGTCTTAGTTTTCAGTTACTCGTTATTTTGGGTAAACCTCGCCAAAGAATCACTCTTTCATTTATAACGTTTAATTAAAGCTTCAAGCCAAGTTTTCAAAAGCCAATTAACTAAAATAGTAAAACCTGAGGCAAACCACAGATTAGTAGTTTAGTGCTATTTCTGTCTTTCATAACAGAATAACATTAAATTTGGCCATATTCTGTAGCTCTACAAAAAAAAAGTTAAATAGGACTAAAATATTTATCACGCATCAGAAGGTTGTGTGAGATCACATTCAGCTAAGATACGTTTCGTAAAAAACATACTCTGTCCTAATTTGTATTTAGTTCTTTGTTAGGTAACTAATGGTGCATTGATGGTATTGTGAGAGCACAGCGACACTCTCGATAACAATGATCTACATGTGATAATTTGGAATAAATTCGTGTGCAAATGAAGGCAGTGGGTTTAAATCTCACCTGGCATTGAAATAATTTGTCTCCTATGAATTTATTTCCTTTCTTCGTTTATTCTCATTTATCATTTCTATGTCTCGATCACCAATAAACGTTTAAGCCCGTCATCTTTGCCTTTGACCAAAAAAAACGTGCTCTTTTTTTTCTTTCTTGTAGAGAGGGCCTTGAGCAATTGAAAGACACTGTGGACTAATACCGAAGACTGCCAAACAGCTCTGACTTTAAATTGAACCCAACAGCGACTGGTGTTTTTGGATTCAACGAGCTTAAGCCACATTTGGATGTTTTTCGGTTGACCGTTAATAAGCCAAAAATGTTCTCAAAGCTCTGCCAGTAAAGGATACGAAGACACAGAAGGATTTTGTCTTTATACTAGTTCATCTGAAGGGAATTCGTGATAACGCGTTCAAGTTAGTATACAAACAAGCTATCATCGGGCGAGTGCAAGAAAACATAAGACAAGAACGTTCAAGGAAGAAAACTACCAGCTGTAGAAAGAAGCCTCTAAACTGGGACAGCAGGTTAATTGAGTATATCTCGCAAAGTCAAGTGTTTATGACTGTAAACAAGTCATCGCAATGACAAACGCAAGCTCTAATACGCCTGATAAGTTTGATGTGACGCACACTGCGCTCTCCTGTACGTTCGTGGTGCTAATAATGGTTCTCGCCATCGTTGGTAACGTGCTGGTCATACTAGCATTTAAAAGCTTTCGTCGAATCCGCCATGTCACAAACTATTTTGTAGCGTCATTAGCTTTCACCGACATCCTTGTGGCAGTAGTTTCAATGCCAGTATGGCTCGCATACATTGTTTCCGGCCCGCCGTTATTCGCGAGCAAACCTTTGTTGCAAAGGTTATGGACCGGCACTGACATGATGGTCAGCGTGGCATCGATATGGCACCTGACATGTGTCAGTATTGACCGTTATCTTTGCATCACGGGTCCTTTGTACTACCACGTTCGCATGACCACAAAGCGAGCTATTGTGATCCTCACCGCCATCTGGCTGTACTCGATTGTCGTCGCTTCTCTCGCCCTCAAGTTCTGGCACTGGGAACTGTACACGTTGTTGATGGTGGTGCTCAATTACGCAATTCCGGTGGTAATCATTCTCTATGCTTATTTGAGCATCTTCAAAGCCGCCCGATATCAAGCAAAACAAATTGACTTGAACGTAAATGGAAAGTCCAGGCGGTTCTCTCTGACCGTGGAGTTGAAAGCAGCCAAAACCCTTGGTGTGGTGATCGGAGCTTTCATCGTGTGCTGGTCCCCTTTTTTCGCGCTCAACTTGAGCTACTACATCTGTCACTGCGCACCTCCACCTCTCATTGTGTCTATAGCCAAGTGGATGCACTACGGTAACTCCATGCTGAACCCACTGATCTACGGGCTCATGAATAAAGATTTCAGATTCGCTTTTAAGCAGTTGTTCACTGCGATGAACCTATTTCCGTTTTTAAATTCCTCGCGACAAAGCGAACGTTCTGTAAATTCAATTGCGTGTAATCGCATAGACAGAGACGAGGAAAAAAGTGGATTGCAGCACGACTGTACAAACGTATAGCTACTTACTGCCGTCATCGCCGTTATCATTGTCGTCATCGACAAAGCAACAGCAGCAGCAGCAGCAGGGCCTAAATACCACCAAGGGACGCCTGAAGGGCTCTTCTCAATTTTGCAGCAACAATTAACCTTAAGTGGACGACTAGCTCTCCGAAAGCGTATCAGAAATCCTATTGGCCAGCTTGTTTCGCTGAGTTCTTATCAGGACTGCAAAGCTTCAGCAACCGCCCAAGAACACAGCTCGCTCTGTACTGCACTCTGACAGAGAATTCCCTACTCCACTGTGCTTAACTCCAGTGAAGCTGGACGTTGGGAGCCAGGACTATAGCTACTACTGTTAGCGCAACCTTCGAGGAAATATAACAAACTGAATCACAATTATTATAGACAATGGGTTATAAGCGATATTTGATTATAAAAGGAAAAGCCACAGAAAGCCGTTCTTGCTGGAACTGTCTCCAAGCTCTCTAGACATTTACACTTGATTTACTGAAGCCACGTCTCTGGTAAAACCATCTGACCAAATCACAAGAGACGTTCAGGAAACAGTAATAACTTTAATTAGTATCAAAGACGTAACGGTGGTGGCGCTTATATCAGGAATACGCCGAAGATAAAACATCACGTTCAGGAAACAATAATAACTTTAATTAAGAGCAAAGACGTAAAGGTGGTGGCGCTTATATCAGGAATACGCTGAAGATAAAACATCAGTTAATACAATTATTTTTACGGGCGCGCGTTAGATATGAGGCGATAAACTGAACGCGCCGAGTTGGTTATAAACACCTAATATTCAACAAGCGCAAGTGGAATAATTCTTATATTAAATTCTCAACTTGGGTAGTCACTGTTTAACCAACGTTTCATGCTTTAGCGAGTTATGGATACAGGTGGGAAGTTTGGAGCCAAAGGGCAACTTCTAGCTTCTTGAGTGCTCTCCAAACATCCCAGATCTGGGACATCCATAACTCGATGTACACACAAATAAAAGCATGAACCAATTGTTCTATAACATAGCCAGTGGAAATGCCTGCAAAAACTGAACGATTATAAGCTTACTGAGATAGTATTTTTTCCGGCAGGATCGATGTCGCAGTGCCATTTCGCTTCCGTTGAAATTATAGGCAAAACGAATCACTGCGCAGTCATCCTAGGAGACCCAGGGGCAGATAGTGGGGCGAGGGAAAGTCGGAACGGGCAAAAAAACGGGGGCGGGGGAAGGCGAAGAAAAGTCAAGGTCAAAACGAGGGACCCCTGGGGACAATGTTTCTCCACAGCAGTTCCTAACGGTCCAGCCCGTTCTGGCTCCTGATTGGGTGCAGAAAACTTTTGTATTTTTCTGCCCAATCTGCACTGAAATCTCTAAGTCTGTTTCGTGTGTTCTGACACGGAGTAGTACACGAGGATAGTTTGTCTGCCATATTGCCTTGCTTGTTTATCCAAAATCTAAGGCTATTTTCATGGAGAATCTACGGTTTTTTTTTAATCGAGTGGTACTTAATTCTAGGGACAGCTGTTAACATGTGTAAACACTCTTCACCCTCTTCCCAATTTGATTGCTTTTTAAATGTTATAAACAGTTGACAAGGAAAATAAATAAAGAACAAAGCATTCACTCAGTATTCAATAAACTTTAATTCAATTTATTTTTATTCGGCTCTGCGTTGATTAGCGACAAATTAATGGAGTTGTCTGGCTAAGTAACACGTAAAAGAATCGGAAACGAGGGTTAAGCTTAAACCTTTGCAGAGCATATACCTCCGATTCTAATCAAACAAGCAAAAAAATCACTGAGTTTTTTATACGGCCACAGATTTAATAGGAAATACAAAAATAAACACTGGAACAGTCGGTCATTCGAAAATCCGGCAGTATAGAACCTCAAGCACAATTCTATCCCACCTTTTATAAGTCACAAGCAACTAGACAAAAGGCTGCGATCTTTCGGCTCCGAATCAGAAGGCGCACAGAGATTGCAAACAGTAGTACGATACGTTCAATAATCACAAATTTTCGGGTGAATTGGTTCTTCACTAAACTTGACAAATTCTTCTCCATGTCCTTAAGATTCTCCATGAAAAGAACCTTAGATTTTCGCTAAACAAGCAAGGCAATATGGCGGACAAACGACCCTCGTGTACTACTCCATGTCAGAACACACGAAACGGGACTCAGAGATTTGCTGCTCACTGATTGGGCAGAGAAATACAAAAGTTTTCTGCGCCCAGTCAGGAGCCAGGACGGGCTGGACCGTTAGGAACTACGCTGGAGAAACATTATCCCCAGGGGCTCCTTGTTTTGCGCTTGTTTTGCCCGTTCCGACTTTCCCTCGCCCGGCTATCTGCCCCTGGGTCTCCGACGATGGTGCTCAGGTGATTCAAAACTCAATCACTAGTTACCATAAAAATCAAGAAAGAACGAGAAAAAAACGAGAAAGAGAAAAAAAGAACAATAATCGATCACATGACTGAAAGAAAAACGCGCCAAAACCTTGCGAATTGTTGCAGCGTTTCTTTGCAAAGCTGAATGAATTAAGTATGAAACTGTTCAGAAATGAACTGCCGAGAATATTTTTTTTGAAAAGCCTGCCATGTTATTGGCTCTAAAATGTGGTATAGGCTTAATGTTTCCTACAAAATTGTTGCATTCATCGTCCAAAGTGGATTGAAGCTGTCTGATTTCAGCATTGTAGCTGTGAGAGTTGAAACGAACACAAAACGTAGTGGTTCTCGGTTCAGAGGCTGTCGACGGAATGTGGTAAAACTCAACTTATTTTCCATTACATTCTAGTTATTTGAACATTTGGAACGGCTTGAACACAGAGCTACATGGACTGCAGGGAAGACGATGTTATTTTGTATAGTATATAGCCGAAACAAATGTCGTCCATTCTGGTTGTCAGTGCTTAGTTCGCTTGATTTTGGAATCACGGAATTTGTGACACTTATTATTAAACGGTTTCCTTCAATTTTACTGTGTTTTATTTTGTGTCATGTCTTGATATTTTGGTGTCAAAAGTTTTCCGTATAAAATCTACCTTTTGTCAACATTTGTTGAGAGTGGGACGGTGAAAGAATTCGTAAACACAACGCCAAAAACTAATTAAGAAATCAAGAAATCAAAACACTCTACAACAATTTTTCCCTAGTTTAACTGTGCTGTAAAATGATTTTTGTTCGTCATTCACTCGCCGAGCTGCTCGCGAAGAAAACACGTTTTGGCCGCTACAGACAGAAAAAAACATTTTAAGTTTGCTCACGCTTTCAGCGTGCAGTCAACAGGATTATGGAGCACGCTTACGTAAGGTGAATTTGATGGCGCGGATTTGCTAGTTATGTTATAATGAATTTTTGTCATATTTTTGGACAAAAGTTTTGCTTCACAGCGAAAACGTTTGAGTGACGCGACACTTGTCGCTGATGGCACCATTTTCCTTATAAGGCGACTAGCGGGATTATTCTCCTTTGACCTGCGTGTGGAGACTGTAATAAGAAAGCTAGAATTTCAGTCAGACCAAGGTTGAGAATGCAACAAATACTATATTTCTTGAAAATTCAAGCTTGATGATACATATAGCAGACATAATTCGAAATTTATCATGCGCAAGTTTACCATGGTAAAGATGTACCTTACTACTTTCAAACTCTTTTTTCTGTACTTTTAATAACTCGATTATCTCTTATTCTTATCATGGTTAAAATCACTACCAACTACATAACTGAACTAATTACAGTAAAATTATTCAGGCCATATTTGTTTTATATACCGGGGCTACATCTTCACAGGGGGCCCTCACAACAAATAAGTAATCAAAATTTGCTTACCTTTGTTGTACGCGTGTTTGATTGGGAATGGCGGCCATTTTGAATAATTCCGGCGCGGTCAACTTTTGGAGGCCTGGGGCCAACAAACCTTCGGAACCCGTTCTTAAACTCTAAGAAAGAGACAAGGGATGAAACTAAATTGACAGCGTTCGAGAATCGCATAAGTACGGCACCAATAACCCACGAAATGTCACTAAAATCTACTTACGGCAAGGGAAGGTGTTGAACTAGACAACTATGGGAAAATTAGTTCTGATATTGAAAAATAGGTTCTGTTTTTGGCGTCTTTTGAAGATGCTTGTTTTCGTATCATGTCTGCCACCATCAGGGGGTGACGGAAGTTAGAACACCCAATAATTGATTGACAGGTCAGCGGCGGAAGTGCAGGAAAAACTCTTTCTCATTGGTGTGTTTCAATACCGGAAACTAAATTTTTTTTATCCGGAAATAAAAAGTCCTGAAGTAAAAAACAGGTAGCGAAAAGGAGCGAAAATATTTTCCAGCAAGATTTGTGCTTGGCGCAGAAAGTTGTTAAATGAACGGAGAGACTTCGCCGTCGGTTTAAAGATATTTTGAACTCAAGAAAGAAACAAACTCCCGAATAGCAGGCTGTTTCTGGCCTCGAAACATGATGTAAGTCTGAGACTAATTTTTATTTGCATTTTTATTTTTGTATTCCAATTTGGTGGATTTTCTTGTAAGTTGACTTCAAGAAATTCGTTTCAGCAAAACATATCGAAAGACTTTTTCTGTAGTCTCAGTTTGTTTTAGGGCATTTTGAAGGGGTGGTGGTTTGAACTAGCCGAAAATTGTTTAAGCGACTGGAAACTTTAGGGAACCTTTATATTCGCCGAGTTTCCAAGCTGTCACGCAACAACAACTATAATTGTTCAGCAATGAAGCTTGCGAACAGTAATGAACCGTATGGAGCTCCTGTTAAATACATATTTGTATGTTTTTAGCATCTTATCTGAAGGCCAAAGGAAAGTCCTTGACGCTGTGTTAAGCGGACATAATATTTTCTTTTCCGGCGCTGCGGGTAACGGAAAGTCACACACGGTATATGAAAGTCACACACGGTATTGGCAATAAAAATATCAGAGCACAGTCAGAAGGTCCTTAGCGTTATAAGCACCGCTAGACGTGCCACCAAAGTGTTGAGGCAGGCCACTAAGGCCAGAACGATCCATTCTTTCGCGGGAATTGGCGATTGCCACGAGCCTAAAGAGGTATGCCGTATCTACTCCTAAAACAACTTATTATTTTATTTTAATAGTACCTAGATGAGAGAGAGGGGTATGCATAAAATAACGTCACATTTAGCCATTTTTCTTCAAAAAGCAAACTTAGAAAAAACATCATGGTTGAACTCGAGTAAAGAAGGGTGCGAAGAAGTGGGATTAATTGAAGCAGCATCCCAGCCGGTCAGCCTGTCACACCCCCAAGAAAGGGTGGCCCACTCAGTCATGTTTTCCCGACACTTTAATTTTGCCTTTTTATCACTCCTGTCAAACTTTCCGGGTGCAGGTGTGCCTGAGGGAGATCTCTGGCTTCTCAACTCGCGTTATTTTTAATTTCATGATTGGTGAAACCAGGACAGATCCCACACTTCGAAATACTGTTTATTTTTTAACTAAAAGAGTGAATGAAGGAAGGAAGAAAGGAAGGAAGGAAGGAAGGAAAGAAGGAAGAAAGGGAGGGAGGGATGGATTTATGGATGGATGGATGAATGAATGAAATTTGTGATAGACCTCGGGTGGGGCATTAATATTTTTTCTATTCAGGTTATTCTTGGAAAAGTCCTCAGAAACGAGAAGTTAGTGAAGAGATGGCTTGATACAGAAATATTAATCATTGACGAAATATCGATGTTAAGCTTGCGAACCTTCGAAATCATCCATTTTGCTGCCGAAGGAGTTAGAAAATCAAAGCGTCCTCTCGGGGGTATCCAGATAGTAGTTTGCAGAGATTTCAAACAATTACCACCCATCACCAATGCACTTGATCCTGGCCGGTACCGCTTCGAAA
>Ga0126336_10000886_pt1 | contig 14120 bp, 9 predicted proteins | sample SidCmetagenome_FD_92530 | JGI IMG/M metagenome (GOLD analysis project Ga0126336, IMG submission 92530) | Coral microbial communities from El Islote,Puerto Morelos, Mexico - Siderastrea C C metagenome | ecosystem: Host-associated > Invertebrates > Cnidaria > Coral | place: El Islote,Puerto...
TTAAGGTATAAAACCACTGCAAAAACCGTGTACGATCAACCTTGCTCAACGTCGGATCAGAAAGATCGCGATCAGTCTAAATTGATAATATAAATGATAAATAGTTAATGATAAAATATAATTAATATATAATGATTAATGATAAAATACAAATGATTGTCAGAATGACTACTGCAGGGAATGATCAAACAACGTGAAAAGACTATATTAACCATACAATACCATTTCAAATCTCATATAACTTGTACTACTTTCAGTGTGGCCTATGTAACTTACAATACATTGGGGAAACTAAACGTTGCCTCAAAGACCGTTTCAATAAATATAGACGTCCAGTACTCAACCCTACTTCTAATTATATCCATACAGCGGTTTCAGAACACTTTCTCAGCAAAAACCACTCCGACACCCATATGCTACTAACTGCTATTGAAAAACTCAAAAAACATGAACGCGATTCTTTCAAGAAGGCACGTGAGGCTCAGATTATTCACAAAGAGCCTCTAGGCATTAATAAACGTGATGAACTGTAATTTGCAACTATATACGGTAAAGAAATTTGTGTCTATTTTCTATCATCTCTAAGCCACACTTTACCACGTCATATATGTAACTTCCGCTTATTGTTTTACTACATATATATTTCTATAAATTCGTGATTTGCCTTAAAAGACTGGTATTGGCCAGTCGAAATATTGTAACTCAAGTCTTTTCACGTTGTTTGATCAGTTCTTGCAGTAATCATTTTGACAATCATTTTTGTTATTGTCATTTTCGTTTGATCACACACTACGACTACTCAGCTTTACACGTTCCGCAGGACTAGGCAGTTCTTGTAAACGAAAACAGAAATGCCACCCCGGTAATTTCTCTACACCTTAACCTCCGTAAGCGGACACTTCTCTTAACAGGACACAGACACCAACTGTAAGGTCCGCTTTAGGCAAAATAATTTCCTGTAGACAGTAGAGAAATGAGGCCCTTTAAAGGCCAAGGTTTCAGCTGGCTTTGGACAAGAAACTTTCAAACGCTATTCTAAACATGGCCCGGGAAAGACGACAATTTGTGAGATCTTAGAATAAGAGGCCCTCGAAACCTGACATACGTCGACTGGACAATAGAAATATGCTTTTGACGATGGTTGAACTGTCTTGTTTGTTTAGCTTGCTGAAGAATATTTAAGAAAATGTATCTAGTAAACAACAAACAAACAGCACGCACACACAATCACACAATCTGCGCGTTTTTGCCAGATCCCTGCTAATGAGTCCTGACAATGTCTATGGCTGTCACTCTACGGGTAAATTGGCTGTGTACATACGTAAGGTCGTGGTTAAACAGCCAAGGTTGTGTTTCTCTGGCTCTCTGCTGTTTATTGGATGTTCTTAAAATTAAAAAGCGTTAAAAGAAGCTGCACGTAAGTGACATTTTCTACCCTCTTAGCTATATTGTCTGCCTGTTACGAACATCTTCGTCTTATTTCTTGTTTCTGTGCATTAATACTTCTTTTCAAAAGCTTTACACAAATTATTAAGCCATATTAAACTTTGCAAGTCGTCTCTACAGAAAAAAGGCACGAATGTTACCCGAACCTTATGATGGCAGTTTGTAGTTTTTCAAGGGTGCCCATTTAAGGGAACTTACGTACAGGCTATTCATGTGCCAGTGAAAACTTCTGAGATATTTTTTAATTATTTTTTCTACAGGGAACTTTCAAGTGCAGTCTCGAATTCTACAATCAGGACCTAGAGATGTGGTTCTGTCTTGAGGGGGCAGCAGTTCTTTAGATCAAGTTCTCAAAAGTAACAGTAATAAATAAAGGATACTGTGACAGTTGTCAGTTTTGGTATCTTGTTACCCACCCACTGCTTCACAAGCACTCAAGTTTGTAATATAAGGTGCAAGGAAAGGTCTGACTGTAGTTTGTTGTAGTTCTTCTGGGACAAGATGAAGAAACAAATCCCCACCTCCGTCGCACGCGTTATTTGGGCCGGCTTTAAGTTGACGTTTCTTCAGGATAAGGGTTACTTGACGAGAAGCTTCTTTGCGTGATGACGCTGGTAACAGCTGCGAAAGTCGTTTATTTTATTTATTTATTTTTTTAGCAAATGAGTATAAAATGTTTTGCAGTTAGAGATGTTTTTTAAACATGGTCATGGGCCAATTGTTACGAGAAACGCAGCGCATTTCCGATCTTCCTCAAATCAGGCATCATGGATGTCAGTTAACATAACAACCGCATTAGCCGCCTGAAAATTAATTAGCATTTCATAAAGCGAAAGCTAGCCACTGCACGAAAAATGAAGTTTTTCACAAAAACCAAGAATAGCACAGGGAGATTATTTCCACATTGAGGAAACCTAGCCCCCCCTCCCCCCCCAAAAAAAAGATTCTAAACACCACTGCTCAAGCCAAAAAATGTAGGTACTGACGTTAAAGTCCCGTGACCGTCCGTTCCCACCCCGGGGTCAATAGAAAGTGGCACGCACTTGAGATAACCCTGTGCTTTATCCCGCGTTTTCTGAGCGAAGGCGCATATGGACCCGCGTTTTAGCAAAGGCAACAAAAGTTAAAAACAATTTTATCAATGGAAAGAAAAAGCTCAAAAGAATACTCGGTTGTCTTTTTGGTGAAAGGCATAAAGTTCAAGTTACGAATTAGCATTCGAGAACTTCATCTTTGCTGTCGGTTCTGCTGCCAACTCGGTCGGCAGCAACGCTGGAGTTCGCAGCATTTTGCAGCGGTCCCGACGCTAAATATAGCAGAGCTAGTGCCTTCTAGTTTTTCTATTTTTTTTTCTGTCCACAACCATGGTATTTGCCGCGGTCGGTACACATTTTCCCGATGAATGAGGTCAGGAGATTGGAAATCAGCCATTGAGGAGAGCTTTAAAAACCTCCTTCCCAGTCAAGTCCAGTTAGCAGAATTAAATTTGAATCGATTCTGGCTGCTGATACAATCCATATAACTGTAACCGCTTCATTAACAGTAGGGGGTTGCCTATCAGTTGCAAAGTAAACCAAAGCGGTTAACTTGAAGAAAACCCTCTGTTAAACGGAAGTCGACAATAAGCATTTTCACTGTAAGGGGTAAGTTATATTATAAGTCGGTGAAGTATGATCGTCCGAGAAAGTTTAGTCCTGAGAAGGACTATGGACAAACGATAGACAAGCCGAGTAATATTACTGACGATAGACCAATAAACATTTGACTAACGGCAGACACATCTAAAGCCACCAATCACGTTTTACGCTTTTCACAGCCCATAACATCACGGCTTTAAGTAGCAGACGACCAATAACATCGTGACTTCGTCGACCAATCAGACTTATAACGTCTGGTGGCGATTTACAGTTCATTTGACACTGATGTTGAATTCGGCTCAGGTTGTCAAAACGTCAGTCAATATCATCTTGAACAGTCCTTTTCAGGACTACATGCGAACAGTCACCCGGACGATCATACTTCGCTGGCTTACAGTAAGCATTTTGCGAATCAGGCGGAAATCGAAGCTGAGCTGGTGGCAAAGCATCGATTTCTACATATAAAGTCTAAACCTTACAGAACACTGAGAGCACAAAATCTGAATGACGCCAGGACAGTTTCTCCCTCACACTGAATGTTGATTGGTTAAACCAAATCCTGCAACGTTGGCTGTAGACAGGAATGTATATTATCCATAACCTTCTTTCTGCTGTTCTTTTTTTAAATATGACCTTTGTAACCCAACTTGCTACATTGATAACACCAATAAATTCTGCCACATTTTGGAATATTTATTTACCTTCTTATTTATTTATATATATATTTATTTATTGATCCTGTGGCTCTCTTACATTTCTGTTGCTAAAAGACACGTTCCAACCTTCATCTTTATAGCTTCTATGTATCATTTTTTTAGCACAAATTAAATCTAAAATGACAAATCAAGTGAAAATCCTTAAGGAAATAAATTGTCGTTGTAAAGTTCCTGTCCAAGAATAAAATGTTCTTTTATGTTATTATGTAATTATGTTTTCGAATATGCACGTGCCTTCTGTTTACAAATCATGCTGCAAATATTCATCAAGTGAATTCTTGAATCAAGAAGGGTTGTGTTTCCAGTGGCTCTGATCGTGGGGCTGAGAATTTCAAACCCTCCAAACAGCTTGCAACCTTCCTTTTGATGGACATCACTCCTTGCCGACAAACGAGGAAGCATTGCATTGGACACGAAGAAATCTTTTTCCAGAAGAACTTCATGTGGACAAATCCTTTAGCTAGAAACAATGAGAAAGAAGGTGTCGTATTTACTGTTAATCATCACTGCATCGTGAACTTATTACCGGCTAAACCACATCATCTAAAACTGGAAACAGCAGGAAAAAGATCGATTTGATGATTTACTTTACCTTTTGCACAAAAGAAAGACCATTATACATGTATGTTCAACTTGTCGACTTGATTAATACAGAAAATGCTCACTTTTAAAGCTATTTTTTGTCAGTCAAAGACGCCTCCAAACTGGTTCTTTCTTCTCCTTTTTTTACCGTAAACCGAGTACTTAAAATCACTGTATGTAGTATGGGTAAGGTTTTGTTGTTGGTGAACCGGCAAGACAATAGGAATTGGTTGAAACTGATTATCTAAAACAGACGAAACTTAGGAAGAGAAAACTGATCAATATCCCAACACTTTATAGTCAATAATACAACTTTTACGACCTTTTATAATTACTTGATAACAAAATGTGTAATTTTAAAGCTTTGTACCGGTAATTCTTACCCAAAGCAACCAGTAGAATTGAACTGTTGAGGACCACGAAGAGGACATCGACATATATGGAACCGTTCCCATTCTCACGTTGAATGACGTCACAGTTGGTGTACATGGCCCCAAGGCAAACGTCAAAGAAGATCACCCACAGTACAAAGGTTTGGAGTCGATCTTCAAACTTGCTTTTCATCGGGCGGAAGAAAGTGTAGGCCACTCCAAATGTGCTCACGGTAAATACTGTAAGACCAACTTGTGAAAGACTCTCAGAATCAAAGAAAAAGATTAACGAGACAAGTATCAGCTTGCGATACATCTCAATTATCTCCCAGAACCAAAACTTGCCTTTATAATTTTCAAAGAACACCCTCAAGCCGAAAGCAACTGCGCTATCCGCATCTGCTTCACGATATTTATAAACAAGAATCAGAATCAGAAGAGGAAATCCCAGAGGATACCAAGAGAAGGCAGCAGCAATGGGCCAGTACAACTTATGGCGGGCAGTAAAACATTCGGTGGAGTAATCGGCCCTCAGGAGCCAGGTGCATTGAGTTTTGTCATCTGTGAAACATTGGGTGACACATGCACCCGGGAGAGGTAGAATTTGGACAATCACTTTGCTTGTTACCGGGTATGAGGCAAGTAATAACAAGAAAATGTTGCGATAGCAGGACATCTTCAAATAAGAAACTGCCCGTTCCTTTTCGCTGGCGGGGCAATCCAGCCTTCTTTTGATGCAACGCCTTCTCAGGAACAGGTAAATGAAAATAAGAGAAACAACTGAAGCATTCACAGTAAGAACCAGGATAAATTTTAAGAACTGGTCCAGCCGCAGTTGGGGATAAAGACAGCTCAATGGAGCAAATTGAAAAATATTTCCCTCAACCAATTTCAGATACCTTTCCATAGAGATCAAGGCGACTGGCCACTTAACCCTTGTCAATGCTGAGAAAATACCAGCAATTACTTGATAGAATCCAATTACAATCTTAAAACATGACATGATTACATCTGCGACGGTACGATCATCCTCCGTGCGTTTAGAGTCGCCCCACACAACCATCAGAAAGACGACAACAAAAACAGCAAACACCAGAAAAAATGAAATTATAGTCAAAGATAAACTTGGACATTTCAAGCAAGTGTTGAATCGTAAGTAGTAGCCATTCGTGCAAGTTGCACACAAATTCCCTTTGTATCCTTCGTGACATTTTGAGTCAATTCCGCCCTTGCAGGAGTCAGCATAAGGACATTTTACTGGTTTTGGCAGTGACATGGCAAACCTGGACTGCTCTTTGTTGTAATCAGGCCCAAAATACTGGATATTATTCACAATATTTCTGTAGAACTCTTTGTTACTTTCATTCGCCCATTTCCAGTAATAATTAGGTGCCAATATCGCTGCGTCGTTGACGCAGTTTATGCCGCGAGCTGGACACATTGAGCAGGGACCAAAACGATCCATGCGGTAAAATCCGTGAAGACATCGGCATGCACGATAACCAGCGGTCTCGTTTGAAAGGGTACCTGTTCGGAGACAATGAAGTCGTTTAGTAACGAAGATTTGTAAACGTTTCTGATTCTCTTACCACTAATCTCTGGTATTCATTTCTTACTTTTAATTTACTGTACTTGTATTAGTTTCTGACAATAACTATAATGACCTCAATAAATGACGACGTGGAGCTTTTTGTTTCGGTAGCTAGAGGGGGTGACTCAACGCGTCACAAAAACAATTGCCATAACGCACAGAGCAAAACGTTTTGGAAGCAATTTGTGCTATGCAACTGACAGATGATTGTTGTGAAAGCGATGATTATTATGCTCCCAGCGTGGAGTCAACCAACAGCACGACTTACGAGGCACTCACTTAGTGAAAACTAGATGGAAGAGAAAAAAATACAATTTAATAAAGACTGATTAAAAAAAAACGGAAAGCGATATAAAGACTGAAACTATATCTAAGTGCATACAAAACGGAAAACTTCTGCCAAAAATACCCGTGACTTTTTAAAGTTTGACTTCTTCGGAAAAAGAAAGAAAGAAAAGAAAAGAAAAGAACACTCCAAAATGAGAATTCCGAGCTCCCAACAGATGAGCAACAGAACCCTGGGAATACTAAAGCAACTGGAAGGTAGCTAGATCAGTCCCAGAGTCTCAGTGAAGTAAATTCCGCGAAATTATTGTTCATTTGAGCTTGTCACAGTACTGATGATGATATTGATTATTTTACTTGTATTATTCATACAAAACCCTGCTTACCGTATGGGCATGCCCAACAGTCACTTGCACTTTTTCCAGGATGACGTTCCACAGAGACGTAAGTACCTACGCTGCATCTTTTGCAGTCAACCTGACCCATCTGGTCCTGGTAAAAACCTCCTGCAAATGTAATTACAGCAAATAAATACTATAGGTAAGTACAGATTAAATACCAAGGCCCTATCCGTATTCTTGGTTGTCCGTACGTAATTACACTGTATGTGTCATATTATGTTGACGAAATAACAATATTAGAGTTCAAATATATTAATAACAGATATTAATAACAGAAGAGTTTGTTTGATTGATTGATTGATTGATTGAAAAACAATCGATGCTGATCGACATTGACAGCACTTGAAATCTTTTTTTAATCTCCACGCTGTCACATCTAGACAACGGGTTAAGGTCATTAACACCCTAAACTATTGGATAAAAGTTTCCACTAAATCCCAAGCGACCCCAGAGTTTTGGCATTTCAATCGTTTTTCAACAGCAGCAGTCTTTTTGGGCTATCATCCACCCGAGGATCACAATAGCACACACTCTGCTAGCTGAAGCGCCATGTCATTTTCCTTATCACATGAGTCCAGGCCTCTAGACGACCTCCGCTGACTTCTTCGGAGGGTTTTAACCTGACTGTGTATCAAGCGTTTCTTGCGTAGGTGAACAATTTTCCTTCATTTACCTGCAGGACAGGCTAGACAAGAACCAGCATCGTCATACAACCCGGCTGTGCAAAGACTGCAGTTGTAGCATTTCCTACTTAAAAAACTGCTAGATGTACAAAGACGTTGGCACGTAAAACCTGAACGTTGAAAACCGCTTCTGTGGTAAACCTCGTCATCGGTAAGAAGGATATGAAAGGTTTCTGAGGGAGCACAATCACTAAAACCAACAGAATATGTAAAACAAGGTTAGAACAGAGGTATTGGCAGGGCAGGGGTCTGGGAGGGAGACGGGAGGAACACGGTAGAGGCATGAGAAAGTGGTAAGAGGGCAGGGCACATGAGGTCAGAAGGGCAGGAACATGAGGCAGGGAAAATGTGGAAGCAAGGAACAGGACAGGGGCATGGGGCCGATGGCTACAGGGAGCATGAGGTGGGGAGCAGGAAACGAGAAACAGGACATAAGAAAGCAGAAATTTGCGAGCTTAGTGCAATAAAGGTCTAAGAGTGCGTTCGATTCTGGATAAATTCGAGGATACAATTTGTGTTCAAAATTCGTAAAGTAATAGGAATCGCCAGTATTGAGAATCCCACGAGGTACATTAACGAACAAGCAGCTATCACATAAACATTTCTGAAAAGTCTGAAAAGGACACAGCGCAAAAATGCATGTTTTTAAAACAATATTCATATTCCTGACAGGTGACAACAGGAATATCATTGGAAAGATGAACGTTTATTCGTTTGTCTCAGGATGGAATCGCTTTGAAGTGTATCAGAGGTTCTTCGCCGCTGCCTACAACAACAAGGCGTACGCACCATCTTCAAATCAGACATCTCTTAGGTCTCACTTTAAGTGCGACCGATTAGACGCCCTTGAACCAACTAAACAGGACGGTGTCGTCTATAACATTCCATGCAAGTGCGGCAAGGTATACATCGGGGAAACAGGGAGAGCGATGCAAGAAAGGAAAAAAGAACACGACAGAGATATACGGCTTGCTCGAACGCAAACCTCCGCAGTTTCGGAGCGCGCTAACGAAACGGGGCACTTTCCTATTTGGAAAGAAGTCAAGTTTATTGATCGTGACCCTCACTGGTACATACGTAGGGTCAAAGAGGCTATCCATGTAAGACTTCATCCTAATAACATCAATAGAGATAGTGGAATCGATATCTACGATCAAAAAGCACAACAGCCGATCAACCACAAAGCGGACCTGTGAGGAAACAAAATCTCATAGTCGAAGTACTAATGAGGATCGAAATGCACCAATAGCAGCGAACCAACATGCTACAAATAGCGACACGTAAACAATCGACCTCATCGCCTGATGAAGACTAGCAGTATTGCAGTCGAAACGTCGCCATCAACAACTCAAAGCGATTCCATCATGAGACAAACGAATAAACGTTCATCTTTCCTATCTTACACCACGATGAACAATAAACACATTTTTAATGACAACGAATATCATTTTTACTTACATTACTGCACTGTATATACCATGAGGAAGTTGACGAAGTTGTTTACAAGTTATTGACCTGAAAAAAACCGTGAGGTAGGTTAGGGTAAAGGCAAAGTCACGCTCGGAACAAATGCAACGAGAAAATCTTTCAAGACTTTTTCCTTTGACCAAATTAACATTTATATAGTAGTTAATCTTAAATTTCGGAGAAAGTATATTTCAAAACGTCTAAGCGAACGCAAGTTTACAATCACGTCATAAACTAGAGAAAACGTTTGGCACTTCTGGAAATGTTCGCAGCGGAAGAGTTCACAGAAGCTGATTACTAGAAAACAGATTAAGAGTTGGACTCATGATCACTATTCGGTCTCCCGGGTGCTCGGTTCAGTGTTACTGGTTAAAATTAAACCCCACCGTGTTAAAGGCGATTTTTAAGGTGGCTTCGTTTTGCATTCAGTGCTCCTTGCAGTAAATTGATGTTGCGGTGGTGTTTGTTGAAAATGCGGTAAATTCAAGGACGTTTAACCACAGTGTAAACCACGTTCGGTAGCATGGTTGAGGAGTACAACAGCTCAAGTAAGCACCAGTTGAGTTAAAACTGTAACAGCAACCACACCCAACGAAAATTAATAGCGAGAGAAAACTCTTTGTAAAGGACCAGTACTAGTTAGATAAAGTTGATGAGAAAATTTGCTCAAGTGACGACTTACTAAACGTAGAACAGGAATTAAAACAATATGATAATCTTGAAAGAGAACTACAGCAGATATACGAAGCTAAAGGTGAAGCGGCAAAGTTTAGAGCCAAATGTCTCTGGCTTGAAAAAGGTGAACGACCTAAGGGAGAGGTCATTGTTTAGAGCAGGGGAGGGGTGGATGATTTCTTAACCCCAAACAACATAAGTCTATAAACCCTCCTTTAGCAGATGGTAGCTTTCTGTGACCCTTCCTTGAAGTGGGTAAAAAAATTCATAACCCCTCCTTTAACCCTATTTCGCCTGGGCGTTTTTTGAGAAAGTGCCCCCCCTACAGATCTCGAAAAGTATTAACGCTCTTGTGATGAAACTTGACACGTATTTAGTACGTCATTAGCTTAACAGATTGGTATTATGACGTGTCAATAATGGCTTGACATGACGTCATAATGGCGTCACAAACCCGCCATTTTGAATTTGAGACCGCCATCTTGGATCCCAAACCTGCAGTCATACAGTTGACAATGACGACATCGAAAAATATATGAATTTGTTCTAGGAAACATACTTAATCAAAATGAGCACAAAAAAAGAAAAAACCACTGAAAACGACAGAAAATAATCAAAATACACTCCTGAGAAGGCGGTTGCTATGGAAACGTCAATCATCATAGACACGTCATTGACACAGGAAAATATTCTTTGATAAATTATAGGAAAAGTCACGAGATTTGGTGATTATTCGGCCAGCCGTTTAAAAGTTATAGTTCGTTAAAGTCAACGCGGGCACAATGTGCCCCCCCCCCCCAGGCTAAATAAGGTTCAACAAAAACACTTTTAATAGGCCATTTTTGCTTGAATGGATGCAAATTAAACACAGTAACTGTCATGATCAAGCCATTTAAACAATTTCTATCTCCCTAATCATTCTAGCCAACACATGACAATCTGCGGTCTTTCCCTACACCAGGGTAACACGGAAAGCCGTAAAAGTCTAGAACAAAAATTCATTTTTCAAATCGGCACACTTAATCCCCACGGTATCAACGAATGCTTTTCATTCAACTAATTTATTCTTGTTTTTCACCTTGCCATGTTTCCACCAATAGCGTAGCTCCACCACTCCCCATATAAACGAAGCACAACCCACAATTCCTTGATTCGCTCTGACGAAGGGCTAACGCTCGAAACGTCAGCTTTTAATCTCTTTACGGTGGCTGATCTACCTAGCTTATCAACTCAGTTGATAAATCCAAAATTTTGCATTTAAGCAATGGCCTTTCTCAAACTTATAGGAAACAACCTGAAGGTCAGGACAAAGCACAAATTAATTATATACTTTTCAGATGTGTAAGAAATCTTTCACTTTCCAAAGCCAGTGTTGTGGCAATGCTCTTAAACACAAACAGGAACATTTCAAATGTCAACTGATGCAAGCCAAAAACGTTTTTCTTGTAGCCTTAATATATCATTCACAGAGCATCAGTCATCTGAGTGTCACTCTCACTTGCTTGGCTTTCCTCATCCTCTTGCGAACTGCTATCAACGTTCATTGGTTTGCTTTTTTCTTTCATAATATTTATAATAGGCAGGACAAGGGGTAAAGTTACCGTGTCAAATACATTCCTTTCCCATATAAACTCAATTATTTCTAGCTCTCTGTTTCCTAATTTGCCCAGTTCAAGTTAATTCAATTCTTCTTGAGTCATCTTCTGTATGTCAGTATCCTTGGTTAATTTTTTGCATTGTAATAAAGGTGATAATCGGGGCAGAACGAGGCAGAGAGAACTAATTCTGGATGTGTGGATGCACTTGTTTATGGAGGGACCCTAGAATGGGAGAAGTACAAAAGGTTTGAGGGGATGTCAAATGAGGACATGAAGAAGATGGACATGAAGGAGCTTGAAGTGTACGAAAGCAATCAAATGGAAAAGAATGCTTGGAATGTGGCTGAAGAGCTTCAAAGACGACTTGACCATGGCCGATACTTGGGGAGAACATTAAGGCGTTCCTGACCGAGAAAAGTAATGATGGCTTTTTTCTAAATTGGGACTATCTGGCAAGGTATATGGAAGCATCGGAGGCAAAACGTAAAGACCTTCCAGGGCATGCTTATTTCAAGAAGATATGGGATTTCTACAATGCTCATTATAATACAGGTGAGCTGGAATACCTGAAAAAAGACTGCATTAATAAGGATGGAAAACTATGCGATGTCTGCCAGGCACATTACTGGGTGGGACCAACCCAGGATAGAATACCACAGGCAGTTCCAGATCCTAATAACCCTGGTCACTATATGATGACTGGTAGCCCACAGCTAATATAAAAAAGAGCAAATATTAAAAAAAAGAGTTTAGTAATGGAAATCTGCAGACAAAGACTGACATTGACCGCTTTACCACCAAATGTGCAGTTGATCCGAAATATGTAAAGAAGTATGTCCAGCATCTAAATGATCTTAAACAAAGGTCACAGATGAGAGCTGCTCAGAGAGGAAGGAAAAGTCAGCAGCTTAGCAGAAGACATTCAGAGGAATATGAATGGCGACAATTAGTTCTCGGAGGAGAAATCAGCAAACTGAAAGTATTCGAACTAGACAAATATCTGGACAAACACAATCTTCTTACCAGAAAGAAAGTATTAAAGGGCAATAAAGTGAAATGCATAATAACTCATGTCCGTAGAAACGATTCTCCAGCAGTTCACACAAACGCTGTCGCTTGTTCCAGTTACAAACAAAGAGAATGCTTGGATGAATCAGACAAGGATGACGACGACGACGACGACGACGACGACGACGCTGCTGCTGCTGATGATGATGATGATGATGATGATGATGATGATGATGATGAGAGGTCGGATTCAGAAGAGGACCTGGGCTCAGTTGCAAAAAGCAACTTAAGATTAAGTGGGATTTTCTGCAACCATTCCCCGTGTTCCGGAGGATTTTCCTGCTCGCTATTATGGATAAATCGGCCGAAGGCGGATTGAAGAGTATAGGAAATACAATGACGGTGCGAAAAAATCCTCAGGAGAAAAGGGGACAGTTGCAGAAATTCCCACTTAATCTCAAGTCTGTTTATGCAACCGGGCCATGGCCCTGAGTGATTTGAATGAATCGGCAGAGTGGGAGGACAGTGAGATAAAAGAGAATGAAGATCAACCAGAATAATTGATCAGGTTAATCTTAGGCCTGGAAGACTGGCCACCACGTTGCATTAAGGCGATTCCTAGTGCGAAACTAGAACAATAAGCCATATTCCTTGGAATGAATTACTGTTCATTGATTTCTCTGTGGATATTCCATAACCCGTCCTCCAACACTTCCCAAAAATCCATAACCCCTCCCTAACATCATCCACCCCCTCCCTTGCTCTAAGTAATGACCGCTCCCTAAAAAGTATTTCTTTAATCTTGAAAAGCGTGATTACAACAAGAAAGTTATCACTGAATTACAGGTTGACGTTGAGGTGATAGTGAATGAAAAGGAAATTCTATTGGAAATAGAACGGTATTACAGAGACCTATATTCGTCCGGAGGAACAACTCCACCAATTCAGTGACAATTTAACTTTTCCTGAGCTTACAAATGAAGAACACGAAAGTTTAGAAGGTCCTTTGACCAGCGAGGAATGCAAGAAAATTTTAGCGACTTTTAATAGTGACAAGTCTCCCCCCCCCCCAGCATTCTTTGATCTTATTGGTGCTGATTTAGTAGAGTCTCTTAATTTCGGATATGCAAAAGGTAAACTGTCAATCTCTCAAAGAAGAGGAATTATTAACCTTATACCTAAAGACGATTCGGAGCTAATAGGGCTATAGCCAAAAGAATTGAACCACTATAACGTCGGCTTATCCATCCAGATCAAACAGGTTTTGTTAAAGATAGATACATCGGCGAAAATATTAGGCTGATTAGTGATATTATGCGGCAAACTCGTAAAGACAATATCCCTGCAGGTATCCTCGCGTCACTGGATTTTCGTAAAGCCTTTGACACTCTCGAATTGTCTTGTATACAACAGGTTTTAAAGCTGTTTAACTTTGGAGTAGGAATAAGGAGATGGGTCTCTGTATTTTATATAGCGATATTGAAAGTGCTGTAATTAACAATGGCTTTGCTACTGATTGGATAAAACCTTCCACCGGAGTAACATATCCAGAAATCGCAGACATTTGAGCCCACGGTCAACAAATCCTGCGGTAAATTGACCATCGAAGGGAACGCAACAACAACAAAGAAATGTATGGAGATTAAAAAATTTCGAGAAA
>Ga0126336_10000887_pt1 | contig 14111 bp, 9 predicted proteins | sample SidCmetagenome_FD_92530 | JGI IMG/M metagenome (GOLD analysis project Ga0126336, IMG submission 92530) | Coral microbial communities from El Islote,Puerto Morelos, Mexico - Siderastrea C C metagenome | ecosystem: Host-associated > Invertebrates > Cnidaria > Coral | place: El Islote,Puerto...
AAAACCCCACCCCCCAAAAGAGAATCTGGTATGCCTCTGAAAATTAGCCCCCTATTTTTTTTAAGGGGCCCCCCCCCCCCCCCTTGAACAGAAAACCATTTGCATCAAACACTACTCAGGGCACGGTAATTTAAAAGTGGCTATCTCGAGCATGTCACTAGCGACAAACATGTCATCAGGGAGCGAAGGCGTCGCTAGGGAGCAAACATTTCACTAGGGAGCGAACAAGTAACTGGGAGCGAACATGTCACTGGGAGTGAACATGTCACCAGCGAACGAACATGTCACTAGGAAACGAAAACGTCACTAGACAGCGAACATTTCGCCAGAGAACGAACATGTTACTGGGGAGCTAACAAGTCACTAGGGAGCGAAAAAGTCACTAGGGAGCGAACATTTCGCCAGAGAACGACCATGTCACTAGGAAGCCAACAAGTCACTAGGGAGCGAACATGTCGCCAGAGAATGAACATAACACTAGTCTTCACATTGAAGGCTCAGCTCTATTCAACCAGATTTTCAAATCGTTCTGACCTTGGGCAAAACACTTTACTCCAATTGTCTATCGATTCGTATCGATTCGTTCATACAATATTTTTAAGGGACAGTTGAAGACTCACTATTTTAGACTTGCATATAATTTTTAACTCTATATAGGTGTACGTAAAGTTTATTCTCTTTTTAATTAATTTTAATGGCAGAAACATATACATTTTCTGTTCGTTATATTTGTAATGCGCATTTGATCATGTATTTATGTTAATTTGCGCAATATTAAGTAATAAATATTATTATTATTATTATTATTATTATTATTGGTTAACGCAAGAGGTTAACGTTGTGATTGTCGAGGGTAGCTATTTTTCCCATCTCTTAAGGCAATAGAAATCATACATATTCACTGCCCGGTTGCGTCAATTTATGTCATTTAATTCTGTTTTACTCATCCAGGTTATCGCTCTTGGTCTCTGTTTTGGACGTAACTCGTACCTGCGCAGTGCATGGAATGTAATGGATGGTTTCTTGGTTGTCATTTCTTGGGTCGACGTCATCGTTACCTTGACAACAAACACTGAAAGCTCCATTCTGGGAGTATTGCGCGTGTTTCGAGCCCTAAGAACACTCAGACCATTGAGGTAAATCATTTTATGTAGTCATCACAGACTCGTACCCAGTCGCCACTTATATATTTCTTTTCGCATTAGAATATAGGAAGGCGATCAATGCGCGCAAAGCCTTTTGGGACGGAGGAAGAAAAAGTGACGTCGCTTCGTAATTTTCTTCCGTCCTTCCCTTGATGCATCACGATCTGATCAAATCCTTCCCAAAAACCACAGCGCGGACAAGAGGAGCGACCGGGTACCAGTCTGTAGCTATCATTCAATCATATGATGGCTAATGTTAGACTTTAAATGTTCTATAACCGTACCCTCTGGATCGGGTAAATTTTCTTAACTTTTTACGCCAACTTAAAGATGGCGGCGGACCTTTGAGAAACAGCCTAGAATGGGTGTCAATCCACTCAGTTGTCAATTGTTTCAAAAACTGGGTCTTCTGGTACAAATGTTATTCCGTTGCTATCTTGAACTTGGCGTGAAAAGACACTAATCCGGGCCGGGTGATCATGAATACCGAAAGCAAAAAGTACGCTTTTGTACACATCGATGCTGGTAAATCAGCCAAACACCGTCGACCTAACGCAGTGATTTGGTGACATCATTTTTCCTAGTCACCATGTTTGTTGTTGTTGCATTTTTCCGCGCTTTTGGTTGGTTGTCACCTTCAGCTGCAGCTTTATTTTGTGATTTTTTAATTCTTCAGTAACATTAACTGATTCTTTGAAATGGTATAAATTGATAACTAGGGATATATGTTCGGAAATTCCTTAACTGGTATTAATTCTTTCGCTAATTTAAGATGCTCAGTGTTACATAGGTCTTCACAAGCGTTTCAGTTCACTACTGTGTGTAGACTCTGTTTGAATCTGTTTTTTTATTCTTCGACAGAGTTATCAGCAGAGCTCCTGGATTGAAGATTGTTGTGGAGACTTTAATATCCTCGTTAAGACCGATTGGAAACATTGTGCTCATCGCAGCAACCTTTTTTATAATCTTTGGAATTCTTGGCGTACAGGTAAACAATGGACCTTACCTAATCGTAAGCAATTGCTTGTTAGAAATATAATTCCAACTTGCGAACACTTGCTATGGGTGGTCAAACAGATTCGCAGGCTGAAGTACATCCAAGTTAGGCCCATTTTAATACAGCCTTGTTTTGGGTAGATAAACGAAGAAAATCTTTAAGTCCTGGGGCCAGTTTCTAGAAAGTCCCGGTAACATTTCGGACCCGGAGCTATATTTTAAAATCAAAATCTATAGAATGGTGGTGTAGCTTAGCTTAGCCGCCCCAAGCCATGCTACAAAATTTGAATCTTTAAGGTAAACCTTGCGCTCGTTTAAAAGCTTCTGGGCTCGAAAAGATATCGGGACTTTCGAGAAACGGGCCCCGGGTCAATAGGAGGAACGGGTCAACGCAAAATATAAACTTGCGTCAATCTGCGATTCTGCTTGGTGAGATCCATAAGACTGTCTAAAGAGGTGTTAATTCATAATATTGTCATACGTAAAAGAAAACGTATTAAGTATTGACAGAAAGCAAAAAGAACTTAAGTTCTGGTCTGTATGCGTAAAGGAAATCTTGACAGCATGTACCCCATGAAAGTATAGGCCCACCAGTCTGGTAACAAAAAATTATTCCGACCAGTTATTACTCCTCCTCCTTAGTATCATTTCAAAAATGAAACTGAGGGGATTAAAATAACGGTCCTTGTGCATGCTGCTTGCAATACCACGTAATAACTTCGAAAGGTCCAAGGTAGGAAATGCGTGCTTCAGTTCAAAATCAAATTGGATTATACGAAGTTGTATGTTATATGCACTGAAATGTTCCTCACCAAGTCAACCTCCATTTTGTTTCCTCGATTATTTCAGTTATTTAAGGGAAAGTTCTACCATTGCAACGAGGCTTCATACCCTGACGTGGTAACAAAGGAAGACTGTCAGAGTCAGGGTTTCACCTGGGTGAACAAGGAATACAATTTTGACAACTTAGCCAAGGTAATTTCTTCTTGTTTTTCACGTAGCCATGTTCCTAACAATAACGTAGATCCACCACTCTCCATACAAATCAAGTGCAACCCGCAATTCCTTGATTCGCTCTGACGAAGGGCTAACGCTCGAAACGTCAGCTTTCAATCTCTTTGCGGTGGCCAATTTACTTCATCAACTCGGTTGATATATCCAAACTTTTGTGTTTCAAGTCCCCATCGACGCAGCACCACAGTTTCTTTAGAAACTAAGCCCCTTGTTTGCAAGCCAAGGTAAGCCTGCTGTTTTCATTTTTAGTGTAGATTGCACCATTAGAGAACGTTTACCTCTTGCACGTCCCAGACGGCGGCCGCGCTTCCCCTTCACCTGGCTAATAATAAAACCATGCAGGGGGGGTACTTAATACAGTTTTATATGGGGAGGCTCCACGATTTAGGATGAGTTGGTTATACTAACGCGATCACTTGTTCACCTTTGAGACTTTGCATTCTTTTTAATTGATGTTTTTTTTATGTTTTAATTGATGTTTCAATAACATACAATGTAATTTCATGAACTAGAGCCCAGTTCTGGAAAAACAGGGAGAAAAGGGAATATTGGAAATCAGGTATCAAATCATTCCAATTGCATTTTGTCCGCAGGCACTGTTAACATTGTTTGTGTTCTCCACAAAAGACGGCTGGGTCACCATAATGTATGACGGGATAGACGCCGTCGGTGTTGACAAACAGGTATTATAGCACATTCAACGTAGTGAATTGGGGACAGCCAATCACCTTTCTCCCGTTTTTGACACAAGTTAAAATATATAAATTTAGCCAAGGCTAAAAGCGGAGCTCCCAAGGAATAAGCTGGTGTTTGTTTCTCAAGAATAATCCTGAAACTTTTCGGTCCCAAATATATTTCGGGGCTTTTTCTGGCTCGTTCTGGAACTAAAAGTGTTCTTAAAAATCCCAAAACTAAAGTGTTCCGAACTGTCCTTCAATATCTTGAGAATCTGTTCTGTGAATCCGAGCTCGAAAGGTCATTCTAGAGGCTGAGCAACGCTTGATTTAATGTTTTTCGGCCATCAAACTAAATTAACACATATTTTACTCGCGAGCCGTCCTTCTTGGTGTTTGCAACGTTTCCATATCCCGTCATTTAAAGGTCAAGGCTTGTCCGGCAGATCTCCTTGGATAAAATAACTTGAAACCGACAACTGCTTTGCTTAAAAGATGATGATGATGATGATGATGATGATGATGATGATGACGATTATTATTATTATTATTATTATTATTATTATTATCATTTATATTATTGAAAACCTCTAGGACAAGAAAATCGACAATCGCACACGGATGGACCCGACAGTCACAATTGAAAACAATTATTCGCCGACATCTCACTAACCGTGTTTTGACCGTACGTGTATGAATATAGAAACGGAAAATAATGGACAGAGATATCATTTTTGAAAAAGTTCATTCGAAACCCGCAAGTCTACACTTAAATGAAATTCGCGTTACACTTCCTGCATCGTGATGGCAAAATATTCAAGACTACATCTGTCTCATATCTATCTGAGCGCATTTCTAATAACTTTTTTTTTAAGTCAGCGCCGACATAAATTAAAAGCAGATGACGCATTTCTAATGACATAGATTAAATTTCCATTTCAAAAAGTAATTTCTTTGACCGTAATGCTCAAAATCATGTAACTTAAACCCTTTAAAAACTTCAATTACTCGGTTCTGTTCAGAGCAGGACAAGCTTTCCGTCGTGAAGAAAACAAAGGTGAACTCCTTTGAAGGCAATTTCCCGCCAAGAAAAGATGTGATTTCCAAATCATGCGACGACGATCTTCCCGCGCGATTTCCCGCCAAGAAAAGATGGCATTCTCCACCCCCCGTCGGGTTGCCTTGGGGCTCCTCTCCCCCTCCCCCAGAGTCTGTACGGGCGGGGCACGTTACGCTGACGTCAGAACCAAAATTTCTCAGATCGATAGGTTACCAGATTTGTTTACCCATGGTGCTCCGCGAGCTCCGCTACTAAAATGAATTCGATCTTCTTTTTCAGCCAATAAGGAACCACAACAAATGGAACGTTCTATACTTTATTGCGTTTCTTCTACTAGCTGGTTTTGTGGTACTCAATATGCTGGTTGGTGTAGTAGTGGAAAATTTCCAAAAGTGTCGTGATGAGATAGAGAAAGAACGCTTGGCGGAGAAAGAAAAAGCTAAAGAAAAAGAACTCCAGTCAGGTAAGGTTAGGTTGGGGAGAATACAGCTAAATTAAAATTAAATAGGAGGTAATTTAAGAGCGGAAGAAGAAAAGGAAAAGGCGCATACGCATACAAAGGTTGCTATGACAATGAAGCTTGGATGGGGTGTAAATTCCATAATGTTTACTTAACAGTTGGTAAATTGTCAATAATGACGTCGCATGATTTGGAAATCACATCTTGATTTTCGTGAACCCTTCATCTTAGACCCTGCCATTTTCTTGATATTTTCCGAGTTTTAGAAAGGCGGCACAGTTGATTTAAGAGTAGCCAAAACTAATAAAAGGGTGTTAGAAGAATGGTCTAAAAGATAATATTTGCTGCAAGACAGTCAAAAATGTATTTTTAATTCTTGGAGAATTAAACATTTGAAACTCGGGTACCTAACAAAACAAATGTCACACTGAAGCCATATTCCCAGACAAATTCCAGATTTAGTTGATAAAAGCGTCTGCATTTATTGAATGAATTCTTTGGAAGTTATAAGGTTGATGTTTAGGGTTTAATGCCATTTACTTATGTACCATACTATGTGAGCCCCATTTCTGTCTCACCCACTATATTTTCTCTTATAGAAACCGACAGTGAAGAGGCTGAAGAATTTCCCCAGCCTCGGCAGTTTTTCCACCGAATCTGTACTCACGGCTACTTTGATCTCGGGATATCAGCCGTTATTGTTCTAAATGTTATTTGTATGGCCATGGAGCACTACAACCAACCTGAGGTGAGCGGTGCACTCTCTTAAATGAGTTACTTCATACGATTCACTAATACGGACTCGGACAAGCTGGCTTTTCTCTACCCAGTGTGAGTGTTTTCCGTTAAATACGGAAAACACTCACTCTAATATATCGGACCAAAGGAGAAACTTGAAAACATTAGCCTAATTTTTTCAAGTTGCAATCCATTTCCATTCTAGCGATCCTCAGCCAGCTAGACATACTTAATCATAGTTTCAAAGAACTAGTGGAGCAATTTAAAGCGAAACTGGGTCAGTGTTTTTGGGCTTCCTCTGATTGCAATATGTCTTTGAGGTTATTCCTCTGAAATAGAATTAACAATAAATTCTTGCTGAAACTTTGCCGACTAGATATTCATCATATGGGAACTTCTATTTTAAAATAAAATTGGGGGGTGTTTGTGTTGGTTAAGGAGCTGACAGGTGTCGAATATACCCCATTTCAGCATTTTAGAGATGCTTTTGTAGAAGTGCATTCGAGTTTAATTTAAAGCTCCCCATAACTCTAAACTCATACGAACACGCTAACAAGTACGTCAGATACATTGCGTTGGACATAGGTTAACTTTTCACATATGTTTCCGACAGAAACATTTTTGCACTAGGTTAAAATCAAACAAAATCTGTTGTTCTGGTTACCAAAATGCAAAACAAAAAAACTGCAGATCAGTTCTATTTTCCTCGTTTATTTAATTTCCAACAACAGAAACTTGACCAGTCTTCTCTTAGAGAAAGGTTATAGGTATTCGATTAAATTGAATGAAAAGCATGGTGGGGTGCCCGTGCTCCTTTACGAGAAAACAACCACTTATTGTTTTAGCGACCTTAGTTTCAGTGAAAACCTCTGTCTTAAATGTGCGCGCGCTCGTGCGGGCGCTAATGTCACAAGAAATTATGTGAGTAGGTGATGCGCAATGCAAAACAGATGAATCACCTAAAGCTTTACCTCTTTCGTTTGTAATAAGCCTTAACCATCTTTGTTTCTTGATGCAGGAGATGAGTGTGTTTCTGAAGTACGCGAATTACGTGTTCACAGCTGTCTTCATCATTGAAGGCATCTTGAAGATCTACGCGTTGGGACTAAAGAAGTACATTAAAGAAAGGTATGCAAAAGAATGTCTTGAGCCTAACGTGAGTGACATAGCAACAATTTCATGGCTGTGCTTTCATTGCTTCCTTCATAGTGGAGGTGTAAAAACTCCCGCGACACCTGTTCTAAAAATAAAAATATACGAGCAAAGGTGGATTCGGAAGATTACCATGGGAGATCAGGAGGTTAAAGAACAGGCTCCCGGAAAAAATAAATTTTGATAATCACTTCTGCTAAGTAAGGATATTTATGTCTTGTTGAGAATAGTATTTAAAAAGAAAACAGAGAGTTTGTAAAAGGGCTAAATATTTGGCTGCATGGATTGAGGGATATAGAGCAATAATGTATCTTTGTAATTTTTGCTAAGTTAAATTAAAGTTATTTTCCATCTTTGAACTTAGCCATCTTGCCTAATCACGACACCTGTCATTTTGTAGATGGAACCAGCTGGACTTACTGATTATTTTGCTCTCAATTGTCGGCATTGTTCTGGAAGAAATGAATTCGGAGCTGCCAATCAACCCGACCATCATCCGGGTCATGCGTGTGCTTAGAATCGCTCGAGGTATGTCATGACGTTGTTGTCTACAAAAATCCTGTATAATATTGAGCGATATCGTCCTCCTCTTTAGACAATTCAAAAGGAGCTCTGTAGAAGAGACTTCGCGGAAATGTCGAAAGATTGGGAGGAGAGTAGAGAAAGAGTGGGGTGCCGTTTCTTTCGATCTCTCCTTCCCAGAGTTTGGCATTCCGTTCATTTTCTCTCCAGTTCCTTCCCATTCATATTCTCTCCAGTTCCCTCTCAATCCTGGGTAGTATTCCCAAGTCCTCTGCTTTAGTTTTAATGTCTTCCGGACGAGGCCAGAGCAACATTATCAATACACGATTTGAAAGAAACTTCAAATCATTATCAGTTTTAATGTGCAAGCCGGACGGCTACTTCTTGAATAGCGTCTTCAGGAAATATGGAGAAAGATTAAACGGGCTGTAATTATCTTATTTTACGTTATGAACTGGACTGCGAGCAATCGCTATTTTTCGTCAAGGGTAGGAGACTGGGCAAACGAAGAATCAGAAATTGCGTGATCCCAGTGCGCATGCCCGTGGATCCTGCTCTAGGCTGTGCCACTCACTGCTCGAATCGCATTATTTTTACCGATTCTTCACGCGTTCTACTATCCTTGAAAAAAACGAAACGACTCTTCACAGTCTAGTTATGATCTTCACAAAACGTAAAACTAAAACAAATACGACTTGATTTTTCTTTTGAATCACACGGTTTGGCGCAATCGCTACTATATTTTCTGAATCTGATTTGTGATAAATTTGTAGCTCCCCTCTAAAAGTACTAGCTTTCTCTCAGAGTGGAGACACCCAAAGAAGTCCTTACATCTGTCCATGTATCCTCTATCCTATGCATCGCTGTGAGGAGAATTTCTTAACTTTTCTTTTTGCAGTTCTTAAGCTGTTGAAGACGGCAGAAGGAATACGAAAGTTGCTTGACACCGTTGCACAAGCTCTACCACAAGTAAGAGTCTGAACTTGTTCGTTGATTGATTCAAAGTAAACAATTACCCAGTTTTGGAGCAGATAATCTTAGTCCATTCCAACAGTTCAACTAAAAATATTCTTTTAAAAATATTATGTCGAGTCAGCCTAGTACCCAGGCGTTCTCTTCTCGCCCACACGTAGGCCTAGCCTCATTCGGTGACGTCACGACATTTCCCCATCAACTCGAGCCCAATGAGCGAGAGGAGAACACCTGGGCACTAGGCTGATGTCGAGTTAGTCGTAGGATCGCGATCACAATCTTCACAATCTTCACGATCACGATCACAATCTTCCTGTATGTGTCTGACCTTCACCTGCCACGGAAGTACAAGTGCAAAGTTAAAAAAAAACATTTTAAAGTAGAGACTTTTTTTTGGTTAGGATTTTCCGCTTTTTTGTTTAGCGCTGCACTCTGTCGTTTTTCACTCACTAATACTCTAAGAAAAATTGCTAAGTTTCCTTACTCTTTAAGTACGAAATATTCTAGTGATGGCTAAATTTATGTACCACTAAAAGCAGTAGCCTTAAGGTCGCCTACGCCACTCCTGAGGCACATTCTTAGAAATCATGTGAGTTAATATTTCATTTCTGATGTATATGTTTTGTTTTCGTAGGTGGCGAACTTAGGACTGCTGTTTCTGCTTCTATTCTTTATTTTTGCGGCTTTGGGAATGGAGCTGTTTGGTCAAATTAGTAAGTTATCTTTATACACATCAATATTTATGCTATAATTTCTTCGTCCTTACAACCATTTGCTTCGGGTCTCAAAATAGATCGTAAAGATATGTTTTTGAACCAGATTTCTCGGTACCATACCGATGAAAATTTTAACTCTTACAGACAAACTATTGACAAATTCTATGAGATAAATTTGTAGTTATTTTCAACATAGGCAAAATTCGACATATTCCTCGTACAGATTTCGTTTCATTTCGTATTAATGCTTATTTATAAACTCTTTACAAACCCTGAATTTTTGACGTAGCGTTGTACGATTACATCTTGAGAAAAAAGCCTCGATAGCTCTCAGCCTCCTCCGAGAACTCCATTTTTATTTTTGATATAATTTGTTTTTAACCTATGGTACGAAATCGTTTGTTATGACACTAGCTAAAAAAACAGTCCCGAAGAAAACTAATCTTGGAATTTAATGTTAAGAATGAAACAGGGTCCTCTTTCTAAACTTAAATCGGCAGTAATCGCCTTTAGATAGTTTCTTTTTAAAATCCAAATTAGTAACCTGATAGTTTGCAATCTACTCTTTCCCGCAAGACTGCTCGGACGCTGTACCATGCGAGGGACTGGATAATCATGCGCACTTCAAGAATTTTGGATTCGCAATGCTGACTTTGTTCCGAGTGTCAACTGGTGACAACTGGAATGGGATCCTCAAGGTACTTAAAACGACTATGTCACGTGGGTTTTGCTGGCATCTTCTTCGCTCCCCCCGCGTTTTTCCCTTAATACGGTAACAGTTAGTTTGTGAAGACATGCCTGAATGTTTTGAATGATCACTCTACCATTCCAGTGCGTCTTTTTGTGTATACGTTTCCTTCAGTTATTAAAAGTTACAGGGCAATGTACGAAAAATTTTCCGAATTCATAATCGCGAATTGAGGAGGTTGTCTAGAAGCTTTACGCTTATTCGAAACGTTTTTATTTTGAACTGTGTGGAGAAATCTTTTATATGTTCTATTTGATTTCACCTAATTAGACACTTGACTATACTATTACCGAGTCCATATGCCTTTCTTTAACTGCACAATTTGAACTCAAAGTCGAAAGTGAAGTAACCAAACAACTAACTTTCTCATCATTTGACACAACCGATGTTTGCGAGGACAAATAGTGTCCAACTTGACAACTCAAAAGACCTTAAAATTAACTTCACCACCTTAACTTTCACTGATATCCGACAAATGGCCTAAATCAAATATCAACTGGTTTTACTTGCAGGACATCATCAACAAGAAACGCTGTGAACTGGATCCCACCCCAGGATGCACCGCGCTAGAGCACATCGCTCCAATCTACTTCGCAATCTTCGTCCTGGCCACCCAGTTCGTCCTTCTTAACGTAGTGGTAGCTGTTCTGATGAAACACTTGGAAGAGGCAAAAGAGGAGGTTTCGCTTAATTCATCGAGAGAAGGAGAAGATAATGCGCTAGCGATGCAAGCAGACAGTAATCCCACTAGTCCAAGCTCTGCACGGCAGGCTTGCAAAGTTGGTGGCGATTATGCTGACCAGGAAGAAAATGTGCACGCGATGAAACCAAACAAGAATATTATGGCCGTTAATCCTGCTGCTGGCTATGTCGGCCAATCAAATGATTCCGACAGCAGCTTGAGTTCAATCGAATACACAGTGCATGCACAACGTGCCAGCGCTGATTCAAGGCAACGGCTTCCACCAATTGAGCGAGTGCAGCCTGATCAAAGCTCAAGTCTGACAACCTTACGTCTACCGCCTATTGGAAGCCAGTCAAGTGGACTCAACAAGATCGTTGGAAACCCGGAGAAAATCGATGATTCCGCGCTTTCTCGATTGACAAGTCTCGAGAATGAAAAGCCGACTAAGAAACGAAATGATGGCCATGTTTCGCCACGGGCACCCATATACGTCATGAGTGAAGATAGTGACTTGTATGACAGCAACATGGAGGTTGACCGTGCGCGTAATAAAGTCTTCAGGCCTGTTGACAAGAACCCAAAAACCCGTTCTCCGTCACCGCATTCAAGTAGCGAGGATGAAAGGGAAAATAAACCCTCCAAGAAGCTTTCGCAACAATCAAAATCTAAAAGGGTGAAGAGTTCCAAAATGGAACCGAAGGCTACCGCTAGCGTCTCACCCAGACCCGATAGTAAACTGGACAAACAGGAAACAAAACCTGTCAAACCTGATACGTGCTGGGCTTCTCCAGTGTTAGGTGGTGTGCAGCAAGAACATGAAGAACTTAAACTCCAAGCAAAACTGAAACCCGAAAATGATGAACACAAAGACAAGAGCTATCAAATGCAAAGCTACGTATGACAAGCGTAAACAATTGCTTTCAGAGGAAACATAAGTACTTCAAAGTTTCTCCGAGGCTAAAATTGGAAATGGCAGATCTTGCTTCCAGCTGCTTTCCAAGGTAATAGTTTACCAGATGTTGCCGTCGTAACTTCGTCATGGTTTTTTAGGTTGTCTAAATTCACTTATTGCCTGGCATGTCTCAATCTCATATTAGCAGATTGCTCATTAACTTAGAATACATGATTTGTCAAACGATAAAAAATCTGCTAGTGCGCTTAGGGTTTTTCGAAGTCTATAAGAAAAATCGTGTCATTGACAGCCTTTTTTCGACGTAAGGAAGGTTGTGACGAGTCTACGATGACACAAGATTCTTTCAAATTACGTCTTTGAAACTTTAAAATGTTGTTCTTTTTTAGAAAGATATATTTATGTGGCATTTCAGGTGTGACGTCAGTCATCATTGGTCCTCACGCAGCCGTTTCTTAAGCTCGTCACGTAATCCATCTCCTCCTTAGAGATTGCGTGACGAGCTTAAGTACGTTCACGAGGATGGCTGCTGCGTCACGCTGCATTAATTATTCGTGTTTCAATAGAACCACTTGTCTTGGGTTTGTCAACTACTAATTTTAGATAATGTAAAAGAGGAGATTCTACAAAATAACGTAACATACTGTGTAATAGGATAACGAACGATGCATACTAGTTTCTAGAGTTTCTCTTTTTTCCCCGGGGACGGGAAGAGGAGAGAAGAGACCCTGGAAACGAGGTGATGAATGCGAGTATTGTCTTATTGGACTAAACTACTAGAGCTGGCCGAAAATGCACACTGACGAAAATTGAAATTCTTTGCAAAGGGCAACAGACATTTTTGCTGTTGCCGAGACTCGGATTGTTAAAATAAACAAATGTACCCTGCCTTATCCCGGCCAAATAGTACAACTTAGAGTTTTTATTTTTGTAGCAATTGATCATTGAAAATCTCCAATCAGAGCGCGTGTTCTCCAAGGACAGCGGTCAGAAGGACTGCTGATCAAGGCACACGGGGCTCGAAGTGAGAAATTGTATATAGAGTGAATGGATTTTCAACGTAAGGATAAAAAGTGTAAATTTATTGTTATTAGCCTGGGACTAAAGAGATGTAAAAGGTAGGACAAAAGATAATTCAAGGATATAATTTGTAGATTTTATTGTTCTGATATGGTTTTTAATAACAGAATAAAACATTTCAAATGACTTTACATTATAATCTTTCAGATTTCTCCCTAGGTCTTAAAGAAAGCAAAATTGTTTCCACATTTTGTAATTGACGGTAAAAACCAATCAGTGATTAGAGACACCAGCCTTACTCAAGCCCAACCACAAATAAATGATTGTTATCAATTAAAAATATTGCTTTACGTACAAGTACAAATGACAATTAACCCCTGAACAAGGCCTATTATAAAACCTTCCTCTAAGATGCCCCAAATCGACAAAAAATAAGTGGAAAATCGCAATACCAGATTCCTGATAGAGGACATTTCATCTTATGAAAAGGTATATGTAAATATAAGGTATCTGTCAAATTCTCAACTTTTTGAAATTACTTCACCGCTTTACGAGCTCTGTTGATAAATCAACCATGTACGTGTTAAGCTTTCTATAATCTCCAGGCCATAAAAAATAGTAATGGACATAGTATTTTAGGACCATTCGTTACGCAGAGATAGAATGAAGCTATCAAAAACTGCGACTAATATATATCCTTGTTCAACTAAACCTCCAGACCAGCAGGCCAATTCATAAATAATACAAAGTTCCAACTTTAACAACCCCCACCCCCCCCTCAAAAGAAGCGACGCCATAAAGACGTTTGGTCATAATTGTAGCTATCTGTTTTAAATTTGATTGTATGTTACCATCCCTAGCATTGAAATCGTTGAATGCACAACGGCGAGTGTCAGCTGAACAGTTTTTCCAAGTCATTACAAAGTTCATCCACTTCAGAACAGCGTCCTTTAAACTTGTCAACATTCACTCCCATGACACTTGCAAGACCAGCCACCTAAAGCGTACACAGATCATGAAAACACGTCACCTTCATTTACAAGAAAAACAAGCCACTTACAGAGCTGCGAACGAGAGTACCTCAAAGGCTGACCGAAATATGCCCAGGGTCAAACAAAATCCAATCGGCGGTAGAGCATCACATAAGAGAATATTAAAATCTACCTTGAGCACGGTTTTGTCACACTGATATTATTCAATTTCATTTCATTTCATTTTTTGTGTTCGTCTTGCACAACAGGCTCACCAGGAAAACTATAGTTTAACCAAGTCTGTAACCCTAGTCGTTTGTAAAACAGG
>Ga0126336_10000888_pt1 | contig 14111 bp, 13 predicted proteins | sample SidCmetagenome_FD_92530 | JGI IMG/M metagenome (GOLD analysis project Ga0126336, IMG submission 92530) | Coral microbial communities from El Islote,Puerto Morelos, Mexico - Siderastrea C C metagenome | ecosystem: Host-associated > Invertebrates > Cnidaria > Coral | place: El Islote,Puerto...
GGTGGAGTAGTGGGGGGTTTGTCCTGTTCCATGACGCTTGATTAAGTAAATGTCGATTCCAACTAGAAAGACTACATTAAACGTCAAAATAATAATTTGTTATCTCTGCTATGAGCGCAACCCCTAAAGTTAAAGCCACTATAAAAGAATACCTGAAGTTGAAGGAATATCATTCCCAAATAAATCTCCTTCACCAAGCCATCCACTGCCCTTGAAAAATCATGAACCTCTGATAATATTACATTCACCCATGGATTTCCTGTCAACAAACACACAGGCACTCACACAAAACCTTTGAAACAAAACTGTTCGAGTATAAAATACTTAGAAACTGAAAACAATCCCACTATGCACTGCTACCTTCAGGCGGCGGGGCGCCCTGAATCATACAGTCTATGTGACTCAGCATCATGGCGAGGCTCTGATCCACGAGAGTGGAAAGTTCCTAAACAAGGCAACACAGTAGACGTAAAGAGACGGCAAGAAGACAAAGCAGCAGTGGTTGGGAAAAAAGCGCTATAATCACAAACAGAACGAAAGCTGTGGGGTATTCAGTTGTCAGCAGATCTATTAAATTGGAAAAATTAAGTTGCGTGGTTTCTGAAGTGTTTACATTTTGCTACTTTTTTGTAAAAATCGCCAACTCGCACTTACCTGACATTTAGCACTTGGCCTCGTAAATATTTGAACATTCCAGAAATTATCTGCAACGATAAAGAGGGCTGAGATTAACGGCTCTACCGGTAATTATGGCACAAAGTACCTGACACACTGAACAGGAAAGGACAGAGGTTGATTTAGCCTTCGTTTTGTAATGGGGAAACTAAAATTTGGGGGAATAGCTGTACTCAGTACCACGAGTTCTTTCGAACAGGGACAAAGCTCATTCCATACGGATCCATTCAAGACTGGACTTTTGTTCTGTGTTTCGGAGGGTCTTTCTGCAGGTACTGGAGATATTGTGTTTTGGTCCTCGTTTAGAATTGTACTGATTTTTGTCTTTTCTTTCTTTTGTTTTACGTTATTTGAGATCCGCTACTCACAGAAGAAACTACCTCGGATTGGTACAAACCGATACCGTGAGACACATGGCGGATCTACTCAACCTTGTAATTTTGAGTCGCTTGTTTTGCGCATGTTCTCTGACATCAGACGCCACAGGACACCTAACCTAATACTTCAAACAATATGTACAAGTACTGCGCTCCTACCGACATCTGGTTCGTCTTCTTCTTTAGGCGACGGTACGGCTTTCTCCAGAGAAGCTAAAGATTCCACGACCAGAGGAGCTTCACGGAACTTTAACAAGTGAGTGGCCTGAAACGAAACATATAATATGCCTTACTGACAAAGAGAGGGAAAGGGAATTCACTAAAGTTGCGGTCAGCAAATGTTTCCTATACTGACAACAGAGACATGTACTCTTCGCAAGAGTTGGGTCGACACTGACTATGATACCGTAGAATTCCGAAATAACAACCCCAAGAAAGTAATGTTAAGATTAGATTTTTTCTGGTAGTTGCCGACTGTAACTATACCCCCCCCCCTCCCCCGAATGTAATAGCCCCCGAAAGTAACGTACCCCGGATGAAAGACATATCCCAACCGACAATACATGTGTATGTTGTGGTTCAATTTTATCCTTAGTTCAATTTTTTTCCCCTTTGTTTTCGTGTATGGTAATGTATGATAATGAGTTAAAAACAAAGGAAAATAAGAATTGAACCAAGGATAAAATTGAACCACAACATATATACCTCATTCAATAAAGGTTGCTTTGGCAATTGTTCATTGGCAATTGGTCATTGGCAATTGGGTACTGGGCATTTGGGCATACGGAACAATAATATTTTTATTTAATACTTATAGTGCGCATATTCTATAAATATACTCATATGCAATGCAATGCAATGCTTTGCTTGAATGACCGCCAAACACTAGCTTACCAATGCGCAATTGCCCAATGCCCAAAGCAACCTTTATTGAGTTAGGTATATATGGTTTTAGTGTCAACCGCGGTAGTAACTGCGATGAGAAGTTCTGTGAGCCGGTTTCTTGTCTTAAATACTCATATTTTACTCCCTTGTCTTAAATAACTGGCATGTTTTAGTTTCTTGTTTTCAATTTCTCATGCATTTTAGCTGTCCAAAATTAACCGCTGCCCGCAAGTTGCCGCACCTTAGACAGGCTCATTCCGGAAGCCATGGGGCCAGTTAGTTTCGGAATTCTACGGTATCATGTGATTTGTTTACCTTATCTGAAAGGCGTGACATCGTTTCCATGAGATTGGTGACATTCCCTGATTTGATGGCCCTAGAAGAGTAACGATGATAGTAGTTTAATATGAAACCGCTAATGGTAGCGTAGGGGCAATGGTGCTTGAATGGTCGCGGTTGTAGTGGTTCAGTGGTAAGTTTGTAGTCTCATCACCAGCTTACGTTTTCCTAGAGTAATTCGCCAATAAAATTAACAATTGTTTACCCTTAATCACTTTGTTTTATTATTTCTTTTAATAGAAACACAATAACGAAAATTTTGACATGCTTATCAAAAATGACTTACTTTTTTACGTTTTCACAATGCTGGCTCAATTGTGTCTTGAATTTTTCCAAGTTTACTGCAAGAACAAAGGGGAAAAAAGACGTTCTTCAATATTTTTTTTCCTTTTTCTTTTTCTTTGAGTGACATTCATTTTCACTGCAAAAGGTATGGTAAAGTCGCGCACGAGCCAAGGAGGCCCACACGGTCGGAGCTTATCCCGGTTTCTGTAACATGAAGCAACTGAGAGTATTGCTACTCCCCCCCTGGATGGGACGCTAGTCCATTGCAGGGTTACCCCTAGCAGTATGTCGCCGGTAACCCCACCGGTAAAGTTTCTTGTCTAAGGAAACAACACAATGGCAGGGACTGGGTCTCGAAACACCGACCTTCAGATCTGAAGTCCAACGCGCTAACCACTACACCACCGCGCCCCCACTTTTCACTGCAAACTCCACCAGTAAATGAAGTTATCACTGCAGTTAAAGGCCGGGCCAAACGAGAACGAGAGTCGCCTAGAGTTGAAGGATGAGAGTTGAACGACAGTTTTGTCCAACTCTCGGTGACTATCGATAGCAGCGGCCAAACGAAGACGACAGCTTTCCGGGAGTCAAAGGCCGGGCCAAACGAGAGTTGCCAAGAGTTGAAGAATGAGAGTTGACCGAGAGTTTTCTTCAACTCTCAGTGACCATCGTCCGCCCGGCCAAACGAGAACGAGAGTTGACGGGAGTTCATTGCGTGGCAAGACATGGCGTCATCTGACCTTGTAATCGCTCGAGTAAACAAACATAACGTACGGCTAACCGGGTGTCCAGTGCAATGAATTTTTCACGCCAGCGAAAAGCTGCTGCGTGCTTATTGCTTATGTTCATGTTTAACGACGAAGAAGAGGATGTTCATGCTGAACGCGGAAAAACGAGAGAATGGATTAAGCGCCGAAAAGAAAGAGGTTATTTCAATAACATTGTTGAAGATGTTGCGACTTGAAGACAGCGCTAGTTACCGGGATATGATGCGGATGGACTTCGCAACTTTTAAGCAGTCAGTTTTGCCAGTTTCTCTGGTTGCCGTGGAGACTCCGACGACATGGACGCCATGTTGTTTGAGGTCGCGATTGAGCCCACTGTACCAAATACAGCAACTGCTGACCGCAAAACTCTCGTGCAACTCTCAAACGCGGGCCAAACGAGAGAAAACTCTCAGTGACTCTCAACAAAAATTTGAGCAGGTTCAAATTCAATGAGAGCAGGCGAGAGTCGCCGAGAGCGCATGAGAGTTTAAGGCCAAACGAGATCGAGAGTTTGAACTCTCATCAACTCTCGGCAACTCTCGGCAACTCTCGCTCTCGTTTGGCCCCGGCTTAACGTGTGATTTCACCGCGTAACAATTTTTGAACCTGGGAGCTAATATCACGCGAGTCGTTTTTCGCGATCCAACATACAAGTCATTGAGCTTGAGATGAAACTAAAATGTCATCATTATTCCACTTTTTCCGTGCGGTTTTGGTTTCTTTGCTTATTGGTGTCAGAGGCCATTTTGTTGAAATGACGAGAATGGACGGTGACCGGTTACGTCCGGCTTTTTGAGCCCACTGAACAAAATACGGCAACTGCTGACCGCAAAACTCTCATGCAACTCTCTTGTCAAGGCCAAACAAGAGAAAACTCTCAACGACTCTCATGAAAAATTTGAACAAGTTCGAATTCGATGAGAGTGGGCGAGAGTAAGCGAGAGTCGCCGAGAGTGCATGAGAGTTTGAGGCCAAACGAGAGCGAGAGTTTGAACTCTCGTCAACTCTCGCTCCCGTTTGGCCCCGGCTTAATGAAGTAAATCATGAAAGTCCCTCGAGAAGACGCACAAGTCACTCGTCGGAAGACGACAAGTGACTTGGCGGGAATTCCTACACGGCCGCCTGCCGGTCGCAGACATAGTAGTTCTCAAGTCACCTAGCGCTCTTTTCGAAATTGAAAACAGTGTATTCTGTTATTCCTAAACCGGAATATCTAACAATAGCCAGAATAGTCCCAAAAGAATGCACCCTAAAATACCTTATTTCCATTCACCCACCTCTCAGCTGTCTGACCACAGGTGCTTTGTTCTCACTCTCTCCGCCACTGAAAAAAGAAAATCAAAATAAAAGAAATGCACCGGAATTTTAGTCTTTGATACAAATAAATCAATGCTGTAAAAATTCCCAATTTGCCAGACTTCTCTTCCAAATATCAATTCTCCATGACTCAGAACACATTTCCCTGACTTCTCTCTGATCCTGAAGAATTGTTTCTTTTCCTGACCGTTCCCTGAACTGTGGCCACCCTGCGTTTTACCAAGTCTTCTAACGTTGTTGAATGTTGAAACAATGTTAAAAACGTTTTGAAAGCGTGTTGAAACAAATTTAAGTGGGTTTAAATTTTGCTTCAACATCGCTTTAACATTTTGACATGTTTCAGTAATGTTTAGCAAAACCTGAGGCAAACATTGAAACCGTTAACTCGCACCCTTGGTTGTCTTTCTCAAGCAAAAATACCGCAAACCTCCTTGGGGTTTTGCAGTGTCAGATTTCAAGACACGTTTCATTTTTTTTTTTCGCTGCCCACTTTTTGTACGCCTACCTTTGCTGTGCTTTTCTGAGCGCCATATATAGTCTCCTCAGTCCTCCCTGGCCAAACTTCAGTGTGTGGGCCGCTGGTGCGCCTACTGTCACTATATCATACAATGTCCCTGCTACAAATAGAAACATTCCGTTCAATAAGTAGGCATGGGTTTCTTGAAAGCCCAGATACTTATTTTAAGTGCGAGCAAGGCTTTTAGATATGTTCATACCTCCTTCACTGTCTTGCATCACCTTCATTCGCTGAATGTGCAGATTAATTGGAACAAATGCCAGTTTCTTGTCATTTCTAAGTCTGGCAGGCTTGAAACATGTTCCTGTAACAGGAGCAATTAGACTAATTAAATTCACTGACTACCTTATTACACTCTTTTTTCTTTATAAGAACCATTTTTATAAGAACGTTGAGGCTGAGATTTGCCCCTGAGAAAATGTATGGGCTGAAATAAGAACATCCTCAGGCTCAGCCAAATTTTACGCGTTCTTATTAAAAAGAGTGTATAGGAAATTAACGCTTGTCTTAATCAAGGCATTTGAAATAAACGCGAATTGAAGGGAAAATCACTCCCCAGTGAAGGAAATTAACGCGAAAGAGGGGGCACAATTTCAAAATAAGGGAAATTAACACGATTAACACAAAGAAACAGTTTGTGGTTACAACTGACTGAATTTAAAAATCCGAACAAAACAGATCTACCGCTGTTTGAGGCAGTTTCTTTACAGATTGAAATGTGCGTTTAATTCTGCTTTAATGTGGGAAACTATTGTTTCATAGGTTTCAAGAATATCTAAACTCGATCCAGAATGTGGGATTAAAATGATGGAAATCAAGGTCGCTGAAATTAACGCTTCACTATAACAACGCGGAAATTAACGCTCGCAAAAATTAACGCGACTTAAATTAACGCGAATTTTAGCGCTAACTTCCTATAATAAGGTATCCGCTTTGATGTCGGTCTTGCCAACCGAGTGTTTGTTTGTCTGGCTGTCTGTCTGAATGAATGGCTGGCTGACCGACTGAGTGATGACAGACAGACGGACTGACTGACTAACTGGCTGGCTGACTGACTGGCTGAGTGGAATGACTGACAGACAGACAGACAGACAGACAGACAGACAGACGGACAGACAGACAGACTGACTAACTGGCTGACTGACTGACTGTGTGGGACTGACTGACAGACAGAGAGACAGACAGACAGACAGACAGACTGACTGACTGACTGACTGACTGACTGACTGACTGACTGACAAAAACATATAAAACAAAAATTTATTTTTCAAATCGGCTCACTTAATCCCTACGATATCAACGAACGCTTTTCATTCAACTAATTATTTCTTGTTTTTCACGTTGCTATGTTTCTAATGGCATAGCTCTGGACACTGTTCTCCATATAATCCAAGTGCAAACCACAATTGCCTTGATTCGCTCTGACGAAAGGCTAACGCTCGAAACATCAGCTTTCAATTTCTCTCCGGTGGCCAATTTAATTTATCAACTCAGTTGATAAATCCAAAGTTTTGTTTTTCACTTCCCCAGTGACACAGCTAGCATCACAGTTTCTTTAGAAACTAACCCCCTTAACTGACTGACTGACTGACTGACTGACTGACTGACTGACTGACTGACTGACTGACTGACTGACTGACTGACTGACTGACTGACTAACTGACTTCGAGCTGACTCTTTTAGACCATAATTTCTTCATTAAGATATTTTCAAATAATTTTACTTACAGACCTTGTAAAGGAGCAAGTTCTTGTAGGTTGCCTTTGTAAGCACAGATGAGTTTGAAGTGATTGTCAAGAATCTCTTGTCGTGCATTCTCCCAATTTGGGTTCAACTAAAAAAAGCAACAAGAAAAGTAGTCATTTAAAAATGTTGAGTTCTATCAGTCAGTTACATTCGATTTCTTTGGCGTGTGCGGGCAAAATTTCGTTTGCAATACCCCCTCTTTGCAACTTGCCAATTTATTGCAGCATGTAACCAGCACCCTGCAACTTGTCTCATCATCATTGCATTGCAAATTGCAGAAAAGAATTGCCCCCCTTGAAACTGCACCTTTACATCTGATTTCATTGCTGCTCTTGCTCAATTCACATAATGACTGCGAATCATACCCACCTTGGAATCAGTTCTGAAAGATCCGGATTTGAACCCAGCATCGCATTAGCATAAATATAAATTCTAGTTATTGGGTAGAAAATTAACATTTTCTCTTAATTTTGAATACACAACACAGAGAAAGGGCATGAACTAATACTTAGTATCTGTTCCCATAATTCTCAGAAAATCAACTTTTTGGTGCGTGCAAAATATTCACCTCCACTTTTGTGAATAACGGTTAATCAAGAACCCCCACTGGTCAGGGCCGTAGCCAGTATGAGGCAAACCGAGGCACTTGCCTCAGTCATTTATTTTCGTTTAACACCCTAAATACCTAGGAAGAGAATTTAATCATGGACATTGCCTCAGTCATAATTTTAATCATAGACATTGCCTCAGTCATAATTTTAACCCTGGACATTGCCTCAGTCATAACTTTAACCATGGACATTGCCTCAGTCATAATTTTAACCATGGACATTGCCTCAGTCACAACTTTAACCCTGGACATTGCCTCAGTCATAATTTTAACCATGGACATTGCCTCAGTCATAACTTTAACCATGGGCATTGCCTCAGTCATAATTTTAACCACGGACATTGCCTCAGTCATAACTTTTTTCTGGCTACGGCCCTGCTGGTAGTAAGTAATTTAAATCAGTCACACTAAACAATATCATCAACAATGTCCCAAAATGGATTCTCACATCTCCCAGGTGATGTAGCTCCAGTATCTTCTGTTGTTCTTCAGCAATGTACATTTTTCTGCGAAGAAAAATAAATCGCATTATGATACTAACAGAGAAGGAACTTTAAAGAAGAACTGAACTAAAAATAAGCACTTACAACAGTTGCATTGGAATTTTAAAAGTTACGACGCTTTCTCCCATTAGTTCAACGACTTTGAGGACAACACCTCTGGTCCTGAATAAAACCAAAAAAAACAAAACAAAGATTCAGCACTAAACTCTGTTTTCTTAAGTATAAGCAAACTAGAACAATCTCCCTACCTTCCTTCCCCTACCTCCCCTCCCCTACCCCCACATCCACACTCTGGGTAAACTTCTATAAAATCTACATAGAAGAAATCTTTGAGTATTGCCCTTCGGTAGCATTTTCTAAATAATAATATAAAAGTTCAAATGAGGCTTAACACCGCTGTAACAATTAAAATCTGAAATCCAAGGTTTTGCCAATCAACGACATCATAAGGGATAAGAAAAATATTCCGCATAGGTTTATATACGAATGTAAAGTAAGATGTGTAAAAAGCGCAAGAATGCGGCGAGTATGTAAAGTGTATAAAACAACAGGTACAAATATGAATAAGAAAAGAATAAAATCGTCTAATGAGCGAGTGTCATTGTACAAAGGGTCTATCCAGATACGTTAAAATAGTCACTAGAACAAAAGGTCTGCGAATTCGCAGACATAACAGACCTCCTCACAGTTACGCTAAACAACATGTTCTTCTCCTTTAATGGTCACGTTTTCCGCCAAAAAGAAGGCCTACCTATAGGTTCTAGCATCTCAGTCATTCTAGCCATCCTATTCATGGACAAACTAGAGACCATCGCCCTCTCTTCACACCTATCAATAAGCCCTTATAGAAGGTATGTTGACGACATTTATCCCCAAACTCCCGGTGAAGAAACGGCAGACCGATTCCACCATACAATGAACAGCCTACACCCCAAATTGAAGTTTGAAATTGAGAAACCGGAAACAACACCCAGTGGCTTCTCACTGTCGACGTCACTACTCGATTTCAAAGTCACCATCTCCAAAGACGGCAAAAACTCCTTCGAGTTTTACAAAAAACCAGCCAAGAAACCACTGTTTGTACACACCAATCAGCCATACCCAAGAAATCAAAGATCAACTTCATTCGCAATGAGCGGAAATGTATCGAGTAGATGCTCCACACAAATGACATCCATAAAGCGCCAAAACATGTTTGACGACATCCTCTGCTTGAATGGATATCCGGGGGACAGTATAGACCAAACAAAGCACCCCCAGAGCCATCAAAGAAACTCTCGACCTCCCAACATGGATTGGTCATACTTCAAGATTCCATATATCTCTGAACGTCTAAACCACAAGATGTCTAACAATTTCCGGAAAGAGGGCATACCAGTACGTGTCGCGCACAGATCATACACCTTCAGACGAGCTCTCTCTCTCGCAACACCACGGAGCGTACATGTACCAGGGACAACTGCCTCACCTCCAACACCAAATTGTGCTTACTAAGGAACGCCGTTTACCAAATCACATGTAACAATTGCAATCAACACTTCATCGGGAGCACTACACGTTTCATCCACGATCGTGTAAGAGAACTTCTCAACAGTGAAAACCTCTCCGTAAAGAAACACATCTCCATATGCCAAAACAAAGACTACAAAGGCATTGAAATCAAGACCATTGTACTAGAAAACGACCCCGTAAATCTACGCCTATCTGAAGCATTTTAAATAAGGAAATACAACCTATCTGCCGAGAGGAATGCAGTGAATTGGCAGACCTTTTGTTCTAGTGACTACTTTAACATATCTGGACAATGACACTGGCACTCATATTCATATTCTTATTTCTTATTCATATTTGTACCTATTGTTTTATACATTTTACATACTTGCCGCATTCTTACGCTTTTTACACATCTTACTTTACATTTGTATATAAGCCTACGCGGAATATTTTTCTTATCCCTGATGATGCCGTTGATCGGCGAAAGCTTGGATTTCAGATGTCAATTTTTACAGTAGTGTTAAGCCTCATTTGAACTTCTATAATTTATTATTATCACATAGAAGTATTTCTTGCTAAGACTTTTAAGCACTACCTAACAGAGAAATTAAAGTTACTAACGTGGTTGGGAATCGGTAGCTTCTCTTCAGAATGTGTTCCACCATCATCATAGATCTAAAGAGACAAATAGTTTTCTAATTAATATGTGGCTATTTGTAGCAACATTTCCCACCAAAAAAGCAAAATTGTATAACTGATTTACACTTTTACCTCCCACTGTTCCTTCTTTCCTTCTCTCTCTAAAACAACAAACACATTTAAGTTATTCGGCATTCAGGAAAAAAGGGCAAGATGCACTTTGTCCCTAAACAGATGTGGCCAGAGTTTAACGTAATTTCCGTGCGAAGAAGCAACCAGATATTGCTCAAGTCCCGGTATTTTTCGGGCCTGGGGCCCGTTTCTCGAAAGCCCCAGTAACTTTTCGGGCCCGGAGCTATATTTTAAAATCAAACTCTATGGTACGTTGACGTAGGTTTTAGCCCGCATATCAGCCAGACTTGTTTTATCAACTTAGAATTTTATTGCTCAGATTTTAAAACCAACAAAATTTGAGTCTTTAATGTACACATCATGCACTTAAAACAGCTTTCCGGGTCCGAAAAGTTATCAGGACTTTCGAGAAACGGGCCCCTGGAGCTATAGAATGGTGCTGTAGCTTTTAGCCCGCAAACCAGCGCGACTTGTTTCGTCAACTTAGAATTTTACTTCTTAGCTTTAAAAACCAACAAAATTTGAATATTAAAGGTATATTTTACGCACATAAAATAGCTTTCTGGGTCCAAAAAGTTATCGGGACTTTCGAGAAACGGGCCCCTGGACAGAATGCTAATCAAGACCAAATGGATCCTTTTCTAGAAGGTCACTCTTGCTGGCTACTATGCCTACGATCACAGCTATTCCAAACCATTTCTTTTTGGTTGCACAATGCAACCATCACAAGTTGTCAAAAAAGTTGAAAGCCTGCACTAGCCAGTGAGATACAATAAAGGTCATTTTGAAAGTCCTGTTCTCCGAAGACAATTTCAGAGACACACAGGGTGTCTAAGAGAAAGAACGTGGTTGAGACTACAGAGGAAATCGAGAATGCCGAAGACCTTGTCACTGCCAAACAGTGCGGATATGGGTAGTAGATTCAGTTATGTACTAATGCTGTTTTGCAAATACACTGTACGTTCTACATGTAGTTTAGGTTATATACACAATGAAATGATTAATGATGTCCGACCACCATGACTGTACTTTTCTGGGTGGATGGTGGATTTAAACTTAATGACTATTAAAATTTCCCAGTAGTAATAATGAGTACTGGGAAATTTTAATTAGAATTATTGTAACAAGTACATAATTAGTAATTTCCGACCAACTTACTATTTTCGCTAAATTTAGCAGTTTCCAGAAATAGTAGCCTTGGATACTTTGAATTTGATTTAATGGATTGACACAAGTGTACCAACCTCTAAATTTTGGGAAATGCGATGTGAGGATCCACGGCTGTCCACCTGGAAAAAGTGTCAAATAAATTGTGAAACGAAAAGTGACATGACTTGTACCTCTACATAGCTAATTTTGCCTTTAATTCTTGTTTACTTTGCAATGATGCACTAGTGAAAAAAAGGACCCTAAAAATCGGAGCACAGTTTCTATACCAAGATTCTGAGAATGGCACCAGACACCAGCTGGAAAGACCATAATAGCACTGTGAAAACCATCCCAGGGTCACTAACAAGGTCACAACCTGACATCTTTGCCCTGCTGATCACAAGTACCATCATCCAGAGCTGCAAGAATATCAAGCCTGGAGCAGGATTCATAAAGCTGTCTTAAGTTAAGATAAACCTTAAGTATAGTTTCTTGACAATAGGCTTTGGTTCTCCAACAATGCATGGGACATGTCTTATCTCAGGAAGGCTTTGTGAATCTAGCTCCTGATCTGGAACAAACGTGTCATCACCAAACTATAGCTCACCTGCAAACAAGTACATTTAACAAAACGCAGGCAATTGTCTAAAGGTATGGAAATTGATGCCAAGCAAATTTCTCAACCTCTCACTTCTATGGCTTAGCTAAAACCCACATAGCTGAAGACAGCCCAGCCCCCAACTGTACCTTCCATCCGAGAACGGTGACAGTTCCACAGGCATCTGGAGAATCAAGGGAGCTGTAACAACAGACATCAGTCAATGAATGATCACATTTAGAGAGGTTACTTTGGGATCCCCGTGTAAGTGCAGTTCATCACCAAAACAGAAATTGGTTACCCTGTGTTGGAAGTCAGCCAATTTAGTTGCTGTACATGTAAGCACCACACCATGTAGAGTTGTACAATACTAGGCTGATCATACCTTTCTTACTGAATGTTTTCCAGCATTCCCTTAGTCATAAACCAAATTTTATGGGCTAATAAAGTCATATCTTGTTTTAAAATACACAATAGCCAGAATAAAACAGGGTTTTCATTGGTCTGGAGTTTGTGATTAAAGTACAGACCGGTGAATGACATAATGAGCCGCAAAGCTCTTTGCATGCAAATCATCATGAGGAGATACTTCTTTGTTCCTGCCACATTTTGACAATATCTGTCAGCGTTCCAGATAAGAGAGGGGTCTTGGGTCAAAAACCCAACAAAGCTGGCAACATTACCCGACGAAATAAATGGACCACTTAAGAAGATTTGAAGAGATCCACAACTATTGACCCCTCAAAATTCTTTATTGACCCTCTACCTTTATAAGTAATTTGGAACACTGATCTGTGCATTGTCAGAGTGCACACATACAGTCAAATGGAATCTAGTAATTTTGTTAAATAGCTCACCCAGGTTGACTCACGCAAACACCCCTAGGGACTGGGAGCAACAAGAGGTGGCTGTATTTACAGGCTATCTAAGATATGGACATTTCAATTTTTGGCTACACTGTACAGGGCTGTCCACAAGTTACAAGTAATGCTACGTTCCACATCCACGATACATACGTCAGAGTTAAGAGCAACTTGAGATCTGCTGCTGTCAGAATGTCTCCCATGGTGCACATCGCTTGTCCTAATAGTGACATCTGTAAGAATAAAGCAGATTGTTTGAGTGTTCTAAAATGAAATGAACCGACTAAGAAGAACATCCTTTAGTTAACCAACATGATTTTCTCCATTTCTGAACAGCATGTTCACTTATTCTAACTAGTACCTCTTCTTTCTCTCTGTCTCTAACATCAAACACAGCCAACTTCAAGCGCGTCATTTCATTCACAGATCCTTCAGAGAACACCACTGTTGTCAGGAAATAAGGATCGCAACTTTGCTGAAAATCCGCAAAACAAGACAGCATTAAATGTTATAATGAGTAATGTTATTAGTAATGATAACGTCTTTAAATATCACAAATTACATGCAGATATTGACGTGTTCATACCATTCCACTAAATGGTGAGTGCGAACATTGTTATTAGACAGATAGTCCATTTACTATCTCGATGCACCCATCAAAGCCACGAATGAATGTAAATAGGCCACTTACAAGAAGTACAAATGCCAATTGGTTAGTTTTCCAGCCAGACATTTAATATGTGGTTTTGCAAGCAAAATATGCAGACCTTGATGAGCAAACACGGGCTTAACATTACCCTCCCCCCCTCCCCCACCAAATGCCTTTCTTGATGAGATGTTTTCTCATGAAGAACAAACATGAGTCCATATCTCCAAGCACATCTAAGTCCTCAAAATATACCCACTGCCCAATGCAAAACAGAATATTTCATTCATAATTTTTTCGTACACAACTCACCTCTATGATTTCAGTTTGAGCATGCTTACTCCATGATGTTGACGGAGGTGTCATTGTTCTTATCTCAACAAAAGCATTAGGTAATTGCCCCTTCTCTGGGCTGATCAACTTATGACAAGCTGAAAATAAGCAAATTAAGACGATTTCCGCTCAACGTTCGAGCAGTAAGTGCAAAAATTAAGTTACGAAAAAAATACTTGCAGCACTGTCACATTTTGAGAACAGATAAGAAGAACTTATCGTTACTTTTGCTCCCA
>Ga0126336_10000889_pt1 | contig 14099 bp, 15 predicted proteins | sample SidCmetagenome_FD_92530 | JGI IMG/M metagenome (GOLD analysis project Ga0126336, IMG submission 92530) | Coral microbial communities from El Islote,Puerto Morelos, Mexico - Siderastrea C C metagenome | ecosystem: Host-associated > Invertebrates > Cnidaria > Coral | place: El Islote,Puerto...
ACCTTACCGAGAATAAGTCCTCTTCCTGTGAATTAAAATCTTTTCAACTTTAGTCTTTTCAACTTTCCGTGAGCAAGTGTGCTGCTTCGTTCGCAATAGCATTTTCTTGGTTGTGTTCTCACTATGAAAATTCCAAGTTAACCTCTGGATACCTTTGTAAGCTGAAGCAAATACTTGTTGACTTTTTGAGACATTTAATCGTGGAAAGTTTCTTCCAGGGAGTTAAAATTTCTGGAGAACACTGCTAAAACTGCCTCACTTTTCAAAATGGCCGCCAAACAAGCAATGAAAGAAAGACTCCAGTGCACTTCCAAATATGGTCATTTACGTATATCGCAGGATACCTGTCAAGTACGGATGACAGATATTGAGGGCTTCCTTACCATATATGGGCATAGTGACAATTTGTTGAATAATAAAACACAATGATCGTTTCAAAGTTTGAATTTTAACCAGGTTGGTTGGTAAAAATGGTAAGGGAATCGGGTGTTAGCTTGAAGAGAAATTCCAAAAAAGTGAACATATATGTGTTACGGGAGACAGCAAATGGTTATTTGTTTTAAAACTACTGAATACTATGGAGCGATGTGGTCGATAATTTTTCCAGCAAGAGGAAGCTTCGCAACTCAGGCGAATAAAATTTACTTAGTTTGAGTTTTTAGTGTGTCTTGTCAATGAAATAGAATTGTATTTATCTCTTAAGATGTACATAATGGTCAGTCTTTCGTGTTTTGTGCACTGAGCAACAGTTAAACTGCTTGTGTTGTGAATTGTTTACGAGCAGGTACTGAGGGCCGGCTGATTGTGTTTCAACGTGCATGGAAAGTTTTCCAAGAATTTTGCCCGCTGTGTTATAAAAAAGTAACCGCATTGAGTCCTCGTAGAACTAAGGATAAATTACACTTGTATTTTCAAAGTTTTCACAAATTGGGAAATATTGGAAAAACTTTGAAAATACGAGTGAAAATTTATCCTTTATTCTACTCGGCCTCATGCGATTACATATACTAATTTTCTCAGCGTTGCTAAGCGCGAGTCTTTCCCTTCGTTCGCAACGAATTCCGTTTCCAATCCTTCTGTCGGGCGTGGCGCTCGTTTGAAATCGCGATTCGAAAAATGAAAATAGCGTGTTCTGCCCAAAACGCTCGATGTCTTGTCACCGTTTATGTTATAAAGCCGCCTAGCTTGTATGAAATCATTTTGGGTAACGTTTTTACCAAAACAATATACGGAGTCACAAAAAAGAATCGGTGCGGGTCAACAGTGAAGTAGAACGTGTGTTGTGATCTACAGAGAATACTCTGTTGACGCTGTCTACACGCTGCTCCCACCTGTAACATATACAAACAACAACTACAATTACTGTTTCTTATAAGTGGCCTGTGAGAGAAGTAAATGGAAGAACTGATTACTAACTTACCCTGGAGGCAGAGGCCAAAGCCTATAAAGCAAACAAGCAAAACAAGCAGAAATTACTTTTCCTCGAGTAACCAGAACCCTGCACCAGTTCCCTGCACTTTGATAGAGATATCTAACAAATCTGCAATTTTTAGGGATTAAAATGTACAAAATATTGACATTTTTGGGTAATATTTTGGGCATGAACTTCTCCCGCCCCATACCAAGTTTAGGTTAGTGCGAGAAACGGAACAAATATCACCAGGAGTTGTTCTACCACAAGGCTTTAACTCCACACAAAATATGAAGGGAAGTTTATTAATTTTTGACTATTTCCACTTTTGCTCAAACCTTAGCGATAACAGTAGTTGCATATGTATATCCATATATGTATTTCTTTTGCTTAAGTCCCTAACTTCTGTCATCAATATGATATATATATTTAAGCCTAAATATTTGTTGCGCATGAAACTTAGTAAATTGTTTGGTTTCTACCACTCAAGCATTCAATGTCTAAGATTAGTGCATCCTACGTCAACCTTAATATCTCTTGTAATTACACATGTAACCACAGGCAGACCACCCTCTGTGTTCGTGGTTAATAATAGCCCTTTTCACAGTTGCCTTTTTTCATTTGCATTACAATGTTTTTGAACGTGGATGTGAGTCAATTTCGGGCAATTTTGCAGTTTCTGCCCGAAATTGCCTCACATCCATGTTCAAATACATTGTCATGCAAATGAGAAACGTTAACTGTGAAAAGGGCTATTGTTGACGTAAGACGATGTTGAAATCAATGGCGCGTATAGAAGGAATATAGAGAAACATCACATCGGCTTCGATTTACTGCAAAATATAAAATTTACCCTAAATGATTCAATAAAAGTTAAGATGAAATGTTGACTGAGTCTTGTGTCATTATTATTATTATTTTTTTTTTGCCGTCCCGAGCCGTTTAAGGCATTATTTTGCAAGGTCATTTATCGACCGGTAGAAAGAGAGAGAGAAGGGAGAACAAGGCAGGCAGCAAAACAGCCGGCGGCCGCAACCTTGCACAATTCAAGCTAGAACTGACGACAAACCATCAAAATTCTCACCTCGAAAACACCGGCATCCGATCGACTAGGTATTTCTTCGTCCCTGTGCCGAATTAGAGCTTCATCCTTCCAATATTTTCCGAGAAAAGCGATCCTGAAGTCTCAACAGTAGCTTTCTCAACATGATCGGTGCAAGATTCTCGACAAAAGGAATTTGAAGAATGCGAGTCCGTTCGAATCTACCAATCAGCACCTCTCGACCGTTGGCTTGGGCTTTTGAACTGTAATGGTTCTCTATATTTCTTCTATACGCGCCACTGATTTCAACATCGTCTTATGTCAACAATTATCAACCACGAACACATAGAGTGGTCTGCCTGTGATGAAACCTAGTTAATTGGAGTTTTATCACTTAAGGTATTTGATATCTAAGAAGACTACTGATGTGTATATTATAATTAACAACTACTCCACGAGGGCGCACTGGATATCGAATGATAGAACTAATATCGCGCCGAGTTGGTTATAATCATTTGATATCCAGGAAGCCCGAATTGAGTAATTGTTTTATTAAAAACTCAACCACTAATTGTTATAAAATCAACAAAGAAAGAAAACATGAGAAAAGAGATAAAAAGGGAACACGAATCGTTCAAATGACTTTTCATTGTGGTACATGTTTGATTTTTCCTGAAAACTTGTTGCAAGTTGTACAATTTCGCCATAGTAAAGTTCTGCGGAGTTGAAATGAACTAGTTTGTAATCCGCTCGCACAACAGAGCCATCATGTGGCTTGTTTGACCGAACTGAAGACAGAATTTGAACTTGAACAGGTAATTTCTATGCAGCTCAGAAGCAAGATAACTGAAGTGTGGAACATTAGAATTCACCATCTTAGTTTGTTAAACGGAAAGGCAAGCACAAAAAGTAGTTGTTCTCAGATTAGAGGTTGCGGACGGAATGGTAAAAACAACCCTAGAACAACTGGGAAAGCGATTCAACTCCTTTTACATGGATTTGTTTCTGAACATCTGGAACAGTTGGAACACAACGAGTGCAAGTAAACCAGTGTCAATTTTGCGTGGTATGGCCAAAAAAACTGTCGTACTGTTCTTACTGTGTTTTATGTCTTGTCTTGATATTTCGGAGTGGAAAGCCTTCGTTATAAAACCTACCAATTTTAATGATTGACCTGACGATGAAAGAAATTAATTGTAAACACAATGCTACTGATGCTTACATCTAGATTTCTACACAGTTTCTTGTCGTCCTTAGAAATCATGCACTCCGGAGCAATTTTGATTTGTGTCTCAGTGACGCTGTTGGAATTTCCCTTTAATTTAAATTCGCTGCAAACTAATTTTTCTCATCCATTTTTCTCGCTGCTCGCGGAGAAAAAACTTTCAGCTCACTTTGTTGTTCAGTGTTAATTGACCACATTTGGTCAAAGCGGGTATATCAGCTCATAACCTGTCTCCGTTGCAGCGGGTATATCAGGTCATAACCTGTCTCCTTTGGGCCAATAAAAATACTAGAAATCCACTATACCTAGTCCAGTTTTTAATAATACATGATACACTGTACTCAAGATGTGGCGAGGTGCGGCAGAGCGCGCAACATCTGACCCCCTGAACTGGATGAGGCGTGAAAGAATCAGAAAGAAAGAGATCATGCATCGGCAATGAAGCGATACCTTATCACCTTGATCTTGTAATCATTGTTGTAATTTATGAACTTATTATTATTATTATTATTATTATTATTATTATTATTATTATTATTATTATTATTATTATTGATAAGCTATTTTGATCATGCAAAACGGCATCGCTTTGATGGCCAGACTTGAAGCAAGACTCGGCCTTTTTGGGAAGGAGGTTGCTGAACAAATGCCAGAGAAAACCTAATAATAGGAGGCGATCGCAGTAACCTTTAGCAACGATGTCTCATCTTATAACTGCAGCGTGGAGCTCAACAGACGTGAATGCACAGGGCAGGTGAAGTGTCTTCTCGAAAAGTTTTAAGCGGAAGATGCCAAAGTGTTGAAAAACTCAACGAAAAACTCCTTTGATCCTCAGATCCTCATGTCTTCAGACGGTAAAGGCTGACCCCCTAAACTGCAGTTTGACGTTAGCGGCAACCCAGACTAACAATTCGGTAGAGCGACAAATTTAATACTAAACAATCTTTAATTAATAATGCAAGTGCGGTGTTGTCGGACGTGATGTGAAAGCGGTATAGGGTTGCAGTTCACTGTCATATTAGAACAGAAGCGCCTTACCCTTATTCAGACCGGGGCTGGGGGCGAGGGAAGGCTCCCCACAAGAAGTTTGGCCGTTTATAACGTTTTCAATATACACGCTAAAACCACCGAACGGGGTGACTATTCCTAAAATCTACCAGGGAACAATATGGTGCAGCTTGTCCTTGTTTATCAACGACCTTACCGGGGCAAACGCATTTGGACAAACAGTGTTTTTCAGAATTTTAATTTTCCTCTTTTTTACGAAAAAGTATAACTTTCTTGCGGCCAATTTTACACTTCGAGATCATTTCAGTGAATTTTGGTGCTTTTCGGAGGTTTGGAGAAATTCAAGAAATCCAAGATGGTGAATTCAGTGTGGCCGCCGATTGAGAACATAACGTTCTTACGTTCTTTGTCGTCATCAGCCCCTATTGCATACCTCAAAGGAAACACTTTTGGTCGTACTGTCTGCCCCCATTGTCATCATCATTATCATCATTTCTCCTCGTGCCAGAAGGCTCATAAGGCCGTCGGTTTCATTTTCATAGCTTAAATTTGCTCGGAGTTAAGGAGGAATCCCCTCACCGTCCCAGAATTGGAGACAAAAAAACGAACGGCCTGAATAAGGTTAAGACGTTGTATGGAGCTCAAAATAATATGGATCTTAGAAGCTTCATAAAGCAATGTTTGACGACTTTAACTATAATAATAGTGTACTGGGATTCGTCTCTCGTGGTCGCTGTGTTGTGGCTGCATTTTCCTTTGCTTGTGGCCCATTGTTCCAGTAGTTTCTCGTCGAGTTCTTTGAGTTTGCACTTTATTTGAGAGTCTTTTGCCGGTGGACGTAGTCCCTTGGATTCTTCTTTTTTCTCGACCAATTTTGTTTTGTTTTTTCCTTTTTTTTTGTTTTCGTTTCCAAATATTCGTTGCTTTTTAAATTTCTTTCTGTTGGTACACTACCGCCTCGCCTGGTAGTTTGCTGCCTGACACACCTGTTCATATTCGCCCAACCTCTGAAGTTTTGACTTCTACGCACTCCACGAGCTCTCTCTCCATGATTGAAATATCAACAATCATTGTTTCAACATTGCCGTCCATTTAATCGGAGTTTCTGTTCATGTCTGTTGTCAGTCACTCAAGCTATACAAGCGCCATTTTTCGTCAATTGTCCGGTAGTCTTTGGTTTTGGCGTCGTCCGCATTCACTTGCAGTGTCTTAATTTTCCAACCACCTCACTATCTAGCCCTTTCGTTGCTTCTTTACAGACCTTTATTTCTTCGCGTAATTCTTTCAACATTGCCTAGAACGGGTCCTCTCAGGCTTGTCTCGCCCTTGCTTTAGTTGCTTGTTATTTGCCATCAGTGACTTCAGCATTGGATGCCACAGGTGGATCATCGTCTCTTATTTGTATCCGTATTTTTAGTCATCCCTGGGCCAATTTCTGCACGTTGTTTAGGGGCAACTTCTCCTGACTGTGGTCCTTTGGTCCTTGCTTAGCTGTTCAGGTTCCAGCGCTTTTTCCAGCTACTTTACATTTGCAGCAGCCCTTTACTGTAGAACTTGGATTACAACTAGTCCTCTCCAAAACAGTTTACCAAATGCGCGGGTAGCTCTGGTCAACTTTGAGAACTACCTGGTGGTAAATATTTATGTCCACGAGCCTGATGCCCAGCTCCGTTTTGATGGCCGTTTGGTTCTATCTCACACTTTAAAGAAACCTAAACGTCAAATTAATGACATTTTAACATAAGCAAAGGCCCTGTTAAACTTCTCCTGCTAATCAATCCCTCGCCACTGGCAAGACTTGACTTAGAACAAGCTTATTTTACAACCGCACCATTACATTATGCATGTACTACTGCTTTCAGAGAGCATGCCACGGGTTTAGAGGCATCATCCCAAACTATGAGGTGTTCACCACGTGGTCGTCTCGATAATTCGGCTCTAAACGTGAATTGAAGTCTCTTATTAGGTGGGTTCACACTAAATACTCAAGAGCGAATGTTACCAACGGTCAAACATTTGGTGGCAACAGCTTAAAAATAAATTCCGCTCATATTCTTATATTAGGTAGACCTTAATGTGAAACAAATCACTGCATAGTTCGTTTGGCTGAATATCGATTTATTTTCAAGAAAATTGATAATAACGGAATTCGCTCATAATACCGCTTTTGGAGCTCAAAATTTAAGGCAAATTTCGAAGCTTCGCGGAACAAAATAAAGCATTCCAGGGCGAAAAAAAATCAAATCTTGTACAACGATGTTTGAATATATGTTAAAAGCAATTTCAGCAATTTCTGCTCATTTATTTACGAGCTCTAATTAAATTTATTTGAGATACTTTTGACTAGAAGGAACGGGGAAGTAAGCTGGTCGCTGATTGGGCACAAAAAATGCAATGCATCAAAATTTGTGCTCAATCAGGAGCAGGAATGCAATTGGGCTCTTGAACTAGTCCGTTAAAAGTATCCTCCCAGGGGCTGTTCCCGTCCGTCTTGTAAACGTTCGCTCGCACCAGGCTTCTGCTCGCACCGATTTCGTCCGTTTTATACGCCTCTCGCCCCGACTATCTGCCCGTGGGTCTCCGAGGATGGACAAAATGCGTTGATCCAATCGATCCGAAAAGTCAGGCTAATTAACTCAGTGTACACATACACAAACAACTTCACGTTTACCGCAGGTTTTGATCAGCCATCAACCGATTTTAACACAAAATCCTCTAACCTTCATCTTGCTGTATCACAGATGAGAGTTGTAGTCCTTGTTCACGATAAAATCCAAACAAACTGCAAGAAAACTTGACAGGATATCGCAACTTGCCATGACGTTTAACCGAACATCCGCCGTTTTTGATGTCACGATTCTCTTTTCCCATTTTCTTTAGAAAACAGGTTTAAGGTGTTGTGCATAAGATGTCTTTCCTTTAAAACTAGCTCTGAACCGAACAGCGAAACAAAACGTCGTTAATACACAGGACGCCCAAGCATAATATTTGAAGATCATTAAAAATGGCGTTTCAAAATATAAGACTTTGTATGGGATTTCGAAGCGAACATTTTGAACAATACATAACAGCGAACTAACTGAATAAAGTTCATGAAACATTACATGGTGTTGTTTGATATCCTTACAACTCATTTTGAGCAATTTTAGGTCCATTTAATTTACAGTGCATTCGGTACATGTATAATACAATGACAAGGAAGGAGTCATTTGGCCCGATTTAGTCACTTTCACCGCTCGACACGTTTCGGAATTTGCTTGAATTTACGCACAAATATAGTTCGGGCTACCACTCTGACTCAGCGACTTGATAAAAGGATGACATCCAAATCATTTTCTTATAACTAGTTGCACATTCCTCGTGTTCCCAAAGAATTAGCTACTGCACAAAATCAAAATATGGTAACGCAAAATAGGCCGCCATGGATCCGTGAGGATCACGATAGTCCCGTTTGACCACGGTCGACACTGGACACCAGTAAAATTAAGCCCCAGTGGGGAGGGCCGCGCTCGTTTTGGTCGTGCTGTAATTGTAGTAACTTTGACCCGGTGCGGACCAATATTGTCGCTCCAACGCAGTCTGGTTCGCGCCAGAAAGGTGGAATCCTTGCGTGGGACTCCGTGACCTTATGGAGGAAATTAAGTTATCGAAAGAAATTAAAACGGTCTTGGCTGTTAGAAAATGAAAACGAGTCAAGAAAAAAGAAAGTGAACCGTGTTTCTCCTTCCTCCTATGTTTCTATTCGTGCGTGGTAAATTGAACATATTTGCTTTCATATACAAAACGTTTGTAAAACAGGTCAGTCTACTGCATAAATTTTAAATACGTACCCTGCGTGAATTGAATGTGTTCCATTTTTTGGAATCGTCGATAGTTTTTATATATCAGATATGTTTTTACAAACCGAAGTCGGCAAATTAATTTAAATTCATATCCTCACGCATGTGAAAATGTTTTATTTTAAAGTTGTTATTGTATATACTATATCTATTTTTTACATTTGCATGAAGCCGGTCAGATAACCTACTTATTCCAAAAACAAGAAAATATACACCCTGAAAATGGATATAAATTCAGAAATGGGAATGATTTATTTTTGCTATCCGCTTGTAACACGCAGCTATTCAACCGTTCTCACGAGAACCAGACTGCTTTGGAGCAACAATTTGTGTCCGCACCGGGTCGTAGTTACTACAATTGCAACACGACCAAAACGAGCGTGGCCCTCCCCATTGGGGCTTAATTTTACTGGTGTCCAGTGTCGACCGTGGTCAAACGGGGCTATCGTGATCCTCACGGATCCATGGCGGCCTATTTTGAGATGCCATTATGATTTTGTGCAGTGGCTAATCCTTTGGGAACACGAGAAATGTGCACCTGGTTATGAGGAAATCGTTTGGATGTCATCCTTTTATCAAGTCGCTAAGTCAGAATGGGAGCCCGAACTATATTTGTGCGTAAATTCAAGTAAATTCCGAAGCGCGTCGAGCGGTGAAAGTGGCTAAATCGGGCCAAATGACTCCTTCCTTGTCATTGTATTATACATGTACCGAATACACTGTAAATTAAATGGACCTAAAATTGTTCAAAATGCGTTGCAAGGATAGTAAACAACGCCATGCAATGTTTCATGAACTTTATTCACTTAGTTCGCTGTTAGGTATTGCTCAAAATGTTCGCTTCGAAATCCCATACAAAGTCTTATATTTTGAAACGCCATTTTTAATAATATTCAAATATTATGCTTGGGCGTCCTGTGGTTAATACAAAAACATCTGTTACGTGCTTTGGGTGATACCGCTAATTAATTCAGAACAAGTTTTTGTGAAATCGACAACTGCATGCATGTACTTTTGGGTGCATCGGGTGAATTTGGGGAATAAGGTTTAATTTCTTTTTTCAAATAAGCTATTTTTGCATCCTACGTTTACTAAGTTAAGAACTGAGCGAAGATTCTCTGTTGATTGGGTTCGATGAGCACTTTTAAAATGAGTGAAACTGAAAAAAGCGCACGTTGGTTGCGTGACATACCCGAGTCTGAGCTTTTTCCTGATGGGCAGGACGAAGGGGATTTTAAAAATATATTTTCTGTTGGCTTTCCAAGAAGTAGGACTTTCCGGAATTTCTCCAAAAATGTTCTAAAACTCTCCTGTTTCACCTCTACAAATTCCATAAAAACTCCTAAAAATCTCTAAAAATCCGATAACATTATAAAGCTGGGTGACCTGTGGTGAAAATTCTATGGCTTTGGTAGGCTTTCTGCTAGCGCTGTCAGTCTCAGCCAAATTAACAAGCTCTGCTGAGCCCGCCATTTTGAACTCACTGACAGCAAGGAATGTGAGGGGGCATCAAAATATTGCAAACAAAGGCTTCGGGATCGCTTATGTCGAAACTTTTCCAAGTTTCAAGCTTTTTGTAACAAATAAACAGAAAAAAAAGCCTTGAAATATTTACCAAAATCTCTAAAACTCCCTCCAAATCTCTAAAAATCCTATAGTTTTCCAAAAGTCCCGTGAAGCTCTAAAAATCCCGAAAAAACCCAGATTTTTGTAGTTAGGCATAATTTTGTCAATCAAATTACGCGGGAGACCGTAGGAATGTGCCTTTTCACGTAGGTCAGGGCAATCACATGGTGTCGTAAAACTTCTACTTGAAGTGATTTCTTTTGCACGTAATCACTTCACGGAGTAAGAGCAGTAGTTCCTAATTTGCCCGTAAGAAAAAAAGGACGGCAAAATGCGACCTCGAGGAATGAAGATCCTTTGCACTTTGTTGCTTCTATTGTTTATGCTGTTACGACGGGCAAGTTTTTTTCAACAAAGTTTTCTGCTAGTTTTCGCCCAGGAAACATTTTAAAGTGCTCAGCGGAATTGACGGAGGCTTTTCGATTGATTGAACTGTTAGGTCAACAATGGCAATTTCAAAACCAACGTCAGAGATGACGGGCTTGGGCTTGGCCGCGGCCGCAGAACTGGTTCCGTGTGCTTCTGTGAACCCTGCATTGGACGTGCTTTGGAAGGAGCATTTTCGAGTTACTCGTACAACCTTCGAAAATTTATGCAACTTTGTCAGGGCTGATCTTCAAAAACAACACACCAGAATGCAAAGTCCTGTAAGTGTAAAAGAGCGGGTTGGATTGGCTTTGCGCCGGATCGCAACAGGTAATTCTTTTAGAAGCTGTGGTTTGCAATTTGGCCTGGGAAAATCGACCGCAAAGAAAATTTGTGGAGAGTTTTAGCAAGCTTGTTCTCGCAGAAAATATCAGTTCATACAATTCCCAGTAACGAGAAAAGCCGTTGAAAAAAGTATCGATGAATTTGAAGAAAAGTATGGCATGCCTCAAATTGTGGGTACAATCGACGGTTGTCACATTGAAATTAACGCTCCATCAAGAAACCATGTGGACTACTTCAATCAGAAACAACATTACAGCGTTAATTTACAAGCGATCGTAGACAGCAATCTGAACTTTCTTCACGCATCTGTAGGATACCGTGGGAGCATCCACGATGCTAGAGTGCTGAGGTTAAGTTGAATTTACGATCAAGCAAGGAGTGAGCAAATTTTGTCTGCGCCTGTGAGAGATCTGAACGGAACAAAAATCAGACCTTTATCGCTGGTGACAGTGCGTACCCTTACCAGTTGGCTTATTAAACCTTTTCAAGACAGGGTAAAAATACCTAGAGAAGAAAGAAAATTCAACACCAAGCTTAGTGCACTTCGCTCTGTTGTTGAACGGGCCGTTTGGAGTGTTGAAAAGACGATGGAGAATTGTGATGAAAAAGACTGAACAAAAGGTGGGAACTTTAAACAAAACTACCATTGCAGCTTGCGTGTTACACAACGTTTGTATCGCCTTGAATGACACTTATAATCTAGACAAAAGCGATTCGGATGGGGACGATTCAAGTGATGATGATGATGATGATGATGATGATGATGATGATGATGATGATGATGATGATGATCATGATGGTGACGATGATGATGATGATGATGATGATGGGGGATTTCAACCTGCAAGGGATATGAGAAATGCGATGCAAAACTAAGTTTGGAACAATCCTTAGGGCCAGAACGTTTTCTCGGCCGACAGCTGTTTATTGCGTTTCTTCATAACAAAATTGATCCCGTTGGATTTCAGACACCGTCTGACGCGTTGCTGTTATTAAAGGGGTGCCGTGAACCATTGGAAATCTTCGGGGAATGATAATTCCCCCACCCACCATCCCCACCCCTCGAAAAATAATAATGCAGGTAGTTGTTCTCCCCCTCCCACATCCGAAAAAAAAAAAGGAAAAGAAAACACTAACTAGGCCACGCCCAAGAAAACTTGCCGAAAATATAGCCCACAAAAGCGTTCAGATACTGAACCCCGAACCCCGCCACATAAACTCCCCTTGTTTTTTTTTTGTTTTATAATGGACCACCGATAAATTCAAAGGTAAGACTTTACACCCTAAAGTTTTGTAGGAATTGAAATAATTCATGATTGCTACAAGGACTGCGAAACTATAAGAACAAAATCTTTACAAAGCAAACCAAACATTGCATGACTTACCCAGTACATGTCACCAGCAAGTGACCAGTAAATACAAAACGTTTATTTTGCCAAGTCTCAATTCCAGTGTTACAACTTATTTACTATAACCATTTTCAACTCAATCATGAATGCCTTTTTGTTTAACCTTTCAGTTCGAGCTTACTCGCTTATGGGAAAATTACAAATGTAAACGAACTTGAAGGAAATTCTGATGTTTACCATCTGTAAGGTTACTACATTTTTGATAAACGCAACAAAAACATTGTTTAATATCCTATACCCGCCCAATCAAACTATAAATACGGTAAATGGCTTCGTGCCATGGCATTGCTTTGTGCCAGCTGTAACCTTTGTGACTCTCTCAAGAGCTGTTCTGTGCGTTGGAACCTTTCTTTTTCTAGTTCAAAGCTTCTCTCCCACGTTTTTTTCGAAGTTTGGTTGTCAATTACCACCATCTGAATCCTCTCGTCTTTTCTTGTCTTCGTGAGAATTCTTATCTCTTTTTCCTTCCCTCTTTCTTTTCTCAGGCACGTCTTTCCTTTCTTGTTTAGATGTGCCGCTGGCCGAGCTCTCCCTATCAGTTGGGATGTCACTACTTTCATTGATTTCGGAGGATCATGAATCTACCAAACTTCGGGGTGCTTTCAATTTACATTTCCGATGGGTTGACGCTGTCACCTGGTCCATAATTTTATCAAAGTAATCGTAAGAAGGAAATCCCTCCTTTACTTTCTTGAATCCCTCCTCGCCTGTGTTTTGTGATCGCTGCTTTAATGATTTAAATTCATATTCCAGGTTTTGCTGCCTTTTCTTCAGTTGAGTTAAGGTTCTATCACTGTTAAAATAGTGCTTTTTGTAATTTGCGTAAATGTCACTCCAAATTCTCGCTCTTTCTTTACTAGATGCCCTCTTTAGTGGGTTGCAAAAATACTTCTGTTTCTTCCTTGGTCCAGTCGGCACTTTTTTGCTTGCTTGCCGCCTTTCTTTGAGCAGAGTTTTGCGAAATAGCCGCGCTTGAAGAACGACCCGTCGCTGGGAAATACGGCTGACCGACAGTGTCCGCGTGAACAGGTTGAAGGGAATAAAGTCCATTTCCCGAGGTTAACGCTAAAGAATGAAATGGCAATGGAGTAGAACTTTGTGAAGAAAATTAACGCCGCTCAAAGTCGACGTTGTTGTCTCAACTGCGCGGTAATTTGAGTCTTGAGTCTTACATTGATGTTTCTGTCAAATACAAGGACAAATCTCTATTTGGGTCTACCTTCACAACAGACAGCAGACTAAGTTTTCGAGACATGAAAATATAAGCAATACTCAAGATAATCTGTAATCGACGGAGTCGTTTTCATCTTGCTGTGAATTGATAGTCCTATAAAACGCCAGACTCTCAAATATTCAGAAGGAAATCACGAACTGGTGAAGCAACAATTCTTCCCGCCAACGCCTGTTCAAGTTCTGGGACAAAATGATTGACATGCAAGAAATAAGCACTGCTGTGAAGTTTCAGCGTTTCCAAGACAACTTAGTACGACTAGCCAAGTGGAACGGCACCCGTTCACACAAAAGTGCGTTTCAAGTGCACTTGAAGAAGCGGCTAATCTTCTCAATTCCCGGTCATCGCCAGACCCCAAAACCATGCACTTACAGTGCAGTTTGCTCACCACATCCACTTCCTTTAATTTTGCCTTTTGAGCTGTCTACCAGCCTGAAGAGCAAAAACAACAACAAACTGATGACACAGCTGAAGCCTTACAGTATGTTGCCCAGTTTTCGTACGGGCCCAGTTTTCGTACAAAAAGAACTTTATTTGATTATTTTCGTCGGTCATTTAAATCTTCGTCAACCGAAGAATTCCAAAAGTAAAAGGAAC
>Ga0126336_10000890_pt1 | contig 14092 bp, 8 predicted proteins | sample SidCmetagenome_FD_92530 | JGI IMG/M metagenome (GOLD analysis project Ga0126336, IMG submission 92530) | Coral microbial communities from El Islote,Puerto Morelos, Mexico - Siderastrea C C metagenome | ecosystem: Host-associated > Invertebrates > Cnidaria > Coral | place: El Islote,Puerto...
AGTGTTTCATCAGGATATCCAAACACCGAGAAGTGGGTTGAAAAAACGAGGCGCAGCCGAGTTTTTTTGACCGACTTCGAGGTGTTTGGATACCTGATGAAACACTCTTTCGAGTTTTTGATACGGCTTCTCAAACCATTAATAATTCTTAAAGAAATTCAAAGCAGAAGTTTGCGAAACTTTATGCTAATTAAGACCCGGTTTCCAAATCACCGTCACTGTAGTGATTTCCTTTGTTCTCTCTTTATGAATTATTAATGAGTTTGAGAATACAAAATAATGGAGTTGTAACTTACACATCAAGAACACGTGAGACCTCATCAACACCAGAGGACAATTTAGCAAGCGGTGGTGTAGCTGTGGATTCTGATTGGGACACACACCCAGACTCAAATAGTGACCACCTTCCCATTCTTATTCACTGGAACATAAACTTTAACATCAGGAAACTCCATCGTCGGAGGTGGAACTTTAAGAAAGCTGATTGGAAGGCATTCTCTGAGTCGCTAGACGAACTAATTGTCAAAAATCCTTTTAAACGTGAGGTAGAGGAAGACAACAATATACTTGTTAAAGTAATGCATAAAGCAGCCAAGAAGACGATTTCGATACCATTCTGGGAAGAGGACAACTTCAGTGAACTGTTTAAGGAGAGACACGATACCAGACAGATTATCGTCGAAGATCCATATGAAGCAAACAGGAAAGCATGGAATACAATCACGGAGAAAGTACAACAAGGCATAGCTGCATGCAAACTGCAGCAATGGGAAAAATCATGCCAAAAGCTGAGTCCACATAATGGTGGAGGAGATGTAAAGAGGATGCTTGAAAACATCGAAAACAGACAGCAGAAGCAATCATATGAAACCCTAACAAACATACTAAGAACTGCTAAAAAGACATGAGGACTGACAAGGAAGTCGCTAATGCTCTAGTTGAACATTAAGCCAACGTTGGTCCACTGAAGTTTGAGAGATGAGATAAACATGTAGGGAAAAATGCAAGGAAAATCATCGAGAAGGAAAGAAAGGGCGTAAATTGTGACCAGATCTTTGAACGTACCTTCACAATGTCAGAGATGGAGGCAGCTATTAGCATTGTAAGACCGGAAAAAGCACCAGGACAAGATCTAGTCTTTGGATACTACCTAAAGCACCTTGGCCCGATAGCCAAATCAAGACTACTCGATCTTATCAATGAGACGTGTCTTACGGGCAAAATCCCATTGTCATGGCAGCATGTAATTGTTGCAACACTTCTCAAAAATAGATTAAGTTGCTGACAAGTGCAAAAGCTATAGGCCTGTTTCACTAACTAGACAAGTACGCAAACTAGCTGGAAGAATGATTCATGCGAGGCTAATTTGGTGTCTAGAGAGGGAAAAATTGTTGGACAGATGTCAAATGACAAACAGGTCAGATCATTCGACAGTAGATCAACTGGTAGCCTTTACACAGCCAACCACAGATGGCTTTCAACGGAAGCCACCGGAATCAACAATAGCACTGTTCATAGATATGACACGATGGGACTTCCAGAAGTGCTTCCAGAAGAAACACCGGTATATGTAAATGCTGATGACATTGCACTGCGACGAACAGGAAGAGAGATAAACGATCTGGAAAAGATTTATGAGTGGTCCTCGGAACTAAGCCTCGAACTTAACCCGTGAAAAAAACAAAAACAGCGTTTTTCACAACAAACTGGCACAATTTGAAGTACACTCCTAAGATAGTTCTTTATGGTTTATGAAAGAGAGTAATGCTGTCTACCTTAGGATAAAGCTTGATACAGAACTGTGGTACAGATCACATATATCAGAAACAGAAGCGAAGGCCAATGTCATGCGAAGCATTGCTGGTAGAGAGTGGGGCGATTTAGTGTCCTGTTTAAAAACGACATTTCTATCTGCAGTGAGACCTCATCTTGAGTACAGTGTACCAGTCTGGGCACACGCAGCAAAATCCAATTTGGACAAGCTTGACAGGATACAATATGCTGCAGGCAGAATCATAATAGGAGCTACAAGATCAACATCCACTGATTATGTAGAACATGAAGCCAAGCTAATACATCTCAACAAACGGAGGGAGGAGATCATACTGAAATATGGCAATAAACTGAATATTTTTGTAAAATCATGTCTTGATAACGAAATGGCACAAGATTTCTCAGCTAAAACAATCATCTCCGCTTGAACTCTACTCACATTTGGTTACGAGATATGAGCTCAACGAAGTTCTACAAGATCTAACTGTCTAACAAAGATTACCCCATAAATATGAACCGTGCGTTACAACCGGCATTCTTGACATTCACCTAACACTGAAAAGGCCATGTGCCAAGTCAGATGATCCAAAGAAGATTAGGAGTTTAGCAGAAGATGTTACTCTGCACCAGACAACTGCATAAAGATTTTCACAGATGGCTCAAGTGATAACTCATATTTGAATGGAGGAAGTGGACAAGTCATCATTAAAATGTCTCAGGCGCTGAAAGTACACTGTCACTTAGCTCAGGATAGCTACCTTCCAATTTCACTGGCGAAGTCTTTGCAATTCTATCTTCACTAAAAGAGGTACTACAAAGGAATATACCTCCATCGCATATAGTCATTTACTCAGACTCGCAGGCAGCCATCAGGGCACGTACAGATCCCAGACCAAAGTCAGTGATTATCTGCCAGACACAGGAAATTATCTCAGAACTAAAGAAACGAAACGACAAAAATCCTGTTGCAATGGGTGCCAGCACAAGTCGGAGTAGACAACAGTGAGCGTGCGGATGAGCTAGCGAAACAAGGAAGAGACAAATCATCAGAAATCTCTACTGTCGAGCTAGCAGATGTTTGTGCACTAATCACGAAGAAGTTGGAAAGTTCCACACCAAAGAAGTTTGAGTGGCAACCTGTAATGAAGCTAAATACTTCAAGGGAAATATACTCCACAATTGTCAGGCTGAGAAGTAAACATTCATTAGGTTTTAGGTTCCTGGAAGGATAGACAAAGAAGTTACCCTCAGTGTAACCGTTGTCAGAATGGAACTCTGACGCCCGAACATGCCTTTTCATGCAACATCGCGAATAAAGTCATCGCTTCATGACTTTGGAAGCAGGCACTTAAAGCCGATCCGGTGGCCAGTGCAAAATTTATTATCAAACAGCATGGCCGAGTTTAACTCCTGGACACGGCAGTCAGTCAGTCAGTCAGTCAGTCAGTCAGTCAGTCAGTCAGTCAGTCAGTCAGTCAGTTAGTCAAAGTGATGGTGAAAGATGTCTGGTGACGCTGAATGATGCCTTCTGCCAGTGAATGGTGCCTAGCGATGCTGAATGATGTCTAGTGACACTGAATGCTGACTCGTGGCACTAAATAATTCCAGTGACAGCGAATGATGTCAAGTGACAGTGAATGATGTCTAGTCATAGCGAATGATGCCTAGTAATGGTGAATGATGTCTAGTGATGGTGAAATGATGTCAAGTGACATCGAATTATTTCTAGTGGTGGTGAATGATGTCTAGTAATGGTAAATGTTGTCTACTGACAATGAATGGTATTTAGTGACGCTAAATGATGTCTGGTGACGGTGATTGATGACGATGGATAGTGAATGATGTCTAGTGACTCTGAATGATGCCTAGTGACGGTGAATGATGTGTTATGACGTTGAATTATGACTAGTGATGGTGAATGATGTTTAGTGATGGTGAATTATGGCAAGTAATGGTGAAGGATATCTAGTGACGCTGAATGATGTCTAGTGACGCTAAATGGTGCCTTGTGACGGTGAATAATGATTAGTGACGGCGAATAGTGGCTTTGAGCAGTGACTACGGGAAGCTTTCACGACGGTGTTAGCTTCATACTTACGCCATGCGCATGCGTAATTGTGAAGGCCGTTGTGCTCTGGTCAACGACTTCAGTTCGCTTGCTTTCACGTCGACTAGTCAACGTCTATCAAATGGAGTTTTAAAAGGTGAGTATATAGGTTAAGTTCTCTCTTTTTCGCTTAAATTACCGCTCCATCAACATTTAATTCCTCATCTTTTAAAGCTGATGAGTTAGAAGCCGACTTTTGACTGGTTGACCTATTTTTTCTTGATTTTGATTTCAGCACCTCGCCATGTATCACACACGTTTCTGAAAGCTCTTGGACTGATTTTGTAGTTTCTCTGAAGGTCTTCAACGTTAGTTAAATTATTTTACATCCATAACACCGTCGTAGTTTTCCCCCTTCAATTAAGAGGAGTAAAGATGAAAGCATTAAGAAGGTTACTTAAATCTTGCTGTCGCGTATTCGGCGTGTTTTATAAGCCTGCACGGACGACAATTTTGTTGTTCAATAATTGTTATAGGCTGAAGCTGAAATAAGCTTAGCCAGTTGTACAACTTGTGGCGCTTATAATAATTTGCATGTATAGAACATTTCCGTAAAAGATCGCAAGAGCGGTGTTCTTGGAATCCATCCTACAGACCGAGGTTGCCGATCCTAATGAGTCGCGATCGCTTTCGCGAAAGCCTCCCGTCGTCGTTACGTAAAGTCTCTAATGATGTATAGTGATGGTGAATAATGTCTGCTGACGGTGAATGACGTCTAGCGATGGTGAATGATGCCTAGTGACGTTGAATGAGGCCTAGTGACGCTGAATGATGTTTAGTGACGCTGAATGACTCCTAGTGACGCTGAATGATGCCTTGTGACTCTGGATGACGCCTAGTGAGGGCGAATGATGTAAGGTGGTGGTGAATCAAGTCTAGTGACGCTGAATGATGTCTAGTGACGGAATAAGTAGGATTATTGTCTCTGAAAAGCCCCCTTGGGGAAAGTCAATAAAGTATGTGTGTATGTATGTATGTATGTAAGTATGTATGTATGTATGTATGTATGTATGTATGAATGTATGTATGTATGTATGTATGTATGTATGTATTATACCAAGTAATGGTGAATGATGTCTAGTGATGCTGAATGATGCCTAGTGACGGTGAATGATGATTAGTGACAGCGAATAGAGTCTTTAAACAGTGACGACGGGAAGCTTTCACGACAGTCTTCCCTTTCAAATTACTCCGTGCGCATGCGTAATTGTGAAGACTTCATTTCTATCAAATGACGCTGAATGTTTCCTAGTGACACTGAATGATGCCTAGTGCCTAGTGATAGCGAATGATATCAAGTGACGGTGAATGATGCCATGTGACAGTGAATGGCGCCTAGTGACGGTGAATGATGTCTAGTGATGGTGAATGACGTCAAGTGACGGTGAATGATGATTAGTGAAGGCGAATAGAGACTTGAAGCAGTGACTACGGGAAGCTTTCACGACAGTGTACGCTTCAAAATTACGCCATATGCATGCGTAATTTTGAAGGCATTCATGCGTGAAGGTCGTCGTGCCCCGGTCAACGACCTTCAGTTTGCTTGCTTTCACGTCGACTAGTCAACGTCTATCAAACGACGCTGAATGTTTCTTAGTGACGCTGAATGATGCCTAGGAATGGTAAATGATGCCAAGTGATGGTGAATGATGTCTATATACGGAGAATCATGTCTACTGACCGTGAATGGTATTTAGTGACGCTGAATGACGTCTAGTGAGGGCGAATGATGACTTGTGATACGCAATGATGCCTACTGATGGTGGATGATGTCTAGTGATGGTGGATGACGTTTAGTGATGGTGAATGATGCCTAATAACGGTGAATTATGTCTAATGACGGCTATTGATGTCCAATGATGGCGAAAGACTTATCGCGGTTGTTAATGATGACTAGCGACTGTGAATGATAATTGATATTGATTTGGCAGCTAAGTGCTTGCCTCCAAAAATTCGTTTACCTGCACTCGATGTAGCTCTGAATTGCAGCAGCCCCCAAATGTTCAAATCTTACATGTAAGATGCCACATAAAATGAATTAAATCCCTTTCCATTTCAGTCTATTTACTATGTCGTCCAAGCTCTCCAAATACACAAGAAAAGATAAAAAAATACACGCCGGATACCCATAACCCCAGAAATAAATTATAAACGATTTCGAGAAGGTGCTGAACTTCATCTATTTATTCCTAATATTTACGGGCGTAGAAATTAAATTTAATTGCCTGAGAAGTAACCAAAGTTGAATGTTCTTTTCTTCCGTACGATGCTACCTACCAAAATCAATTTTGTGGCGCTTTCTCAAGAGCATCGAGAACCCGGAATCGATAAACGACTTTACAACCACGCTTAAAGAATTCACTTGCGTAACTCATTGGCATTCTGGCGACAGACTGCAGGTTCTTCGTATAGAGTCTTGGCAAGAAAATCCAACAAAGTTTTACCAATCGCTATGAGGAAGCGCGGTGGTGTGGTGGTTAGCGTGTTGGACTTCAGATTTGAAGGTCGGTGGTCCGATGGCCAGTCCCTGCCATCGTGTTGTTTCCTTAGACAAGAAACTTTACCTTTACCCCACGTTCTTTCTCTCCACCCAGTTGTATAATTGGGTACCGGCAACATACTGCTGGTGGTAACCCTGCGATGGACTAGCATCCCATCCAGTGGGGATTAGCAATACTCTCAGTTGCTTCATGCTATAGAAACCGCGATAAGCTCCGGCTTTGTGGACCTCCTTAGCTCGTGTGCGAGTTAACCTTACCTTTTTTATGATTTTGCAAACGGTGTCAAACTGTTTCAGCAAAGGAATAATTATCCAATTCGATGAACGCATTATTACGCACCGCGCTCTCGTAAGTGAGAACCAATGCGTTTCGTTCCTTTCCTTTTAAAAAAGGAATGTGGTGAATTTTAATATTCCTCACTCACTAATCTTGTTCTTTAGCTGCATAAAGATATCCTTTTCCAGTTCAAATTCTCTCTCAGTTCGAGAAAACAAGCACGTGAGTGCTCCTTTGAAACTTGTTCATTTCAACTCCCGCAGTTGTGAGATCGTACAGCTTCAATCAGCTCTACACAATAATTGACAACAACTTTTCAGAAAACATCGAACACATACCACATTTCAGAGCTGATAATTACAAGATATTTTCCCCAAAACCGGACTCTTATGTTTACTTCAGAGCAGTTCCATTGAACCATTCAAACGCAAGGTCTTGTTGCCTTTTTCGTTCAGTCATGTGACTGATTCCTGTTTTGGTGTTTGAATTTGTGGTTGAGTTTTTAATGAGACAACTATTCTACTCGAGTTTTCTGTATATCAAAAGATTTCAACGAGCTCGGCGTTACGTGCCTCGTTGGTTATCCATTATTTGATATCCAACGCGCCCACGTATAGTAACTGTTAAATATCCGTTTCCCCGGGTGCACTAAGGAAGTCCCAAAATAAAAAAAAATAATAATAATAAAAAAAAAAGATTTTCAATACATCCGCCCACACAAGATTAGAAGCTTCATTTCTTAAGCGTAAATAGCGGCTGATTTATAAAATTGCGTCATACATACAGAATTTTTAACGATAAAAGTTGGGAAAATACATCCTTGTCAAGATTTTGAATGTTGTTTGAGCGCAGATACCTGTAAAGAGGAGAAGAAAAATATTGTCGTCAAATCAAAAATACTTCGATTCGCATAGAGCATTCATTCCTAACAAGAGAATGAACAGAAGCTGGAAAGACCAGTCTGAGTAACATGAGCCTCTTAATATCGATGTATAATGACATGTCATGGATGAGACGACGTAATGCAGCAATGATGGACGCACATGCGAAAGCGAGCTTTGCTTCAAAGGTTTATCGTAGAATGCAGCTAAGAACAGATTTAGCTGAAGCGACACTTGAATCTTGAACATTTATCGATACAAGACTAACTCGATCAAATGATGATGGAAGCGATAGTAAATAGGTAACTAAATCATGTAACAGCTCTTGTGCCGTGCAGCATTTAATTTTATAGCGAAACACGAAGAAACTTCAAGTGCAAGGAAGAGGGGCTGAAAATATTAAAGGCATTCTTGAAGATTTTTTTTTTTATAATAAACTGCTTTCTAAGATGTCAAATGAAGAAGTGAAACTACCGAGAACAACATCAGTGCTAATACAATCACCGAAAAGCCCAGTGAACACATTTCTCAAGAGAACAACACGTCGATCAATGGCTTAAACGGCCAAGATACAATGGTATCTGACTCTAAAACAGTTAAAAATGAAATTGGCAAGCACCGAAAATTCGAATCACCAGCGAAACAGTCTCAAACGAATGCACTGGAACGAGAAATCAGTGAATATAAATTAAAATGTGCCGAATACGAAGAGAAAATTCAAGACCTTCAAAGAGAAAGAGCAAGTTTGATTGAAGCTATAAGGATCATTTCCACGGATCCAACCGTAACAACATAGCATTCCCAACTCCCTTCTGATAACTGGCAATCTGTTTCGTCTAAAAATCCATTTGATTTATCGAAGTCCAAGAATCGAAATAAGGGAAGGAAAAAGAAAAAGAGTGCATCTTAAGTTCAACACCACCAAATGAGGCCAGCAATGCAAGGGAAAGCCACCAAGACGATAAGACGAACATAAACCAAATGAGGAAACAATCGTTGTTGAAGATTCGATAATCAAAGGATTGTGCAGGGACTTATCACGTTGAGCAGCAAACCAGCGCGTGACTGTGATTAACTTCCCTCGTGCCACAACTGCCGACATGAAACATTATCTACAGCCATGCTTTGAAGCGAAACAGAAGGCGATAGTACTTCATGACGGTACAAATGCTCTTAAAAACTCTAAGTATCCTCGGAACGTAGCAGAAAAGATCGTACACCTGCGAACATGATCGCTTCAAGCTCTCCTAATACACGAGTAACCGTTTGATCCCCGCCCCGCCAAAAAAAAAAAGCCTTTTACGAAGACTCACTCAGACTAGAAGGTAACAGAATGTAATGAAATTTTAGGAACCTTCTGTAACCAGAACGACTGGGGCTTTGTTCAGCATCCGAACCTTGATGAGTCAAAATTTAGTAAATAATATGATATGGTTCTTACTTAACAAGACAATCAGTTCCTAGATATCTATCAATCGAAATTCGAAGACCTAACTCAAAACCTTTTTTCGTAACTTTATGGTATAGACCTCCCAATTCTCCTCCAGGACTTTTCTCGCACCTTGACACTTTGTTAGGTAAATTAGATTCAGAAAACGTTGAACATTTTCTTTCTCATTTCTTTAACATGTACTCTAATTGATTTGATTTTCACTAATTAACCAGACAATGTATGTCTATCTGGGGTGTCTCACGTCGCCATTAGTGACCACCATGACAGCGTTTACGTTTATCGAAAAATTTCAATTCCTACTGCTTCATAGGAAATAACTTGTTAAGTTATAGACCGTTTAATCATTTTAACAGCGCTAATTTTCGGGCCGATATTTTAGCGCAACATTAGGATGCGCTTAGGCAATTTTGTGACCCCAATGATACCAATTGGAATCTGGTTTCCGATTCTACCTTTGACCCGTCTGTAAAATGGCATATACGTATAATGTCCGTAATATGACGTATTTTTTAAATTAGCTTTATTTAAAAGAAAATTGGATAATAATAATAAAATACACAAAAATTGCAGTAGACAGTAAATAAAATAAAAATTGACTACGTAGTTCCATTGGGTGAAAAAATTGTAGAGAAACGTAATGAGTTAAATACAAAATATACTTTAGAAAAAAAAGCTAAGAGATTAAAACATTTGAAGATTCCAATAAGGTTTGGGGAGCAGTGGGCAAATCAAATAAATGGAATAATTTTTTTTTCAGTATAAAAGGGTGTCATTTGTCGTAGCCAGTTAGGCAGATTTATTTTTGATTGCGATGTATCGCTCAATCATTACATTTTCGCAGAACTGCAAGTTAAACAAAGAAAACAGCAAGGGTTCTTCAGCCAAATTACATTTATATATGAACATTTCGCGATTAGAAGTGCTAAGCTTAGCACCTGTTGATATTTGCAAGGTTGAATAAGTCCATAAAGAAGTGCTGAGTCGGCCAAGTTAACATTTTTGTTAGTGTTTTTTGTTCCCCCGGGGTAAAATTCTTGCCAGAAAGTGATTACGTGGGAGCATTGTAAAAACACATGCTTGATTGTGTGTTTACCTTTTTCTACAAAGAGGACACAAATCATCTGATAAGAGGTTGGCCTTCTTGAGTCTATCTTTAGTATAGACGAGGCCATGACTAATTTGAATTGGAACATTACTAGGCCAGTTGTAGATTTTGGACATATCGGAGTGACTTATTCCGCAACTGAGAATTCGATTTTCATTGCTAGGTGGTTGATATTTATCTTTTACAATTATCTTTAGGAGAGCACCGTTGGAAAGATTTTCTTCCACGTCAAACCAGTTTTAAGTAAGTGGTTGCTTCTGTCTTTATGGGGGATGAATTTTCCAGCTGCTTTTAACTGCATGTAAAAGACCATAATATGTTAAGAGACTGACTTTTACTTTACATTGGTTGACGAAGTCCTTATGTGTCATAAACTCTCCACTGTTGGCATCTAAAGATGTCTGACTTTTTCGATGCCTGCGTCAGACCAAGTTTTGTAAAATATCGCTTTCCCACCGATTTTTAACTCGGAGTTATTCCATATGATAACTTCTCGTGGGACTGTTCCGCCTGGATTAAGTTTAGACACGATTGTTTTAAGCAGTTCCCAGTTACTTAGTATTTCCACATAAAAAAGGGAATCGCAGTTGAGTTCTAGTTATACAATTTAATATGGCACTTCTGTCAATGACCTCAGATTGGATATTTGTAGGAATGAATTTAAATGCATATAGTAATACAACGTAGTCTCCGTCTTTCTTTTGTTTCATAGCTCACCACTATATTATTATTTTTTTGAGTACGTGATCTACTTTTTCATTGACAAAAGTAGGGTCGCCTATCTTTAAGTTAATTGCCACATGTAGAGTGCTCAACCTTAGTGGTTCATTCGCATGATCTAAGGGCTAAGTAGAAAATATAGGCGTGACCTGGTAGCTAACCCTGAATTATTCATTATCTTTTGAACACCTATATCCTTGTCTAACACCATTCTGGATCTTGGTTTTTTTCTGCAATGTAGACAAAACCGTATCGTGACTTTCACTAGTGGACTACTGCTATAAGGTTGAGCACATGAATGCATGCAGTAAACCTCTGATGTGCTCTTCTTGTATATCTATGCTTTTCATTATCTGATACAGGTAGATAAGTGCACCGGGGCTACTTTTAAGATTGCATCCAAATATTGCTTTCATCTACAGCTGTAGGCTGACTAAATGTTCGACACAAATTTGCTGAAGGTGATGTGGGTATTTGTAAACCCATGTACATTTAGCAGTTGTCAGTGAGAGTGATTGGGGAGAGAAAGATAGATCTGAAAATGCCATAACATTGACCTCACTGTTTCTTTCTTTTTTTTGTATGAATGAGACTCATTTGATGAGCTTATTCTTAAAATCCACATCACTTTAGAAATGAAAACGAATATAAACGAGTTGATTTGCAGAACTGCTTTCAGAGTGCTCAATAGAAAACTAGAGCGTGATTATAACAGATGATGAACAGATCAACTGTAGATTTGACTTGGCATTTTATTACTACTTAGTTTCGTACTACACACATTGTGTGCAGCACTCATCAGATAACCACCTCGATTGGTCAGGGGTAATCACATGACCAATAGGGGTGCTCCAAATAGTGACATGAGCAAGTAGAAAATTGAAATCGGATTGACCGTTTTGTAGGCTAGGGCTGCAAACAGATGAGTGATTTCGGTAATGTGCTTTCAAGAAATCTCTGTAAACAAAGTAAGAAGATTCTAAAGAGTTAAAAAAAATCTACGTAAAATGCATTTGCAAGCATTATAATTTAGGAAGAAAATTTGAGGATTTTCCAAACATTTTATTGCAGCCCAAAGGAGTACATAGATTTTACAGAGATTGTTGCAAATCTCTGTATGTTGTTGTTGGATTTATGGGTAAAACATGAAACAGATTTCACGGACAAAAATTACAGACTTTGTGTCAGTTTTGTAAAAAGTCTGTAAGTGTGCAGATTTACAGAAAACGAAATTTACAGAGAAAAGTGGAGATTTTTTACAGGTTGTAAAATGTCTGTAAGTGAATTACAGAGATTTTGTGGACATTGAACAAGATCTCTGTAAATCGATTGACAATTTTACAAGACGTTTCATTGACTTCAAGACTGAGAAAAAAAAGAGAAAATTTTACAGACTCTATATGAGTTTTGTAAAAAGTCCATATTCATGCAATTTTGCAGTCATTTGATTTACAATAGGAATGAAGAGATTTTACAAATGTTACAGAGATTTGAATTACTTGTGTAAGTCTGTAAATGGTCCAGGTTTTCCAGTGGATACCGTAAATAGTCGAATTAGCGCCTGGGGCGTTTATTTAATTTTCTAAGGCGAGAAAGGGGCGCTAATTCGAAGGGGGGTGAGGAGGGGGTGGGGGCGCTTATTTTGTTTTTCAATTTTTGGCCTCGATAAACAGGTGGTGGTTGAAGTCACTGTAGGCAGAAAGCTTGAAAATGGCCTCGTAATCCCAGGAACTTTGAAGGCAATAACAAGAAGCCGGCAATTGGGCGCAAAGTTTCACGAGGAACTTGCGAACGTGAAGCGCTTATGCAGTGACATGGATATTTCCCTCGAGGAAATGAGAAGAAAACCGGTGCAACTTTAAAGGACTGTAAAGAACATATGTACTGTTATGTCATATTCATTAAAAGTTCCTTATGCGTATATCGTACGACATTCACTACCGTAATTCGCACTTTCTTGGGGGAGGGTGGAGGGCGCTTATTAGAAGGGGGGCGCTTATTTATGATATTTTTTCCTTAGGAGGGGCGCTCATTTGAAGCTGGGCACTAATTCCAGCATTTACAGCATTTAAGATGTTTACATATGATAGCTGCATTCGTGACAGTCAAAATTATTAGTAAACTGGTCAGCTCAAATGCGAAGCATGGGACGTGTTATTTGGGTCGAATGGCAAAGCAAAATGTAAACATGCTATTCGTTTGATCACATTCAAGCTTTTTTCATTCATCGAGAATTAAAACATGTCATTGTACACTCTAAGAACTTCAAAATATTTAAAAAGAGGTCTAAAATACAAACACTTCAATGATCACACAATTGGGTTTTAGCTAAGAAAAATATATGCGTTTTACAGCATTTGTGCATTTAAGTTGATCTTGCTTATCTAAAGTCATCATTTTCAGCAGTTAGACTTACCCTTTACCCCATCATGGAGGAATGGAGCAGTTTGCCTTTTTCCTGGTTTATTAAGCTTTTCACCGTACCAGCCGTTCATATGCTTCGTTTGTTATTCTTTTATTAGCAAGTTCATCGGCTCATTTGTAACAGAAGTTTTCGCTGGTTATTAAACGTTTTGATACTACTACGCGTTGAAGAACTTTGCGCGCCCTGTCCTCTACACTTAGATTACCCACAAAAAATGGAATTATCAACTGAGTCCCTGGCCCTGAATGGAAATTGAAAGCCAACGTTTCGAGTGTTAGCCCTTCGTCAAATCTTCTGGCTTTTAGTGTTTCTCTGATGTAGGGAAAGACAGAGTTTTCACACAAATTCAATTCAGTCGGCCCTCAAGGACACTTGTTTTTCGAGTGATTTCTAACGAGGAAGGCATATAAACAGTTTAGAAGAATCAATTCTTATTACTCACAGGTTCCACAAACTGCTCAGCTTGGTAAACACTCCGTGAGGTAGGGATATGATAGCATTTGAAGACAAATCCCTACGAAACGCAATAATAATTTTTTTTAGGTCACAATGTTTGACTTGGTTTACCGTTTCACGGTCATATCCCCGCACAGAAATGATTGCATCTCATTGGCTTCCAGAAGGATTCTTTTAATGCAATGGAGTGATTGACCATTGAGTTTCTGAAAAAATCAGTAATAATAATAGTAATAATAATAATGATAACAACAATAATAATAATAATAATGATAACAATAATTAAAAACAATATTATAATTATAATAAGAACCTTCCCAGAATGCTTTGCACCAGAAAAATTTCAATGCAAAATAACTTAGTTAATTTGTGGTCGAAGAGAATGCTGTACCATG